>BCSF01000428.1_pt1 | contig 17087 bp, 18 predicted proteins | sample 1016431 | NCBI WGS metagenome assembly BCSF01 (sample SAMD00045685;SAMD00045686;SAMD00045687;SAMD00045688;SAMD00045689;SAMD00045690;SAMD00045691;SAMD00045692;SAMD00045684;SAMD00045690;SAMD00045691;SAMD00045692;SAMD00045684;SAMD00045685;SAMD00045686;SAMD00045687;SAMD00045688;SAMD00045689, study...
ATGCATAGAAAGGAGGACCAGAAAATGCTGGTGATGCAACATCAGGGTTAGCAGTTTGTCCTGCCATCAAACTTGCTCTCTCATAAACTGGGACAGCAAACTGTGATGGGTCACCTACCATCTCTGGACCCTCAATGTAAGCACTCCCTCTTACTTTAGTGACTCCTCTACCAAATTGTTCTGGTTTACCCTCACCAACTTCAAACTGTCCACCAACGTGAAACTGTCCTGTTTGTGCCATTCTTCCCTCCTATGCTGTCATTGTAGATGCTGCTTCTCTTGCATCTGTAAATGAACCACCTACAATATCCCCATCAAATGCATTTGTATTTGATAAAGTACATGACCAATTACTTGCAGATGTTCTCTTTATTTCAACATAATAATCCTTACCTGTTGTAAATGCAGGAGATGGATTATAACTAGCACTAGCTCCTCGTCTTGGTTTTCCTGCATCTCCAGAAGCACCTGTACAAACTCTTGGTCTAAACAAGTTGTTTGCAGTCATTGGCAAACATCTGAATCCCATGAAATTCTGTTGTGTGTCACTATTTACTGTATTATCTGATAAACCGAAATCAAATTCTGGATAATCTGATTGACTTGCTATTGTAGTAAATCTGAATTTTGCACGAAGTATCCATTTAGTTGAACTTACTGCACTTGCTCCCAAATCATACCAACATCTATCTCCACCTGATGAAGCATTTTCTAAGAACTCTAATCTATCATCTGATGTATCTACTGCAAACTGTGAATCACTTGGGGATTTGCTCCAATTATCTGCACCTGAGAAATCATCTTCAAATGTCAAATTATTAACTTCACTCGTAAACCAATATCTTCTTGGAGTATCTTTTTCTACAAACAAGGAATTATCTTGAACGTTATCTATTGCAGGTACAGCAGTTGCTGGTGTCATTTCAGAACCTAATACACAAAGAGTAGAACCTACTGCAAAATCTCCACTACCTGTATTATCAAAACTGATTGTATCTAAAACTGCTGATACTTGTTTATGTTTTCCTGCTTGTTCATTTCTATCTGGAGCAGTTCCTGCACCTGCTGAACTGACATTAGAATGATATGTCATAATCAATTTTTCTTCATATTCTAAATTGACACCATATCCTATTCCAAACTCAGGTTTTGTAGCTCCACTTTTTGAAGCATTTACAATATTTGCTCTTGAAAAGAATTCAGAATCACTACTTGCACCATTGGTATTTACTCTGTTAGAATAATTATTACCTGTATCTTTTGTTCCACCACTTCCCATTGTCATATATTCTGTAAGTTCTCCCCCTGTTGGGATTGCATGATACAAGTAGATGTATGTATTACTGTTAGATATTGTTGATTGTGTAAGAGCATCTCCTGCACTTGTTAATGTTGTTGAACCTGCTTTACCCCAAGCCATCAGTTAGCACCCCATACCTTAATGAAAGAACCTGCTTGATAATTACTGTTTGCTGTTCTGTAAACTTTAATTCTGTCGATTTGTCCACTTACATTTGACCATTTTCCTGCTACCATTCTACGATTAGGTGTTGATGTTACTGCTTCTGTAGTTGATGAGATACCTGTAATATCAAATAATTTCTCTTGACCTGATTCGTTTATGATAAACATATTTGTAAAGTTTCCAAATCTACCCCCACTAAATCCAGGAAAGTGATCTTGATTTCCTGCCGTTCCATCAACATTACTATTTACTGCGTGTCTTTCAACATAATTATTTCCTGCATCAAATGAACCACTACCTACTTGAACTCTACCATTAGGATCACTTGAACCATCTCCTAAACAATATGCCTGTACCCACAAATATTTCTTAGATGTAAAAGCACCTGATGAAATTTCTGTACCTGCTGATGATAATTCAACACTTGCTAACTGTTCCCAGAAGTTATCTGTGTGTGTATCATCTGGATCCCAACCTAAAACTACTACCTCAGAATCAGTATCATAAGAACCTGAATCACTGTTAATCATATCAATTCTATTTATTGCATCTGATGTATTTGCCCATTTTCCTACATTCTGAATCCTTTGTTGAATTGTTGAAGGGTTTGCATTTCCTGCTGAATTCTGTGTATTAAATGAATGTGTCATGATTAATTTTTCTTGGTCAGATTTATTAGCACAATATCCAACAGAGAAAATAGGATAAGAAGCACCACCTGATACTTCATGTTTATTTTGATTTATATCAGTTCCTTCTGTTCCACCGTCAGTTGATTTTCTTCTTGAGTAATTTCCATTAACACCATTAGTTCCACTACTATCGTTGTTGTAACGAAAGTCTTGTGTTATATTGCCTGATGGTAATGCTCTGGATAATATCATGTAGAATCTTTTATCTGGAATACTTGTTACACTAACAGTATCTCCTGCTGAACTTAAAGTAGTTCTTGCAACTTGTTTCCAACCACCTGAAATAGCATCAGCTCCTACTCTTTCTGTATTTGTTCCAACTATTCTTTTACTGTCTCTATATATACTCATTGTGGTTTGGTCACTCCTTTAGCCATAAATGTTTCTGAACCCAATTCATCTAATCCTATTCTGCTTAATGCATCTTGATAAGAATCCTTGAATTCCTCTGCCATATCATCTAGAAAATTATACATATCTCTTATAGTTACCTTTGAACTACTATTAATCTTTTCTTGTATTAATACCAAATAGGATCTTGTTCTTGTTTCTGCTAGTTGTGGGTGTATTCCTAACTGTTCCCAATATTCTACAACTGCTCTTGATACTCTGCCACTTGCAGATAAATCTTGAATTGCAATTCTAAATGATGATCTGACCATATTTGCAATCTCCTGTTTCTCAAAGTCTTTCTCGTTCCAGTTGTCAGGTATGTTGTTATTCTTTTTGATAGAATCATACATATCTTGGAACATACCGATTTCTTTCAAGGCACTGTTCATTGATATTGTAATTGATTCAATCTGTGACTCATACTGCTGTACTGTAAGTCTTGCATGAGCAGATGTATCTTTTCTTAGTTTTTCTATTGTAAGTTTTTTCTTTTCAATATTGTAATATGCTTCTTGAAGTGCCTTGTATTTTTTATCTATCTGTGCAAGACATTGTTTCATTCTGCTTAATGGACTATCACTAATCATCTGCATTGTTTGTAATGAGTAACTGCTTTGTGATGTTGAATGTCCGATGATTGAACTACCTCTCTTGTATTCTGGAAGTCTTTCTGTAATCTTTGCGATTTGTTCCTTATCTAAAGTTGCAAGTTCAGTTACCTTTCCGAATAATTCTATATTGGTCATGTTCTATCTCCACCTTGGTCACTTACAGCTCCACCTGCATATCTTGCTGTTGTCAAATCTCCAAAGTCCGTTGCATTTCCTGTAGTTGCTATGGTAATATAATCTATTGTAACTGTACCTGATGAACCACCTGATTGATATTTACCACCACCAAATACACCTCTTGTATCTGTTGAAGCTTGTGATGGTGTAGATCTACCTTGTGACAAATTTCCAAAGTCAGTAGAATTACTTCCTGTTGTCATTGTAAGATATTCTATAATATCTGAATAACTGGCTCCACTTGTACCACCTACTGCAATTACACCTCTAGTTCCATTATTAACATTACCGATACCACCAGTATTAGTACCTGTTGAAAAACTGCCACCCCATGATGCTGCGTTACCTGTAGTTGCTATGGTCACATAATCCAAAGTAGTTTGTGAATTTTCTCCACCAAAGAATACAGCTTTAGTTCCATCTGATGTTGTACTACCATTCTTTCTAGCTGCTGTCAAATCTCCAAAATCTGTTGCGTTACCTGTTGATGCTATAGTTACATAGTCTATTCTGTTTGTATAACCACTCTCTCCACCTGCAAATAGACCTCTTGTTTCACTACCTGCACCCATAATACCCAGTGTTTGTGTATCACTCAAACTTCCGAAACTTGTACCGTTTGATGGTGTTGCTATTGTAATATATTCAATGTTTGCAGTATAATTACTAGCATATCCACCACCAAATAATCCTCTTGTCAAACTTGCACATGAACCATATCCCCTTCTATTTATACTCATATCTCCGAAATCTGTTGCATTTCCTGTTGTTGCAATAGTGATATAATCTATTGTAGCGTTGTTAGAACCAATATATCCACCACCAAACACAGCATATAGACCACTTGTAGGAAATGCAGTACCAACTAAAAACCATTTATCTGTAGTTCTGTCACTGTCAGCTCTGTAGTATATTTTTCTAGTATCTGTTTCTTCAAAACGAGTTCCTAATGGAACGTTAGTTCCCAAAGCAGATAAAATAACATCACTACCTAATACTGTTAAATTAGTGTCAACTCCATGAGCTCCACCTTCTGAATCAAATCTATTAACTTGTGAGATTCTAGCAGTTGGAGAAGGTACATATTTTCCTATCAACTGTAATCTGTTAGGTGCATTTCCTGCTCCACTACTACCTGAAAAACCACCTAAATTAATTATCATTTTTTCCTCTCCATCAATATCGCCCATAAAGGAAATCATTAAAGTATCTCCACCGTATACATTTTCAATGAATGTTCTGTTTCCATTAGAGTTTTCAGCAGTTCCGTTTTGCCTACGTCTATTTGCATACACACTTCCAGAATCATTATTTAATCTTAAAGATGAACCATAAGATCCAGATTCTATACCATGATGTAACTCTTGTATGAATGTACTAGCACTAAAACCACTAACAGTGATAGGGCTACCTGTACTTGATAACGTTGTAGTTCCTAATCTATTCCAAGGCATTTTAGTCGCTACCCCATATTGTCATTTTTGCACCTGCATCAAAGTTTAGATTCATACAATTAATTGATGTGATTTGATTAGAAGTGTTAGCCCATTTATCAAAAATCTCTCCTCTGTTTCCAATTTGTCCTGCTCCTGCTGTGTTTCCAAAAGCAGAAAAACCTAAGAATAATTTTTCTGTACTTGCATTATTAATTATAAATCCTGTAAACATAGCCATTTCTCCTGCTGTATTTCCATCTCCACCTATGTTTGCAGATGATTGATTTCCATAAGTATAATGAGTTCCATTGATACCATTTCTCTGTGCATAGTTAGAACCTGTATCAGAATTAAATTGAAAACGTGGAGAACCTGTACCTGAACCACTTGCTTTCTTGCCAATTATTTGATACATTAGATATTTCTTAGCAGTAATTGTTCCACTAGAACTTGTTCCTGATGATGTTGTAGTAACACTAGATAATTCTTCCCAAAAGTTATCTGTATGTGTATCGTCAGGATCATATTCCAATACAACAACTTCTGAGCCACTTGCAAAATCTCCTGCATCATCATTGTAATAATCTATTCTGTTTAATGCATTACTTGTATTAGCCCACTTGGCTACTGTTTGCACACTATCTGGAGCAGTAGCTGCACCTGTTCCAGATTTATTACTTACATGATTTCCTATTGTTAATTTTTCTTTTGATGATAAATTTGCAGTATAACCTACTGTGAATCCTGATTCTCCAGAACCCAATGCATCATAATAACCTAGACCACTATGTGGATAACCTGTTTGTCCTGCATCACTTCCACCATTACTTGAATATCTGAATGAATAATTATTTGCAGAGTCATTATTGGCTCTTGTCTTTAATTCGACATTACCACCTGTTGCTTTTGTGTCAACTAACCACATATAGTATCTCTTATCAGATAATGATTGAACAGAAATAGTATCTCCATTACTGCCTAATGTAGTTCTTCCTAACTCTTTCCAACCACCTACACCACCTGATGGTATAGTATCTGTTGTGCCACCTACTCTATCAAGATTTGTTCCTTGAATCCTATTTCCTGCGTGGTAAGTTACAGTCAACTTGTAACCTCAAGCGATTTGTACTTCGACAGCAGATCCGTTTTTCCAAATTTTAGTAAAGACACCTTCATTATTTGCATCTATCTTCTTAATATATATATCTCTTGTTCCGACACCGACAGTGCCAAAAGATGATGCTGTGCCTGCATAAGTAGTAGTAGTAGTGTTTGAAAATTCGTGAACAATGCTTGCTCCTCCTCCTGCTGCTGCTGCCCATTTAAGTCCACCTGTAACTCCTGAATCAGCAGTTAATACGTGGTCATTTGTTGTAGCATTTGAACATTTAAGATTTGCCTCGTCAATAATATTATCTGCTATTGTTATTACACCTGCATTTGATAATGTTGCTTCTCCTGATACTGCAACACTTGTTGGAACATTAGAACCATTACCTACAAGAATATTACCACTTGCTACGTTTGCTAATTTAGAATGTGCTATTGCTGCACTTGCTTTAATATCTGCATTTTCAATATTAGTGATAGAGTTACCTGTACCATCTGCATCAAAGGTTTTGTTTGTTAAAGTGTCAGTTGAAGAAGGCGTGAATGTACTAGAACCTCCACCATATCCATACCAATAATTGCCCTTTCTCATTAATATTGTAGGTTTGGTTGTGGATAATACTTCATCTGCACCACTGATTGTTTGAATCTGTCCATTTGCTGAAAGACTTCCTGTATGTTTTAATGTGATAGTATCTCCTGTATCTGCAAACAAATAAACTAAGTCGTATTCATTTGTGTTTGTAATAACTAATTTATCTAAATCGTCAGAAGTTCCTGCTTCTGCTGCTGCCACTGTAACTGAATCTGTTACTGTTAATGAACCTGATGAAATTGTGATAGTTGATGTTTGAGGTGTAAAACCTAACATTCCCTGTGGATCTGGTGCTTCATTCCACTCATTAGTTCCTACTGGAGAAGAACCATCATCAGGATAACTAGATGCGTCAACCTGTGTTGCGTGTTTATAGAGTGCTTTACGTGCCATTAATTACCACGTACCTCTTTGTTTTCTTTTGTTAGTACAAAATTTACTTTCTCATCAAATCTAACTTTGTCGTCAAGTCCCCCTGTAGCTTTTGGGAACTTCATATTTAATCGTTCTAAAAGATTAAATACACTCCATGAATTAAACATGGTAGTGGTTATACTCCGTTAAATGTATGGTTGACGAATAGTTTTAGAGTATCTGTGCTTGTCTTGTGGAATGTTGCAGGAGATGTAAAGTTCCAGTGTGTCAAGATTTTAGTTCCTGATACTGGAGATGTTTGTCCAACATCATAAATTGCTCCTCCTGTAATTGGGTTTCCAGATGATGTATCAATTTGGTTGGTTGCCCAATCAAATCTGTAAGATATTGCATCTGCTGAAGCACCTGTATTATCAGAATCACCATCATTGGTTTTTGGATAAGTTGCTGTTAAACCTCTAACTGCACCTGAAGTTGTAATTGGATTGTTTACGCTTCCATAGGTATCAGTTTTTGCAATGGTATCTGCACTTGATGGGTTTTGTAAAACACATGCTGAAGCACCAAAGTTTTCATTAGTTGCAGGGGTTTCTCCTGCTGCTTTTTTAGCATAATATATATCACCGTCATTGGTGACTAGGTTTGATCCGTACCACCAATCTTTTGTTCCGTCTTGGTGTGTAACTACTAAACAAATATTATTTTTTGGATCGATCTCTTTTGGGAGTTGATTTCCGTTTCCGTGTATTAACATCATGTTATTCTATAAATTGTTGGAGTATATAAATATTATTATCAATAATTATGACAGTAAAATATTAAAACTGATTGGATTGAATGCTTCGTAAACCTTCACTGCTTTCTTTTTCTAAGTCAAATGAATCATATAGAAAGTCGCCTATTTCTAATATAGTCCTTACATTAGGATAATGATATTCAATTTTTTTAATCTGAAGATATTCAGGTGTTATATTTCCCCCTGACTCACTTCCTATCCCTTTATTAAGATAATGAATTCCTATTTTATTATTCTCTATTATATGATCCATGAATGAAGTTGATAATACTCCTATTCTAAAAGGTATATTGTTATTGGAATCACCTTTATTTGCATTTATGAAATTTGTAGCAAAATTATCAATGTCTTGAATACCACTAGATACATTAGGAGTTATTCTTGGTACTGATAACTTTCTTGCATACAATCCATTTTTTGTAATTGAGTTTGAATCAGATTGAATTTTTGAAATTGATCCTGTTGCTACTCCACCGTTCAAATTCTGGATTTCAGCAGAAGCCATATTGTAACTGTATTCATAAGTATACGTTTTACTTCCACTTGTAGTAGAATAAAAATAAATTAATCCAGTATTATAATCTACATAATAAGAAGTTTGTGAAGGTGTTCCTGTAGGTGGTGTTGATGTCTCAGGTATTTCGGTAGAACCTTGAAGTACTTTGACTATTGCTTGAGGAAAAACATCTGGAAATCCATTAGATGTGTTAGATGAAAATCTACCAAAACTATTTGCCCAACTATTTGTACTAGCATGAGTTCTAGAAAGATTAGATACTTTACCATTAAAAACTTTTAAGTTACCACAAACATACAAATGGTTACATATATTTGAATCATCTTTTCCTTTTTCATCTATGTTACAATTTCTGTTAGATAGTATCAATCCACCTCTTGTTAATAATGAATTGTTTTCTTCTATCTGTAAAATACCTGTTGGTAAAAATGTAAACGTACTTTCATCTAATACAGATAAATCATTTAATATGTCAAGAAAACTTCCTTCTGCAATAAATGGTGCTTTTAAAGTATATCCTTCTCCTGAAACTTTTTGTTCCTCTTTATAGGTTATCATCATTATATCTGAATTAGAGGTACCGAAAAAATTTTCATTTATAGTTTTTAACATATCTTGAACTATATCTGTATAATCTGTTCCTGACTGATATACGTTTTTATCTCTTAAATTAGAAACATCACCTGTAAGAACACTTGAATCAATACGTGAATTAAGTGCTACACTTCCAAGTCCTTTACAATAACATTTATCAGATCCTTTTTTTTCATCTATTTTCCAAATTCTTCCATAGAATTTTAATGATATAGTTGGTGCATTTAGACCTACCCATGTTGATATTTCTGATGTAGACCATGCTCTACTATATAATCTCATCTGATGATAAGTACATCTCATTCCTCCATTTTGACCTGTATTTGAAGGTTCAACTAATGCAGTTGCAGATTCACTATATTCTTTAGCCAAATAAATATCTGCTGTAGAAGTAACATCACCTGTAAATGTTTGTGATATAACCTCGGTGTTCTCAACATAAACTTTTAACACACCGTTTGTTCTTGTAACACAAATATGTTTATCTAAACTATTCCAATCAGTGTCAGTCATTGTATGTGTATAAATTGTATTAGTACTTCCATTACCTATTCTTACTTTAAGATTTTGAACTGTATTAGCACTTCCTTGAGGAGTTTGAATATATACCATAATTCCTTTGTTTGTAGAATCGTCATATTTGTCAAATATAACTCTGTTTCTATCAGAGTCCTGTCTCTTATACAACTCTGACGCTGCCGACGAATAGAGAGGTGTAGATCTCGGTTGTCGACGTATCATTAAAAAAAAAATACTGTTAGTTCCATTTGAATTTTTTGTTTTAATATCTGGTATTTTTAAATAACTTGATGATGATGTTGTATTAATAAACATTGAACGTTTTCCTAATACCTTGCTTCTATTGACAGATGTACTTCCAGTTTGTTCAGGGTAATCTAAATAACTTTTTACTACAAAATTGTTATATGCATTCTCTTCATTCAAATCATTTCCTGATTCATCTCTGACACAACCTTCAAAATTCCATAATCCTAAAAGTCCTTCAAGATCTAAGTTGTCCTGAATATATCCCAAGTAATCTTCTATTCTGATATCATTTTTACCTGATATATGAATTTCAGCATTATCTACCATTCTTGAACCTTCTCTTCTAACCACAGCATTTATCACATTAGCAGTTCTATAATGTGATAAGACTTGAGACTCATATCTCTTAACAAAACATCTTGCAAAAGTCATTTAATATTCCTAAGTCACAGTAACCTGTGAAGACCATTCGCCTCGTCCTGCATCTGTAGTTAATGCTATTTTAATATAATAATCTATTGATGATTCTAATCCAGTGATTGTAAATCCTTTATTTGTGTAGTCATAAGGACTTGTTGTATTAGCTGTAAATGTTATTTCTTCTTCTCTCCAAAAGTCTACACCATCAGATTTTTTGTAACGTAATATTGCACCTTTTGTTTCTGGTCTATCACCACCTACATAATTCTGGAATTCTTTAAAGCTTACTTGTATTCCTGTTCTAGGATTACTACCTACAAATGATTGAGCAGTTATAGTTGGTGCCTCATGAGTGTTTCCACTTAATGTTGTAATAACAGAACCTTCTATGAAATCCATACTACATGACCAATTAACAGGACTAGCAGCATCAGTTCTAAAATTAAATCCTTGTATTAATCCTAGTTTTTCATAGACAAAAGTACTAGAATCTTCTGTATCATATATTCTTATTGAATAAAAGTCATTTAATGAGTTAGGAGCAATTTCACTTTCCAAATGTTTTATTTGTTTAAACACTGTGTTAATACTAGAATTGACAGAAGCAGGTACCCATTTTGTTCCATTATGTGAAATTGTTCCAGAACCTGCAGGAGTAACTCCATTTAAAAATGTCCAATTTAAATTAAGTGTTGTAGAGTTACCTTCAATCTTCATCAACATGTTCTCTGATGAATCTTCTTCTGGTAATGGCATTGGAGATATTGGTGTTTGTTTATTTATACCTATATCATTAAATGTTTCAAACTCATATACTTGAGCATTATTTTTGATTAAGAATATTTGGAAAGCCATATCTATCTACCCCTATTCACATTGACTGATTGCATAACATCTAATATAGTTGCTCTTAACTTATTTAAGTCATTTGATGTTCCTGACATATTATCAATACTAATATTAACAGTGACACCTCCTCCACCTGATGATCTTCCATGAGGTGTAACTTTAACATGTTCTGATCCTCGTTCTCCTACTAACATTAATGTTGGTTTATTAACCATTCCATCATAACCGTTTGCTGCTTTTATACCTATCAAGTTTCCAAGATATCCAACTGTGTTACCTAAACTTGCAAAGAAAGCAACAAAATTATTCCAATATCTACCTAATGTATCCCATACACCACCCAAACTATCTGCAATAAATGAAGTAAAACTATCCCATTTTGCTTTTACCCAACTACCCACATCTGATTGTAATATAGAAAAGAATTGAGTGAGACTATCCCATCTTTCTTTTACCCAAGTACCTACATCTGATGCTATACTAGAAAAGAAAGTAGTAGTTTTTGCCCAATCTTTCCATACGTTAGCAGTAATATCGTTTGATAATCCTTTAAAGAATCCAGAAGTAGTTCCCCAATATAGTTGAGATTGTTCTACATTTTGTTTTTGTTCTTCTCCAAAAGCTTTTGGGAATACACTATCCCATGTAAATTCAGGTAGTATATTTCCAAAGTTTAGATTTTTTAACCAATCACCTGTTAAAAAGTCTAATACACCTACTAACATATTTCCAATATCTTGTCCCATTTTTAACATCATTGGCATTATTTTTTGATAATTTGGTATGATAAACTTTCTAAGCAATGTAATTAATATAGGTCTAAATATCATACCGAAAAAGTCACCTATTGGTTTAAGCACAAGCATTACACCAAATTGAAGTAATTTAAGCATCTGTTGTAACAATGGAGATGAATCAATAATCATCTTTCCTAATGCCATTCCACCACCTAAAGCTCCTGCACCAAGTCCTGCTGCTGCCATTTTACCTTGACCACCAAAGAATTTATTCCATTTACTATCACCACCAAAATATTTTTCAAAACTTTTATCTAATTTTCCAAACATTTTATTAGATACAGTAGATCTATCTAACATGTCTCTCTCTTTTTTCTCTGATGAAGTCATATCTATTCCTTTTTCATTCAATTCTTGAAGTCTACTGTAATTATCCATTTTCATGTGACCTATGTTTTGAAGCATACCAAAAGCCATACCACCTAAGCCACCCATAGGTGCTGATCGTGTTAAGATTTGTTGAACTCTTCTTTGTCTAATTAATTTATCTTCATATTCTAAATTATGTCTTCTTATTTTTTCATTATAACTTGCCATTCGCATACGACTTAGTTCTTGTCTATGCATATTTGCATCATTAAAACTACCTAAATCATCTTCTGCACTCATATATAATGTATTACCTCTGCTTATTTAAATTTAGCCGTTCTCTACGTGCTTCTTCCTTGTATTCAAATATAAGCGAGTTTAAATAACCTACAGGTTGAGAGTCTACTTGTTTTTTGTCCCAACCAAATTCTCTTGCGAAGAAGTAGTATATTGATCCAGTTGATCTTGTATGTCCTGTCCCACGAAAGTCTCCACCCACTCTTCGAGATACTTCGCTAAAGGGTAATCTTTCATGACCTCCCCCATGATAATTTTTGCTTGACTTGCTTTAAGATTTCTAATTGCTGCTACATCTTTAATTTCAAAAGGTGCTTTTCTAAGAACAGTTGTTAGGATTAATTGTCTATAAAGTGGCAAATTTACTTTAGGCTCATTTACTTTTGTCATATCTAAACATTTGTTTAAAATATTTTCTAACTCTCCAAAAGTTATATCATCTTAATATTCAATAATTTCTTTAGCATTATCCCAATCTATTTCAAATTTCTTAATAGCCATATAATATTTGTACTGTGTGTTATATAAAAGTGTTATTCTTCAGCAGAAGTAGTGTTTGTTGCAACTACTTGAATTGTTTTCATAGTCCAACTAATTTCTTCAAATATTGGTTCTACTGGCTCAAATCCAGATACTCCGTAATCATTAATTCCTAAACCTGTACCTGTAATTTCAATTTTTTCATTAGTGTTATTTTTAATAAATGTTAATTTGAATTCTGGATTTCCACCTACAGTTTCACTATAAGTTCCAGATGATGTACCTGCTTTAATTTGTTCAAGTACTTTTTCAAATAATGTTTTGTTAATCAAAGATGCTCTAAATGAACCTGTCATTGATAAAACTCTTCTAAATGAATCTACTGCTTGATGTGAATTTAATCCATAAAGTAGTTCTGTATTTTGTGCAATAGTCATACTTGCATCTTGACATTGTGCTACTACATTTCCACCAACAGTTAATTCTGCATGTGCAAATGTATATGGAAATTCAACAGTTGGTAATGTTGGTGCTGTTCCTAATGATGTTGAAGGTGCTGATTCTTTACCATAAGTAATATCGGCAGTACATTCTACTAAACCACCCACTGCTGCGTTAATTGATAGTGATCCTAATACTCCACCTTTCAATGATCTAACAATATCTGCTGATGCTCCATCAAATCCAACTTCTACTGAAACTGTTCTAGGAGTTTTAGGTAATCCTGCACTTGGAGGATATGTGTGAGTATATGGATTTGAACCTGCTGTTGTAGGTGCTCCCAAAATAGTTCCAAATACCCAAGGGTTTGATAATGTAAATCCTATGGAAGCTGTTCCTGATTGTTGACCGTATGCAAATTTATCTACAGTATTTTGATTAAGTTTGTTTAAATCAACTTTATTATTTGTTAATGTCCAACTTGATAATTTATCTTGTAAACCGAATTTTTTGTTAGGTGTGGCACCTGTTCCGTATGATGTTTCAAAATCATATTTTAAATACCCATGTGCACCTGTTCGTACCATGCTTTTATTTATACTATTGACTTATAAATATTATGGATTAAGCTTTCTATACTTCATGATTACTTCATGTCTATAGATATTTCTATATAAATCATTATCATGATTAGATGCAGTTAACATAAGATCAACATAATTATCACCTCTGATATTTAGTTTCACTATTCTAAACACCTCATCAACCAAATCCTCATGATGTTGTAGATTTTGAAATGAATGTATCTCTATTTTAACATAAATAGTGTGTAAAAAATCTTGACCATATAAACTAAAATACTGAGGCTCTTCACTCGTAGGTGTAATTAAAATAAAATCACGCCTATCGTCCATAAATCCAGTAGATTTCTCTTCCCATACAAATGTTATATCTGGTTGAGATGATAAAGTCCAATTATCTATAATAAGATTTTTGGCAGTTTCTGCACTCTGATACATGTTGGAATTACCCATGTCCTATATAAATTATACAAAGTTATTAAGTTTGTCTTTACACACGATCATCTCTACGAGAATCTGCCTGAGCACGACTATTACCTCTTTTTCTATTGATTCTACTATATTGACTACCACGATTTTTCCAACCTCTTGCAAGTTTTCTGTTATCAATACGCCATTGTTCATATTTCATTTCTCTCTCAGTCCTATATTTTTCTCTGCCTTCAGCTCGTTTTTGATATTTTCTTGCTTTAGATATAGGAATTTTAGCACCTGCACTTTGTTTATATTTACCACTCCAACTGGCAGTATTTTGACCTAATATATTGGCATATACTCCATTTGCTATTAAAAACACAGATCTATCTATCCAATTCATTCTACCTTTTACTGTTTTTATTTGTTGAAACTCTTCAAGTTTATATGAAGAATAAATACCTGTTCTAATAAACCAATCTCTTATATTATTAATATTAGGAAATTTTGGTCTTAATTTCCATTGCTGTTTCATTCCTTCTATTTCTGATAAAAATTTAGCATGTTTTTCATCTTCAGTTAAATCTTCTCCTTTACGTTTCTTATTCATATATGCTTGAAAATTTAAATCATGTGTTGCATTGTCTTCTTTAGGATCTAATTCTGTTAAATTCAAATCCATAAAAGCCTTATTGAATTGTGTTAATGCCGTTTTTAATATATCTTTAACTCGTTTATCAGAAGTATATTTAAAATATGTTTTTAAATTTCCCTTGAATATAAAATCTTCATTCTCCATAAATTTTTGAACATCTCTTCCAGTAAATTTCTGAAAAATTCTTTCTTCAGGTTTTTCTGGATTAGATTTCTCTCTAACATATCCTACTATAACCGATTTTTTTTGATTGATTCTGCCTCCCTTTGATTTAATTTTTGATCTATCTAAATTAGGTTTAGCATTGTCTCCTACTTCTTGATAAAATTTTCTTTTATAACGTGATAAATCAGGTTCTCTATGACCAAGATTATCAGCTTTCCATTTTTGTCTTGCGATTGTAGGGTGATTTCTAGAAAGCCATGTTGAAAATGATATTTTATCTTCAAATAATTTCTGCATAAAATCTGGATCTATTATAAGTGACACATTCTTAACAGGTTTTCTTTTACTTCTATCTGTAAGAACTTCATACTCATTATAAAGTAACGTGAAAGGAACATAGTTTACACCTATGCTTTTAAACAAAGAAAATATATCTCTATTAGCCTGATTAACAGTTGCCTGCATACGTTTATTTATGCGTTGTCTAACTATTTGTGCTTCTTTTTTAGTGTAAGACATTAAGGTATGAAAAATAATTCTTGACGATTATCTATACAATTTTCAATATCTGCTCTCCAATCAGATTTAGAAGATGCAATATCTGCACCGTTGGAACCAACTGGCAAAACGTCCATACGAAAACTAGAATTAATTAAATCTATTGCAGTGAGTTTAATACATGCATCAGCTACATCAGGAGGAACTGTTGCAGAACCATAACGATATGTAACTCTAATTCTACTTTTTCTCATTATTGTAAATATATAACCACGAAAATATAATTTACCAAGTTCACCTTCAAGGTTATGAATATTTCCTGTGTTTGCCGTTTTATCTTCATAAGTACTACCATTCCAAACTTCTATTTTATCACCTGCATCTGCATCAATATCTTTGACTTCTCTATGTCTTAAAAATATAGGTGAACCCCAACCATAAGTATAGAGTAAAGGTAAATCATGAATTTCCTTAGATGCTGTTTTTGTTCTTCCAAACGTATGACCTATTCTTCTGTCAAGTTCTTCTTCCTTCCTATTGATAATCTTTTCCACTTGAGCTTTATTTGGAGTAGTAGTAGCAGTGATTGGAACACGAAGAAAATCTGATACATCGGCTACCGTACAATAGGTTGTAGTCATGATTTTATAAAGGTTGCTTCTTATTTAAATTTTCTATTTAAAAACTGCTAACCATTCAGCATTACCTGTAACTTTCATAAAAATTCCGTCTTCAAGACGTCTATTTATATTAAATACTGATTGAGTTGATGATCCATATATTTCAAACTCAACATCTCCTGATGCTGTAGTTCCATTAATTACTTCTAATTTTGCACCTGAATGTTCTTTAGTACAATAAACAGCGACTATAACCCCATGAGATCCTTTTAGCATTGTATTTGAATTAAATGACTTAACATTATGATTTTCAGTACCCATGATTATGATAAATACACTAAATATATAAACTTTAAGGAAAAAATGAGCACTAATTAACTCTTAATTAACGCATGTAAAGTTAGCTAACTTAATTAAGCTAAGTTAATTAACTTTTAAAAAAATAAAAAAAGAGACTAGAAACCTAGTACTCGTACTTTAAAAGTCATGCCTTGTGTTGCAGTTGAAGCGTTTGCTAATTCAGCAAATGCTCTTGCTGCTGAACCTTTAGCAGTGTGGTCTTCACCATAACACTTTACTTTGCCTGTTGCAGCAGCATTACCTGTTGCAGGGACATATTGCAAGAGTAAACCTTTATTGCCATCGTAGATTTGTGCTGCGATAACAGTATCGATTCTACCACCCAAAGAAAGGTCGACTACTACTCCATTTGTAGCATAGTTTTCAGATCCTCCGAAAGTTACGTCGACTACTACTGATTTTAATTTTGAAGTCAGTTCACTTTGAATAGATAGTGTCTTGCCAGTTAGACTTTTATGATTGGCGTTTTGTATAACAGTTGTCATTGATTGATATAAATACTACTATTATATAAAGATAAATAAAAATAAAGGGATTATTCCCTATTGTACCAAGTATTCTCTTCAAGCATTTCCTCTAATATAGGCTGTGCTATCTGTTCTTGGATTTGTTTGTCCTCAGTAGTTGCATATCTGCTATTCTCTAACAAGTATTTTTTATACTCTGTATTTG
>BCSF01000429.1_pt1 | contig 17071 bp, 30 predicted proteins | sample 1016431 | NCBI WGS metagenome assembly BCSF01 (sample SAMD00045685;SAMD00045686;SAMD00045687;SAMD00045688;SAMD00045689;SAMD00045690;SAMD00045691;SAMD00045692;SAMD00045684;SAMD00045690;SAMD00045691;SAMD00045692;SAMD00045684;SAMD00045685;SAMD00045686;SAMD00045687;SAMD00045688;SAMD00045689, study...
ACACCCTATAAAGTTAGGGAGATAATTATGGATACATGGCCTCAACTCTATTGGTTAAAAAAGAAAGCTAGAAACCAAAAATAGCTTTTAATTCCAAAAATACCGCAAAAAAAATTCCTGGCAATTTTTGATTGCCAGGGTTTTTTATGGTATTATAATTAGTATGTAATATATCGAGGGTCATGTGAAAGTAGACATGGAAAAACTCTTGAATGTTCCTTACATTCAAGACTACAGGGACAATCCTAAGTTTCAAGAGTATTGCGAACAATACGTTGAATTCTGGGGTAGTCAAACTCCAGAGGGACTCGACTCAGTTGCTCTTGTACGTGCAGTTGAGTGTACGAATGGTATTGTGCAGTATTCTTATAGAGATGGTGATCCCTGGGCCCTGGATACTGAACAAACTCGACTTTGCATGAAGACTTCTATGTCTTTTATCAAGACTAAGGAGTTACCACTACCAGATGGTACTGTGGTCAAGTGTGATCCATCCGTTGTTGATGCATTGAATAAGGTAAGAGATATCTACATTCAAGGATTCAAAATGGGTGATGAAGATTGTATGATGGAATTCTACGCACAATCTATCGCACAGTTTTATGTGATTGGTAGAGAAAAATTGAATGAAAAGTGCGACTTCGTTGCAGAACACTTCAAAGATGTTTTTGGGGAGTTCATGCTAAAAGAAGGAAGAGCTTACATAATGTCCTATCTAAATGCCATGGGTAAATGACCGAAGCTTATGTTCAGAGAGTATGGTTCTCTGTTATCTACAAATCTACTGGAAAGAAAAAATGTGATTGTGGATTGGAAACTACTGCAATGGAGATAGTTGCCAATAATCCACAAGAACTTACATATGTAAGGAGTGACGCCCATCTTATGGGTCAAGTTATTGATGTCACTCCTCCCCCTGCACTCCCTACTAATGAAATTGTTATGGCTGACGGTTACAGTACAAGTGAAGACGATATTGTTGTAAATATGGATGGTGGAGTTGGTGGATCTTGGAAACAGATCAAACCAGAAGATGAAGAGTACGTACACATCAATGACGATCCACATGATGGATGGTGGTTGAGACCTGAACATAGAGATGATGTTCTACCACAACTCCAAGAGAGTGATTTAGAACCCTTCAATCCATGACCAAAGACTGGAAAGAAATTGCTATCGCATCCGAATCTGATGAAAGAGTTTTAAAAGTTCTCAAAGAAGGACCTAAAAGTCTTGCTCAGGCTTGGATGCTTCAAGCAATGAAATATAAGTACGATAAAAAGAAATGACACACCCACATCAAGAACATAATACACTTTCTGCAATTCGTGGATTTCTTGAGAACATTGCCAACGAAGAGTTGACAGATGTTCCTGATAAGGTTAGACTGAGTGCAAGATATTTTTTGAAGACCTATCCATCTCAGGAAAGGTTGAACGAACTATATCAGGGTCAAACTTTTACTGATCTTGCTGCTCCTGCGGAACCAGAGAAGGCGATTCCTAATCCAAATAGGATTGTGAATGATAACCAAACTTGGGAAACACCAGGATTCAAGTGGAAGAGTGAAGTAGAGTTCAAACCCGCTCAGGGGAATTAGCTCAGTTGGTAGAGCGCCTGCTTTGCAAGCAGGATGTCAGCGGTTCGAGTCCGCTATTCTCCATATTTTACGAAATGTTGACTTTTTGTTAGGATTAGTTGACAAACCCCATAGATAGACTAGAATTGTCCTGTGCCGAACATTCATTATGGAAAGACACCGATCTGCCTTAGGTAGAATCTTATACTTCACTATGAAGGAACAAGAAATTATCTACAAAGCAGTAGATGAGTACGTGCAACGGAACCCTGGAGTTACTACTTCTTCAGAGGACATTCTAAAAGACTTTTATCGGCCCCACTTTGAAGGAGGAAAATGAAGGATCAAAATTCTATCGACGATAACGAATCGAAACAAGACAAGTGGAATCGAGGTCTTGATATTTTCATCGAGTCTGTGAATAAACCAGACCCTGCACTTAGGGGATGTGCTCATAATCAAAGGTGCTACCATGAACTCATGGATATTCGGAATGATGTCCTGGAGTATCTAAAATCTAAGAGATGGAACTAAACCTAATTTTACTGTTTGCGTTTTGTGTAGTCGCCTGGTTCATTGCCATGGACGAGTCAGTTGCCGAATTCGTGGTATTAGTGGGAGAATACATAAAGACAAAGACACGGATTTCTTGGTGGTGGATAACCAATAACCCAAGAAATCCCATTGTAAAATTCTTAATTAACAGAAGGTCTCACCGAGAGGCTGAGAAATTACTCAAGATGATTCATGAAGAACGCAATCGTAATCCCAGTTCGACTGAACAGTCAGAGACTTCCCAAGAAAGCTCTGACTGATATCGAAGGTAAAACCTTAATCCAAAGAGTAGTCGGGCAGTGTCTTAAAACAGATCTGCCTGTTTACCTTATTACTGATAGTCAAGAAATTGCTGATTCCGTGTGTCCCCGTAGGACCACGGTTCTTTTTTTAAGAGAAGAAGCATGTTCGGGAACAGAAAGAATTGCAAATGCAATTGATATGATTCCTGCGGATGGTATTATTAATGTTCAAGGTGATCAACCGTTCGTCGATCCTCAAGAGATCTTGGTCATGAATGAACACATGATTGCAAACAATTCAGCGTATCCCGTGATCACACCATCCAAGATCTACGAGAGGGATCATCCTTATGCAAAGGATCCGAACAAAGTTAAAGTTGTTGCTGCTAAGTGTGGTCGTGCTCTATATTTTAGCCGCCATGCCATCGGCGATGAGAGAGTTAGAATCCACATGGGAATTTATGGATACCGAAGATCGGTATTAGAAAGGTTTCAATACATGAAACCAACCCCTCTAGAACAAAGAGAGAGGTTGGAACAGTTGAGATTCCTTGAAAATGATATTCCCATCTACACTTATGAAACAGAAAGAGATCTGTTTTCTGTAGACACGCCACAAGACTTAGAACACGCTAGAGAGATAGCTTGGGAATACGACTAAGGGTATCTGGGAGTGTCGGTCTGAGAGTGCCCTAGAGGGATCTGGATGCACCTCAGCAAAGAATGCTTCTGCACCCCAGATCTTTGCACTCTGTGCAAGAGGTTGTGCATAGAACCAGTTACCACCAGTTGTAGATTCTCCACCTTCCTGGGTGGAATGAGTTGAATCAAAACAAACTTTGAATCCAGCACTCTTCAGTTTGTGAATGGTTCGGAAGTCAACCACCAGGTTGTCATAACCGAAAGATGTACCACGTTCACAGATGTAAAAGTCTTCACAACCATACGCTTCCATGTTCTCCGCAAGAAGAATCGCTTGACGAGGGGACATGAACTGACCCTTTTTGACATTGACTAATTTGCCAGATTCTGCAACTGCTTGAAGCAGGTCGTTTTGACGACACAAAAATGCAGGGACTTGGTATGCGTCTACATAGTTGGATAGGATCGCAACGTCTTGTGGTTCATGGACATCGGTGATGACTTTGTAACCTGCATCACGCAGTTTTTCAAAGATCTTGATTGCGAATCTAAGTCCATGTCCGCGAAAACTTTTATGACTGGATCGGTTTGCCTTGTCAAAGGATGCCTTGAAGTAATAATCTACACCTTCGGGTAGATTTTCAGTAATAGTTTTTGCCACTAGAAATGCATCTTCTTCAGACTCTAGTAGACATGGACCTGCAAATAGTTTCATTCTATGTTATACTTCTTCCACTAATTATACCATGATGGCACAGTATTTTCCAGAATACAATAGACTAAGAGAGTGTTGGGTTGGTCGTGCATACGATTCTTCACTTGTAACTGATACATTTGTTAAAGATATCCTTGACGAAACCGAAGAGGATCTGTCAAACTTTAGTCAAATGTTAAGAGATTTGGAAGTCGAAGTCAAACGACCGACTTATAAAAATCCCGATGTTACTCGGAAACCACAACTCCTACATGCACGGGATCATCTCCAATATCTTAATGGCAAACTTTATGTCGGTCCAAGGTATGAAGAAAATATTGCTGATTGGTTGGAGTTGCTTGATGGTAGAACTCCTTTTGTCACTCTGGATAATCTCTGCGCGCCTTCTGTAGTTCGTGCCGACAGAGTTTACTTTGATGCGGTATCATGGACACGTAAACGTTTTGAGTATTTTCAACATGGAAATCCTGATCTGCCTTGTGTTTTTGAACGACTCTCTTCTCGCGATTTTAACATCGAACGTCATACAGATGGTGTATTCTGTGTAGTCAAGGAAGGTGTAATCATCTCCACTCCACAAGGACGTAACCTAGAGTATCTGTTCCCTGAGTGGGATATCTTATATCTCGACCAGAATACTCAGGATCTTAATGATATGGCGAAGACCAAAGGTAAGTTTATTTGGTCCCCAGATCAGATCCCTGATGATTACAGAGATTGGGTAGGATATTCACCTGAGACTTTCTTCGATGTTAATGCACTTGCTGTTGATGAGAAACACTTCATGTGTACTCGATACAATAAACAGGTTTTTGATTTCCTGAAGAAACATAAGGTGGAACCTATCATTGTTCCTTTCCGACATAGATATTTGTGGGATGGTGGACTCCATTGTATGACGTTTGATTTTATTAGAGATGCACATCAACAGTAGTCTTTATAACGCTGAGATCATTCATGAACCTTGGCCCTATACAGTTATTGATGATTTTTTTACCAAAGATACTTGGGAAAAGTTAAGTCAAATACCGAAATATATTTTATCTGATACTCCCAATGAATATTTGAAAAACTGTATTCAAAAAGGAAAAGAAACTACAGTTGGTGGAAAGGTATTCAATATCTGGGAACTTATTCAATCTGGAGTTCCCGAAGACATTGTTGAGTGTTATTGGGATGCATGTGAAGAGATTCTAGAAAATAGGGAAAGAATTTACAGTCAGTTTCCTTACCATAAACCTGATGTGGATTCATTAATGAAACCATGTTTGAATTTAGACTTCGAGGGAAATTGGTATGAACCGCATCCAGATTCTGACACAAAAGTCATTAGTCTCATTTGCTATCTTGATCCAGAAGAAAGTGAAGGTACTGCATTGCATACTGACGAAACTCATGATAGTATGGTAGAGAGACTGGATTGGAAACCAAACAGATGTATGGTTTTTTGTCCAAGTGAACATACTTGGCATTCTTTTCGATGTCAGTCCAAACATAGATTAGTTCTTGCTATGTTTGTTGAACGTTATATTTTCAATAGACCAAAGAGAATTAGAGATAGGCATACATTTTCTAACGGTAAAGTTGCTGAGTTCTGGTATGACAATGGTTGAAATTCAAGTCGGAGATTACGTCAAGTACAATGGATGTACAAAAGAACAAATCCGTTGGGGTAATAATGATGATCCAAATGATCAACTTATGATCAATGGTACATATTATGTGACTAAAGTAGATATTAGGTCATCTCATACCAAAATCTCTTTGCGTGGCATTGAGGGTAAATTTAATAGTGTATGCTTTGATATCTTAAGTGGGGGATATGACTACAAATGAAAAAGATTCGTAGGGTAATTCAAAAAGACCAGAATCTTATGCATTTGACCTGGATGGTCAATAACATTTGCCAGAATAAGTGTGCCTATTGTATTCCTGGACTTAATAGTGGTAAAGGGCACCACTATAAGTGGGAAAATGCGAAGAGATTCATGGATATTCTTTTTGAAAGATATCCTAAGATTCATTGTTCTGTTACTGGTGGAGAACCAAGTATTAGTTCTTTCTTTCCAGAACTAGTTCAACGATTTGTTGATGCTGGACACACCATAGGAACAACCACGAATGGATTCAAACCTGTGGAGTATTGGAAAGATATTTCTAAAAACCTCAGTTATGTTTGTTTCTCATATCATCCAGAACATCCAACAGAAGATTTTCTAGAAAAAGTTCTTTACTGTTCTCTCAATACAATGGTGACAGTAAGAATCATGATGCATCCCAGATACTGGGATCATTGTGTGGAAGTTTATAATGATATCAAAGATATTCCGACAATCTTTGTAGAACCTGTTCGATGTCTTGATTGGGGTAGCGTTGATAGAACGGTTCACTTATACGACGAAAACCAACTTGCATGGTTCAGAGATGCCGAGTCTTCTCTGGGTCATGAAAAATACTTAGAGACTGACGAAAAGTTCAACAGAACTCCAGATATCACTGCCGATTTCGAGATGGACGATGAAACCATCGAAAGTGGTACAAATACTCTGGATTATATTAATTCAGGACAAACAAACTTTAAAGGATATGTTTGTGAAGTTGGTTTGAAGAGTTTGTTTATTGATCACTCTGGTGAAATCTTCTTGGGCAATTGTTGCATTGGTGGTCCACAGGGTCACATGGATGAACCAGATGAAATTCAATGGCCTACCAAGAGGGTAATTTGTTCAAAACATATCTGCCACTGCTCCATTGATGTCAACATAAATAAGTGGACTAGGGGATATTTTAGAAAATGAGAGTTGACAAACCCTGGGGTTGGTATAAAGATCTTGAGAGAACACCTAACCTTGTTATCAAAAAGATTCATATCAAACCTTTTTCTAAGTTTTCACTTCAAAAACATTACGAAAGAGAGGAATTCTGGTACATTGTCAGTGGGTATGGTAAACTGACACTTGATGATACGCTTCATACGGTTGGACCAGGTGACTCTTATAAAATTAAGAAAGAACAAATCCATCGACTAGAAGCATATGCTGATGGCATAACTTTCGTGGAGGTACAAAGTGGAGAATGCAGAGAAAACGACATCTACAGAATCGAAGACGACTACGGAAGAGAAAACTCTTAAACCACCAATCGCACAATTAATTGGATTGGGCTTGTTTTTCTTTGGTACACTTGGTATAATCTATGCTGGATACGTCCATGGAAAAATGCATTTGTTGACAACACTTAAAAACGCTAAAGAATTTTATGGCTAAGAAACAACATGTCACCAAGTCAGGTGACACTTTTGAGTGGGACGAAACTGAAGAAGTGCGTAAAGCAGTTGAAAGACTGCATCAAAATATTCGAGATCTTGAAAAGGATCATGGTAAAAAAGGCGGAGACTACGGAGTAGGTAAATGAAAATCTTTCTTGACACTGCAGATTATGATGCAATCTCTATGCGATATGACACTGGTCTTATCGATGGAGTTACAACCAATCCCAGTCTGATTAAAAAGAGTGGTGACGATCCTTTTGAGGCAATCAAAGCAATCTCCGAATCATTCCCTGATCTCAAATCAATCTCTGCAGAGGTTGTTGCAGATCTGGCATGTGATATGGTCGAACAGGCAAAACCTTTCATGGAACTAGATAATGTAACGATCAAAGTTCCTTGTACTGTTGAAGGTCTGAGAGCTTGTCGTCAACTACGCGACCTCGGTGCAACAGTCAATGTTACCCTCATTTTCTCTGCTGCTCAGGCTGTACTTGCTGCTAAGGCTGGTGCAACTTATGTCTCTCCTTTTGTCGGTCGTCTTACCGATAACGGTTTTGATGGTCTTGAACTGATCAAGACGATCTATGACATCTATGCACGCCAGCCGCTCAGTACTGAGATCCTTGCTGCATCTGTTCGTAGCCCTGAGGTTGTCGCACTTTGTTATCGTGAAGGTTCTGATATCGTGACAATGCCACCTGGAGTTTTCGATCGTATGTATGAAAGTGTCCTAACTAGAGAAGGTCTTGCTATCTTCCAGAAAGACTGGGACTCTATCAATAAGTGATATGTACGAAGAACTAAACTGTTTTGAAGAAGCACTGAAACACTTTGGTACAAGAGTTGAGATTATCTGTGCTATGGAACTTGGTGGTAGAATTTCTGCTGAGGATGCCTATCAGATGATCAAAGATGAAATGAAGGAAGTGAAAAAGTGCCGTAAAAAGTTCAACAAAGACGGTGAGTGCGATAAATAAATTACACAGGTAAAGTATTATGGCTGCGGAAATTACTTCTAATGGTATTCAATTTAGTGATTCTACTAATGTGAATAGTAGAGGTTGGATGACTCCAGATGGAACTTCAATGTTTTTCTATCAGTCATCTGCCCCTACTCATTGGGTAAAGAGTACTTCCCACAATGATAAAATGCTTAGAGTTGTTACTGGAAACGGTGGTGGATCTGGAGGTAGTATCAGTTTTACTACTTTTACTGGTAGAAGTTTTACATTTCCATATTCATCCAGTAGTTCAACAGATAATAAATCTCTAAACTCAAATCAAATTCCTTCACATACCCATTCTAATGAAGGAACTGCACTTCAACAGTTCCCTCAAAATCCAAACGGAACATATAATGGTGGAGATGTAAGACAAGGCGGTGGGTGGACAAGAAGCTTTAATTCTACTGGAGATGTTTCTGGACCTGGACAACATAACCATCCGTTCAGTTCATCTGGTACGAGTCCAAGTATTTCGTGTAATATCAATGTTCAGTATATTGATATCATTCAGTGCAACTTCGATATCAACGCATAATAAATAACCATAGCAAACCCTTATCATCCCGTGAAATAAAATGGCAGCAGAAATAGATGGAACTGGTATTGTCTTTAGTGATTCTACTCGACTAGATTCATATTATGATATTTTTGCACAAGGAACTAGTTCAATATTCTTTCAGGCATCTGCTCCAACGGGGTGGTCAAAAAGCAGTTCCAACAATAATAAAGCTCTTAGAGTTGTAACTGGATCTGGTGGTGGCACTGGCGGATCAAATAGTTTTACTAGTGCATTTCCATCTTCAAAACCAGTTTCTGGTAACTTCCCTATTTCTGGAACGGTTGGTAACCACACTTTAACGTCAAACCAACTTCCAAGTCACACTCACGCTAATGGTGGTTCAGTTACATTGAGTCCTGGTGGTGGTGATGTAAGATCTGGTGGTGGATGGTCACGAAGCACTCCAGGTACTGGTAACAATACTACTAATGCAGCTTCACATAATCATGGATTTAGCAGTGGTAGTGCAAGTTTTAGTTCAAACATCAATCTTGCCGTACAATACATTGATGTGATAGTTTGTAGTTTCTCCTGATCTCTGAGTTTTTTATTATGATGAAATTCAAAAAAGAAGAACCAGGTAATTGGTGTCCTCTGATCAAAAAAGATTGTGTTGAACACAAGTGTGCATGGTATATGCATATTCGTGGAATGGATCCCAATACAGGACAAGATATTGACCATTGGGGATGTGCAGTGGGTTGGATGCCTACTCTTCTCATTGAAAATTCTCAACAACAAAGGCAGACTGGTGCTGCTGTAGAATCTTTCCGTAATGAGACAGTTCGTGAGTCTCAGAAAAATCGTACTATGTACGAGGATATGATGAAACAACAAGCAATTATGCCAGTTCAAGTCAATCCACTTGAAAATCTTTTGGAGGCCTCTGATGAATCTGACAGTAATAATTGAAGATAAAGCCATCTACGTTGATGGTTTCGTTGTACAACCTGCTGATATGAGTTGGTTTAACCCAGACGATTATGATCGAAAGGTTAATGCAATTCAGTGGGAAGGAGATTGTGGTGAGATTGAATACGTAGAAGGACCTCCTACTCCTATTGATAATATCGACTTTCTGAAAGATGTTATCACTGTTCATCAACTTGCAAGAGAAAAATTTGAGAAAGATCAAGAAGAGTTCAGAAAAGAATGTGAACTCAGTTCTCTTGTTGAATACAATGAAGACGATCCCAAACTAGAGTTTGTGGATTATGATGAAACTCGCGATATTGATGAAGACAAACTAAATGATATTCTGGATGAAATTGATTTTGATCTGGAAGATGAACCAGATAGAGGATATGCTGAACTAGTTCATGCAGATGACGAAGATGGTCCAGAATCTGTAGAAGATATACTTGGAATTGGGACACTAGATCAGGAACCAGTGCCTCAAACAGAAGATAATGATATAATGCATGAAGATCTCCGTGATGCTCTTGATACTCAAGAGGATAGTTCATATGAGATGGAAGAAGAGGTAGAAAACCAAATCTACTATGACATTGAAGAATTACTCAAAGAGATATGATTCCTGAACTCCAAGTCAATGATTATACTGTAGTCAGAAACTTCATTGATCAGGAAAGGGCAATAAAACTGGGTTATGAGTTCATGAGTTTCTGCGAAGAACATGATGCTGCGGGTGATAATCAGGCGGTAAACTCAAACTCAGTTCACAATTACTTACCTTTTCTTGAGTTACTTTGTGAAAAAACACCCGAGGTGAGTAAGATTGTTGGAGAAACAGTCTTGCCCACCTATGTTTATTCTAGGGTATATAAGAATGGTTCAGACTTAAAACGACATACTGATAAAGATGAGTGTGAGATTTCTCTTACACTCAATTTGTGTGCAGATAGACCTTGGAAAATATGGATTGAAACTCCTAGAGGAGAAAAGAGATCTGTGATGCTTGCTCCTGGAGATGCCATGTTCTATCATGGTTGTAATGCACCACACTGGAGAGATAACTATACAGGAACATACTACACTCAAGCATTTCTACATTATGTGTATAGTAGAGGTGAACGTGTCAATTCTTACTTCGACAAGAATCGACCAGGTGTAAACAACTTTGAACAGAAAGCACCAAAACTTTTAGTAGAACCAGGAAGAGGTGAATCGATGATTAGTGATTACATCATGGTAATCAAGGGACTTGTGCCTGAAGATTTGTGCGATGATATTCTAAAAGAATTCCCAGAAGACTCTGTTTATTGGGAATCAACTTCGGTTGGTGCTGGTGATGTCCGTCGAGATATCCGAAGTTGTAACATGATTGGATTATCTAGACTTCCATTTCAAAACATGGTGTATGAGAATCTGGACTCTAGAATGTTTGAGTGTGCAGCAGAAGCAATCAAACAATATAGAGAACGTTGGCCTGGTGTAGAAACAGAAATAGATACTGGTTACGATCTCCTTCGGTATAGAACTGGAGAGTTCTATACTCAACACACGGATTCATTCAAAGAACAACAACGATCTGTAACTTGTTCTTTTCATCTTAATGATGATTATGAAGGTGGTGAGTTTGCCTTTTTCAATAGAGAAAAAGTATATAAATTTGAGAAAGGTGATGCGATTCTTTTCCCATCAAACTTCATGTTCCCACATGAAATCTTACCTGTAACTTCTGGAACACGATACTCTGTTATTACTTGGTATGTCTGATAAACTTAAAGGTCTCCCAATGGTATATTGGTTGAGTTGTGATGTTGATAGAATTCCTCGTATGGAATCCCAGTTTGACAAATGGGGTATCCAAAATCAGAAATTTTGGTTTGGTAATCTAAAACCAGATCATTATGAAATATGGAAAGATAAAGTATTCAAACCAGAATTAATTCACCCAAAAGATTATCTATCCACATGTATTACGATCTCTACACTTGAGATGATTCGTCATTGGTTAGAGAATACTAATGACAAGTATCTGATTTTAATGGAGGATGATTATGATTTAGATCTGATCGAGTATTGGCATTTCGATTGGAAAACACTGATGAAGAATCTTCCTTACGATTGGGATTGCATTCAGTTGGGATTTGAATCTCAGGAATATATTTCTTTCTTCTTACATCCAAAGACAAAACATAGTGCATATGGACCTGTAATGATCAACAGGTGGTTTGCGGAGAAACTACTTCGTATTCACACTGTTCAGGGGAAATACTTTTTCCTTAGGAGATATGCTGGATATCCTGGTATTCGTTCACTCGATATTGATCACTTCTTTGGATTTGTAGGTAGAACATATCAGTTGCCACTGATCACTCAAGATCCTTACCTAGATAAAGTACCAAAGAAACATCACTTTGTCTGCAGAGATCTTTACTATGATTGGTGGGAAAACGAAAGAGATAATTTTACTCTCAAAGAATTCTTCACTTATGGTAAACCGAATGACGGTGAAATGACCAAGATTGTTCGTCTATGAAGTTATCAAATCTACCTCCCATCTACTATCTCAACCTCCAAGAGAGGGAAGAGAGACGAGAGTACATGGAGAAACAGTTTAAGAAATATGAGATCCGTAAATGGAGGCGCTGCAACGGATCCATTTTTGGGGAGGAAAATTTTCCCCAGTGGAAAAAGTTAGTCCTGGATTCTCAATTTAAGACTCAAAAGAGATTTTATAGTGTGTTGTTGAATCGATCTGAGATGATCGCCAACTTTCTCTTTGACCTAGATTCTGATGTTGTTCTTCTACTAGAGGACGACTTATCTTTTCATACAGAAAGATATCTGAACTTTGAGTGGGAAGAATTCATCGAACGTCTACCTCATAATTGGGACTGTGTTCAACTTCATATCATCGGTGAGAAGTTTATGCCCCTGACACTTTCCCCTTGGTCAGTGAACAATCATAGTGCTGCAGCAATCCTAATCAATAAGAGGTATGCAGATAAGTATGTAAATATGTTCATGGAAAATGGTAAGTGGAGATTTTTGAACAACTACGGGTATAGTAAAGATCTTCCCGAGTATCATTATCACTCTGCAGACTTTATCCCATATCAAGTCGGTACGACCTATTCTTTCCCTATGTTTGTGACCAACTCTAAGTTTGAGAGTGATGGCTCTGGAGTTAATGCTTTGGCTAAACGATCTGACGCAACTGTGTTAGAATGGTGGAAGAATAATGAAAAGAGTTTGGAAGAAATGATGTATCTTGATCGTCCGATGTTTGCTCAATTATGAAACTGAAAGGTCTTCCGACTTTATATTATCTGAATCTAGACGAACGACCAGATCGCAGGGAATACACAGAACTGCAATACGAAGAGTTGGGAATTACTAACTTCAAGAGATTCTCTGGGTCTGAGTACAAATTTGATAACTTTATAGATTGGAAAGAACGGGTAATATTGAATGATATGTCTGATTGTATCAGATGGAGACAACATATTATTGAAATTGCAATAGCAATCTCTACCCTTGATATGATCAAACATTGGTTGACTACGACCAATGAGAAACATCTTCTACTAATGGAAGATGACTACGATTATCGATTTGTCAAATATTGGCATTTTGATTGGGAATATTTGATGAATCATATTCCTTTTGATTGGGACTGTATCCAACTTGGATTTGAAAATGAACGTGAAATTCCATGTTTTCTCCACCCAATCAGATCACACCATGATTATGGTCCTATTCTAATTAATAGACCATATGCAGAGAAGTTGATGAGACTTTTTACTGTTGGTGATCAATACGATCTTTCCCAAAAGATTCAAAACTATAAGTGGGGAAAGATGTTAGATATGCCCAATAGAACTATTGATTATTTCATGTGTCACTCGGGTAATACATACTGTATGCCTTTGATTAGTGTTAATCCTCATATCGGTAGTTATGAACAAAACTTTGTAAGAACTGATCGACCAGATCTTGATCTTGCCAGAAAGGCATATAATAAGTGGTGGACCGTTATGCGCGATGAGTATACTCTGGAAGAGTTTTTCATGTACGGTAAACCAAATGACTATGTGATCACCCCACAAGAACCTGACATCGACGATTATTATGTTTGAACATGTAAGACAGTTTGAAAAAGAAATTGCAGATTTCTATGGTGCTCCATATGCAGTCGCAACAGATTCTTGTACTCATGCAATCGAACTTTGTCTTAGGTTGCACTATCCCCTGGTAGTTCCACAGATACCTAAGCATACATACCTTTCCGTTCCAATGACTTTTATGAAATTGGAAATTCCCTTTCTTCTGGTGGATCGGAAGTGGAGTGATTGGTATCCTATCAATGATACCAATATCATCGATGCTGCGGTTTATTGGGAAGAAGGTGGTTATATACCAGAGACAAACATGTGTCTAAGTTTCCAGTTTAAGAAACATCTGAGTTTGGGTCGAGGTGGTATGATTCTTACAGATAATGAAAGAGACTATCATGAACTCCAGAAGATGACGTATGATGGTAGGGACATGACTAAACCCTGGGCAGAACAAGACATCACTACGGTTGGATATCACTACTACATGACACCAGAGACCGCTATCGAAGGTATTCGTAAGTTCCCTGTGGCGAAAGACATGCAACCCAAATCTTGGTCTTGGGAGGATTATCCAGATCTATCAAAACTCACTGTATTTCAATGAAACACATAGAACCAGATTGGAATATTGATCAGTTTAAACAACTGAATTATACTCTAGCAAGTCATAACGATCCTTTGGTTGTCAATGAATACTTGTGGTCTGGGCACAATAAGTCCAAGATGACTATCTACAAGTATCATGAACCAAATCCCATGCCAGAAAGTATGGAGTATATCCGAAAACATTTCTCGTTCTGGTCTGATGTTTGTGTTGCAGTAAATCACTTCAAACCTGGTCAATACTTACCCATGCACAAAGACTTGTATGGGAGATATGCTAGAATGACTGGTGCATATCCAGCGTTTATCATGAGATGTATGGTTATGCTTGAAGATAGTTCTCCTGGTCAAATTTTGCAGATCAATGACGAGTGTTATGGTAAATGGTCTGCAGGCGATTGTTTCTATTGGGATCATGACACCCCACATGCGTTTTATAATATGAGTATGGTTGATAGATACGCAGTTCAAGTTACAGGTGTTTGCAATGCATACCCAATGTGATATTCCGAATTTAGATATTCATATTACTCATAGGTGTAATTTTTCTTGTGATAGTTGTTCTCACTTTTCTAATCATAAGTTTACCGATGAGATAAAATTTAGTGATTTCAAAAACTGGGTAGATCTTTGGAAAAACAGAGTCAATCCTGCCAAGATTGGTATACTGGGTGGTGAACCATTCTTAAATCCCAGAGTTGCTGAGTATTGTGAATATACGAGAAGGTCTTTTCCAAATTCTAGGATAGAACTGGTCACAAATGCATTTGTTTTGAAGGATATCTCTGATACTTTGATTAAAAATGATATAGTTCTTGCAGTATCAGTCCATCACAACAACCCAGAATATAAGAAAACTCTTGCAAAACAGAAGAAAATTATTGAGAGTTGGGGTGTAAAGGTAGAATATTGGAATAGTTTTTTGGAATGGCAAAAAGTTTATAAAGGATATGGAGAAAATATTGAACCCTATGAAGACAATGATCCAGAAAGTAGTTGGAATCACTGCCCTACTGGACAAAACTGTTTCCAACTTCATGAAGGTAAGATGTGGAAGTGTGCGCCACTCGCGTTCTTGCCAATGATGAATGAAAAGTATAAGCTGTCTGAAAAGTGGAATAGATACTTAGAGTATGTTCCTCTGTCGTCAGACTGTACGACTGAAGAACTACAAAACTTTATCAATCGTGGTGCAGAATCTTTCTGTTCTATGTGTCCAGCAAACTCTGATTATTTTGTAAAAGATATGCCTTATGGGAAGTAAAAATGAATGGGGTCAACTCCGAAAAGTAATTGTAGGTCACGCTGAGGGTGCGAGAGTTCCTGAAATGGACAGGAGTCTCCGTCTAATTAACTATGCAGACCGTGATGATGTTTCGGATGTTCCGTGTGGATTGTATCCACAACAGGTTATTGATGAAGCAAATGAAGATCTGGAACTACTGGTAGATCTATTTGTTCAACTTGGAATTGCAGTCGGTAGACCTCACTATGAACCCACACCATACTATAATTACTGCCCTAGGGATCTTGTATTTGTCCATGGTGATAAGACTTACGCAACTCCCTCCCCACTGAAAGCAAGACGATTCAACTTTGGATCCATTTCCCATCACTTCAATCAGTTGATTCCTATCACACCTTCCTACTCTATGAGTTTGTATGATGATCACTGTGTGGGGAACAAAGACATTCTTGCATTGACTGAACACTATCCTGCATTTGATGCCGCAAACATCATCAGAGCAAACGATGACATCCTTTATCTGGTGTCTAACAGTGGAAATAAGGCGGGTGCTAAGAAGTTACAATCACTTCTCCCTGACGCGAAGGTACACCTACTAGAAGGTGTTTACAGTTATATGCACATTGATACCACAGTTGCATTTTTGAGAGAAGGATTACTTCTTGCAAATCCAGAAAGAATCACAGATAGAGACCTTCTACCTGGACCATTCAGGGACTGGGATATTATTTGGTGCCCAGAACCCGTTGACATTGGTTATTACCCTGGTTATAATCATGCTTCAGAGTGGATAAATATGAATTTGTTCAGTATCAATCCAAACTTGGTGGTACTGGAAGAACATCAAGAACCAACCAGAAAGATTTTGGAGGGACATGGAATTGAATGTGCTATGTTACCCATGAGACACTCCAGAACTCTAAGTGGTTGTTTTCACTGTGTTACTTTAGATCTAGAAAGAGATGACTGAACCAACTAAAATTCACCCATCAGGACTGAATATTATACAGAACTCCAATGGATCTTACTCTTTCGAGTGGGATTCTAAAGATGAACGTTGGAGTTGGATGAACGACTTGACGGACGAAGAGATTAAGGTTATTATTGAGGCTGCAATCGAGTACGAAGCGACTCGTCCAGTTGACGTTGAAACTATTGAAGAGGTCTATGATGGATCCGAAGACGACTTATGAAGAAAAACGCAAACAACGTCTAGACGAGGCGGTGTTTGATTACATTCAAGATGAAAAAGTAACTCCCAAGCAATTTTATGAAGAATTGCAAGAGGTGCTTTTAAATAACAGTAAGTATTTTCAAGAACAGGCGATGCGAGTTGATCGTATGCGCCAACTAGTATCAGAAGGTCTTGAGTCTCCCGATATGTCTCGATACAGTCAGTACACTGAGGCTGAAATTGATGCGATGTGTCATGAAGCTGACCGTAAAAGTAAAGAGGAGATCAATCTGCAAATCCAAGCCAACTCCCCTTTCAATGATGGTTGGACTCAGGAGTTTTATAAGGAACAACTGAAAGACCTGAAAGACTCCAAGGATATTAAACATTCTAAGTATTATTACGATTTCGACCGAAATCGTTGAAACCCTAACAATACTAGATAAAATACTAC
>BCSF01000431.1_pt1 | contig 16975 bp, 31 predicted proteins | sample 1016431 | NCBI WGS metagenome assembly BCSF01 (sample SAMD00045685;SAMD00045686;SAMD00045687;SAMD00045688;SAMD00045689;SAMD00045690;SAMD00045691;SAMD00045692;SAMD00045684;SAMD00045690;SAMD00045691;SAMD00045692;SAMD00045684;SAMD00045685;SAMD00045686;SAMD00045687;SAMD00045688;SAMD00045689, study...
TTGTTCTCCTTACTTAACATACAACTATTATACCAAATAGCCGATTTGAAGTCAACAGGAAAACGAAATTAATACCAAATAACTTCCTTAAATTGCTCTTTTGGAAGCTCCCAAAACTGCTGTTTCCAGTCAGATTGAGGGAAAAATGCAAGGTCTATCCACTCTTTTTGCCGATCTAGCATCTCTTGTGCCTTACTTTCCCAGTCAACATTCGTAACTATCTGTTCTACCAGGCGTTTTTTCTCCACAACATTGCCATAATGGACGTCATCCCACTCAAAATGTAGCAATTCAAACACGTTTCCGTCAGTATCTACGTAATCAATCGATATATCGACGCCCCATTTTGGTTGCATCTTGATTAATTTCCAATAGATTGGTGATTTTTGGGCTTTTTCGCGTAGTTGTTCCAGCGCATCACCCGCAAAACCACGTCTTTGGTACAAATCACAGTGGTTTATATGCGGACCCGACTGCGAATTATCGATATCGATCATCCATTCGGCCTTGTTTGTCTTTCTCTCGCGGTGTTCCTTAGGACTGAAGCCGTTATAGTACGCAAAAATCTGTTCTGCACGACTCATATCATAACCATTTTGATCAAACAGCGCCAATTCGCCAAAGCGTAGGCTGCCAAGTACGTCAAATGGTACGGGTTTTGTCCAAAACCCATTTTTTACTAGTTGATTGTCGGTTATTTTAAGTTGCATCTTGTGCTCGCTTTCTTTTCTAACTGTAAATTATTATAAACCACTCCACCAATGATTGCTGAGTGGATGTAAATGTCTTCTTTCGTCAATGCTCCCACTCCATATAGCGCGTCTATGGGAGATAAGAAGATAAATTTGTGTATAAACAACCTGTCTACGTGTGGATCCTTTGGTAAAAGTGGATTTGCCTCGTTGATACAGTCCCATTTTAATCCTTTATAGGTAGAATATATGTCTGCAGCGTGTAAAGCATAGAAGACAAGCATGTCATACTTGTTAGCTGGCCGTTCCCAATACGTAGGATGCCTAAACGAATGTGAATATGTCGACCTGTTCTGATTTTCCTTTAACTTTAATGCTATCGACTTGTTTAAATTCTCCGCTTGTACAGCTGTCACGAGTGAAGGATGATAGCAACACGTCCACCCCATCGTAATTGCGTGTTTGGCCTTCGAGTCTAGCACCGAGATTGACGGCATCTCCGATGACGGAATAGTCAAATCTAACTTCTGATCCCATGTTTCCGACAATACAGTCGCCGGTGTTAATACCAATGCCAACGTTAATAGGAGGAAGACCTGTTCCTTTAAGTTCTTCGTTAAGTTGTTTAGTGGCTTCAATGATTTCCCTTGATGTTTTGACCGCTAGGTCAGCATGATTTTCACATGGTAGAGGTGCATTCCAAAAAGCCATGATGCAGTCGCCCATATACTTGTCAACAGTTCCTTCATTATTTAGAATTATCTTGGTTTGCATATCTAAAAACTTATTGACTAACGCAACCAGTCCTTCTGGGTCATCATTGTTCTTATAAAATTCTGATATGGGAGTGAATCCACAGATGTCCATGAACATGAACGTCATTTCTTTCCTCTCTCCACCCAATTTTAGAAGTGAAGGATCCTTCTGTAATAAATAAACCTGACGAGGATCCAAATACGTTTCAAATTGCTTCTTGATTTGTTGCTTTTGTTGATACGTGATAAAGTATTTGTTAAACGAAGACTGGGCAAAAACAACCAATGCACTTAGAGACAATAAAGTTACATCGAAGAATAAGAGCTCTCGAGTCCACATCCAATACGATGTGCCAATCACGCCTCCTATTACCGCTACACAAATTAACGCCGCTAGAGCTGTGGGAGCGACATAAACCACACCCAAAATTACTAAACCAATTATCACCAAAGAAAGCAGCTCAGCTACTTCAGACCAATCGGGAAGTTGTATTTGAACTCCTGAAAGTAAGGTATGTATCAGATGGGCTTGAACTTCATGGGGATACTTTGCACCCATGGGGGTTGGTACTGGATTAGATATTCCTTCTCCAGTAGTTCCTATTATATAAATCTTTGCTTCCGTATCTTCTTGCGGTAAGTCTAAAATACTAATCTGTTCATAGTGATTCCAAAAACTTATAGGCAGCTGGGCGTACCCATCTGTTGTGATAGGGTCTTGTCTTCCTATTCGTACCCATTCTATACCATTGATACCAACCTTCATTTGATAACTTGGTTCACCTGTCCACACTCTTGCAGTGTCAAGTGCTAATGATGGATACTGTTGTCCGTTAGCATTTATTACTAACGGTGCTCTTCTTATAACGCCAGTTGGATAGTCTGGATTAGCAACAGTAGCGCCAATCCCGAAAGCCCAAGAAGAAAGCCTATCAATAGGATACAACAGGCCTGGATATTTGAAGACATAGTTTTGATCTTGCTCACCAAAGGTAGATACTCCTACAAAATTTCCAACGCCCTCACTGGTCTGTGTAGTGGGCGCTGATGCAAGCACAATTGCTTGCTTACCAAATGCCTGCTCGAGATCTCCGTCTTTTCCAAATCGGTCTGGTTCAGAAAACAAGATATTGAGGACATATAAGTTATTAGAAGGAGCAGATGAAATATACTTAGCGATACGATCACGAGGCCAGGGCCATTGACCTTCCACAGCAATAGCCTTCTCATCAATGTTGACAAGAACGATGTTATCGACATGCTCTGTATCCTTCTGTTGTTGTAAAAAATCGTAATAGTTATACGTAAGGCTCTGAATGAAGCCTGGGTTATTTATTTGTAGTAACGCAAAAGCAAAAAGCGTAATAAGGACAGTATACCATTTGGTAAACATTAGAACTGTACCGATGCGCCACAACCGCACTTGTTTATTTCTTTTGGATTAATTACCTTGACTGTTGTGTTGATGCCTTCTGATATAACATCTATTGTGGATCCATCTAGCATTGGTTGAGAATTTATGTCAATGATAACACTAAACTTACCGAAGTCAATAACCATGTCATCTTCAGTTAAGTCTTTATCCCAATCTATAATATACTCAAATCCAGTACAACCAGCTGGCTTTAAACCAACGCGGACATACTCACCCTCAGTACGAAGGTTGTTCATGATGTGAGTTATTGCACGATCAGTTAAGTCTATCATTCTGGTGGATTATTATGCTTTCTATGAGCTTGTTTGGTATCCCAATCCTTGAGTGCCTTTTTAATAGAGTCTTCTGCAAGAACAGAGCAATGTAATTTAATAGGAGGCAGTTCTAATGCATCAGCTATGTCTTTGTCTTTAATCTCTAATGCTTCAGTCATTGTAAGACCCTTGAGCATCTCAACAAACATAGTAGAGCTTGCTATTGCAGAACCACAACCATATGTTTTAAACTTTACGTCCTCTATGACGTCTGTGTCTGGATTAACTTTGAGGTCTAGTTTCATAACATCACCGCAAGCAGGAGCTCCAGCCATTCCTGTTGCTACGTTTGGATCTTTTGGATCAAATCTACCTACGCCATGAGCCGCAGGATTATTTAAAACCTCTTCAAATCTTTTTACTACTTTATCTGAGTATGCCATAACTACTCCTGAGTTACTGAAACGCTACACCCACCGACTGTATAACAGGCCTGTGTTAGTGAATATGATTGTGATGTTGTGCCCTGTTGTAATAGGTTAAGCACAGTAGATTCTGTACCCGATAATGAGATACTTGCAGAGTGCTGTGCCCCTGAACCTTTTTGTCGTATGTCAATATCATTACCATCTGCATAAGTTGTTAGATTGATTGTCTTTCCACCATCGTGTTGTTGTCTTATCCAAATATCATTATTGTCACTAAAGATAAGACTATTAAATGTATGACCGCTAGTGCTTCCTTGGTTTCTTTGGTGTCCTTGTAAATGATTATTGTCTCCGTGCACGTCTAATCTTGCATAGTGACCACCGCCCTCATCACCATCATACGTAAACGTATCAGATGTTGCGCTTGCCCATGCAGCTCCTTGAGCCCAACGAATAGTGTTTCCACTTCCATCTAAGTGCCAAAGGGCTATAGTATTGTTAGTTGACGTATCGTTATATTGGATGAGTGTGAGATCCATATTTGCACCATTAACATACGAAGAAGAATCGTGTTGTTTAATTATATTATTTGCACCAACTTGTTCTATTGTAAGGTCAAAGTTATCGCCACCAGTTTGTTCAACAGTTATTTCGTTATCAGCAAATAATTGTGCTGTAAAAAATAATACTATAACCTGTATACCTAAATTGTTTCCGGTTAATTTCATCTATCCTCCACCCTGTCTAATAACAACGATTGATCCATCGCCACCATTTAATAAGATAGTTCCTTTAAAACCATCTACGTCAGTATATAGTTCAACTGATGAATCTATATTAAATGCTAATCGAATATTTCCGTTGACCTGTCTAAAAAAGATAAGCTGGTCCTCTTGTTGGAATACGTTGTATTGTGAGTCTTTGTTAAAACCTACCTGTGCTCCCTTCAAAGCAAACTGACCGCCTCCACTAGCTTGAGCGTCTCCAAGGTCGGCAGTTGTTCTAACCAATTCCTCAACAGTATCCAATACATCCGTTAAGAAGTCAACGTCCAAGAAGTCAATATCTAGTTCTGTAAACTCTAACTCATCTGTTGCAAGAAAGTCTTGCTCTAGTTCATTGAACTCTAAGAAATCAACATCAAGCAGACCTGAGTCTGCATCTAAATCATCTTGCGCTTGTTCTTCTATTTGCTGTGCTACTTCTCGTGGCGGTGATACGATAAACATATTATCAATCATCGATGGTGTAATGTTTTGTATAATTACTTTAGGTGCCGGAGGTGTATCTAAACTTGAAACCATGGTAGCAGCATAAGCCTCTTCTAAGATAACTGTGCCTCCGAGATTTGATACCTCTATCACGCCTGACGGTTTACCATTTTCGTCTGGTAAGAGAACCACCAACGATCTACCTAGCTCATCTATTGTTGTTGTGAAGTCCGTTCCTCTAACTGTAATACTTGCAGTGGGGGTAGTAATATCAATGTTGTTTTTGTTTACCATACCCAATCGACCGGATGCAAATCTAGCTGTACCTAATGCCATGCGCATAGTCATTTTAGATTTAGATGGATCGGGATCGTAATAAACTTTATCGATATAGACTTTTGTATTCTCAGTCAACGATAGCTTAGCTTCGTCTAGGAACTGAATGAGCATTCGACCATTGGCAGTCTCAGCTGTATCATTAATTTCTATTTTTGGATATGTCGGCAAGGTTCCGATGATAAGCTCGTCACCTTCTTCTCGTGTTAGAGTAGCGTTGCCTTTAAACTCGGTGATATCTCCTATGGGCTCTGCATATGCAAAACCCATGAGGAGCACCAAAGTACTAACTATCGTTAGATGAGTCTTTTTGATTAATTTGAATAGTTGCATTTTCTGAATCTATGTCCAAAGTTATGATACCATTACAAGTACTAACACCTGTAGGACATGTACCACTAATTTGGTTAATGTCAATATCAGCTCCAGAACCAACATGAGTTAAATTAATCTCATGCTCTGCTCCATCTTTCTGCAAAGTATTAATGTTGTTTGAACCGCCTGTAATGTCCACGTTCCAAACAGCATCGTCTACGTCTATGTCAATATCAAAAATATTTGAGTCACCTACTAACGTCAAGTCAAAATCTAATCTCTCTGCTGTAGCATTGAATCCTTGGTCAAGGTCCATTGAGTTACTGTCGCCAGTGATATCAACGTCATACGCTGAGTCATCTGAAGTGCCAGTTGATCCAATATCCCAATCCCAAATATTACTATCTCCCGTAAACAATAAATTGTATGTGGAAGAATCAGCATCTACTTCACCAAACAATAAGTTCTCATTACCTATCTGATCGATATTAAATGTTAAACTTGTACCAGTGATAGGCATGGCAGCTGAACTGGATGAAAAGTTATTCAATCCAATCTTGTTACCATATCCATATTGGTCAATGTATAGTGTCAATGTATCACCATCTTGTTCGATGTTGATTTCATTGTCATCAGTTGCTTGAGCCATAACAAGAGATGTAGAGAATAATAAAGTTAGGCCTAATATATATTTTCTCACTTTTATATATCCTCGTTAATTGCATGTTTCATATTCTTACCATCGGCAGTATGCGGGTGCCTATGGTATCCGTCAATGGTCCAGAATCCTCTGTCGTGTCCTTGATAAACCATTTCCAGTACTGCAGCCTCAATAGCTGTTCGTACTGCATACGTCACGCTCTCATTATTTCCCACTCCGTCCTCTAATTCTACAAGCTGAGTTCCTTGTTCGATGAACTTGAACAAGTCTCCGCCGCCACCATAACTAAGAATAGATTTCTTAGCTTGGACATTCAATAATATTTCACCAGTGAGAACACTCACTGCCCGAACAGACACAGTAACAACATCCTGTCGATACTGATTAGAGAAACTAATACCAAGCGTCCTTGCTCCTCGTCCCCCTGTTTTAATGTTCGTGTCAAAACCAATAATACCACCCTCTATAATCATTCCTGCGAATAGAAGTGGTCCAATCCCTTCAGCTTCAGTACCTAATGCCTTTGCAGCTTCTTGTCTACCAGAACGAATAATCTGTCGTTCTCTAACTAGAGCATCAATACCGTTGCGCTCAACAACTCTAAACCACTTGCCGTCGCCAGCGGTCTTTAGAGCGTCTATTAATAGTTCAGTTCCACCTTGGGTAACAGCAGTACTGAATGATTGTCCTGTGACAGAAGCTTTTCTCTGTCCTGTTTTATCTTGAAACTCATATACAGCAACAACTGGTCTAGATTGTGCTGCTGGTAAATTTAGCAAGTCAATATATGCTGGGAGTCTTACGATCTCAGGTTGCTCCACACATATTTGTTTACTCTCAATATATTTTCGAGTACCTGTATATAAGGAGTCAAGTAAATATCCATCGCCGAATGGTCCAACACCATCTGCATCTTTAGGTCTTTTAGAAAATCCTTTTGCATATTTTCCTTCACCATACTCACAATTTGCAGGTCCTTCTGACCACTGTGGCATTTGCGCACAGCTTGCTAATATTAATGTTGCTAATAATGCTGGTAAAAGTTTAGCCACCATCACCACCAGTGTCTGGATCCTGTCCAAAGTTACCTGCACCAATTGGAATCTCAATAACTGTTTGTGTACCATCATCTGTAATGATAGTCATCTTAATGTACTCTGTACCATCCACGTTTGTAATTACTTCATAGGTAACAGTGCTACCTTCTAAAACAAATGATCCAAATCTTACCGACTCATCGTTACTGAACATTGACTCAACTAACTGCTTAGCCATTTGAGAATAAATTCTACTCTCAAGGTTTCTAATAAATTTGGATAAGGTAGAGTTGTCTTCTTCTCTCTGTGCAGCTCTTTCTGCAGCCTCAAGAGCATCCTTGATAGCCTTCTTCCTTGAGTGCTCCTGGTTCTCAATAGTCAAATAATGAGCACCAGTTCCCGAGCCACTGAAGCTAGGGTTTTTAAATTTATGTACTATTGGAGAGGCTGCTACTTCACCTGCTATCAAAAAGCAGATCATGAACGCTACGCCCCAACTCAAATATAGAAGACCTTTATCAATCTTGTCCATTGTCTCTTTGGTTTCTTTTTTCATTTTTATACCTCAACACAACATTAACTTTTTGTTGTAATCTAATCAAGTCTTGATCAAGCATTCTGTTCTGATCAATAACTTTTATTAATGCCATATGCATTTCTTCAATTGCAGGCTCAAGTTTCTCGCCAACAAATTTCCATATGTAGAAAATGAAATATCCCATCCCTACTGCCATGACGACTGGAAGACCGAACTCGTCTATGCTGGTAGCTATGGTTTCAATCATTAATCTCTCCTAACGTCTAAACTTCCATCCTCAATGAAGTTTTCTGCCCTTGCAATCCTTTCGGTATCAGGTGGCAGGTCTAACGCACTCGAAACGAGCGTGTCAATTTTAACTAGTTCGTTGTTCATGGTGCGCGCTCTTGTTTCTAACATCTTACAGAAGCCAGTAAGCACCTTCATGTCATCAACCAATCCATCTAGTATTTGTTTTAAAATCATGAAGATGAAGACACCCATCACTACTGCTGCAGCAATGGAGACGCCAACATCCCTAATCAATTCAAATGCATCCATGGATGTATTTATTAGAAATTACTTCCAGACGTGGAAGATTAGGCCCCTTCTGCTGGGATTAAATTGGGCCTCGAAGGATTCTAGCCTCATTGGCCTACCTACTTCGACGTTAATGTTAGGACCTTCACCAACAACTTCTAATTCGAAATCATTAGCACAGACAAGAGTATCCATTTGTCCTTGTTTTGAAATTGTGAGACCTACAGTCTCGTTTGGTATCAGATATGCTTTAGAATTCCATTCTGATGATAGGGCAGACTGATTGGAAACGTCACCTGCAAACGTCATGCAAAGATCTCTACCATCTGGATTACCTCGCATAGTTACTTCTGTTGGAAAAGACGGTATTGCATAGTTGAATGGAGTGTCAATACTTAGATCATCATTCATTAAACCTAACGTCTTTAGCCTGTCTATTCTATCCCAAAAGTTATAGTTGTTTCGGTAACGTACTGAATAGTCACTATCACTAAACCAAAAGAGATCGCTCATCTTATAGTCGCCATGGGTAGCTACAGATGTACCATAGTCCTCATCTATTCTATTATACATTGCACAGCCAGATACATTAGAGAACCAACCTGACTGTGCTGCTTCTGCAAGAGTCTTGTTCATAAAGTTTCTAAAGTCTGTAGCTTTCTTTTCTGTATAGTAAACCTTAACAGTCTTATCACCATTGGCCATTACGTGACAATGCATCGACGTTTTAGAATAGTCAACAATTCCATCGCTTTGACGATTACCTGGTGTTGGGCTGATACCGGATCCAAACTTTGTCATTTGGCTAGTAGTCCAACGCTCAACATGGTTTATAAAATTGTATTTCTTAAATGACTTTACTGCATGACTCATATTGTATAATCCTCAACTGTATCAAATGTGTTATCGCGTATTTCTTTAGCACCTTCAAAGTGATGTGTCACTCCTGGAGATGCGGCATTAATCATTTCAGCTAAGGTTGCAACATTAGTTGGTATGGGATCCTCTTCCGCCTTTGTAACTATAGTAAGAAGAGGTTTATTTACATGCAACGGTACAAACTGCACAACGAATGCTGTAGAGTTTATAGTTGAATAATGAGACGCTGTTTCTATAATCATATAGTTATTTATATGATTGAAACAGCGGCCTCAGGGTGGTGTCTTTCTTTCTTTGTTCTAGATCTCTTACTGCTCGATAGGCACCAGGTGAACCATCAAGTAACAAACCTGATAGAGCTATCGAGAATAAAAAGTTTTCTATTATTTTTTTCACATCGACATTGCGATGATGAAGTAAGGCAATAATAAAGTGAAGGCCATAGTTCCTGCGACTTCAATAATTTCGGCAACTTGTGAGTGGCGGATTTCTCTCAGTTTAAGACCCATGCTCTTCACAGCCCTAAGCGCTGTTGTAGTCATGTTCTCTCCTAATATAACTTAGTGTAATTGATAATTGATTATCTATTACGGTGATATATATGTCAACTAATTTCTTGAGTTTTAGTCCATCTATACCAGTCGGGTTTAGCGTCAATTCGCTCTTGGATCCTTTGTCGAACAATAGCCTGTTCCCTGTCTGTTGGAACCCAATCCAAGTACAGTTCGTCAGGCCATTGCTCTCTTTTGAACACTCGCTCAGGGTCAGGATTCATTCCCCTTCGTTTCATCTCCTCAACAAGCTCATTGTATCTCTTGTGAAGATACTTTCCTTTGTTGTAGAAGAACTTAACGTGTCCACCGTTTAGAGTAAATGTCTTTGGCCATGTCTTTTTATTCTTCTCCCAGTTAGGAGATTTAAGACTTCTCTGCAAAGCAGATCCGACCATAAACATTTCTCTATACTCTGCGACCAAATGCTGGTCAGCTAATTCTTCAGTCGGTACAATATTAATCCTGGTCATGTACCCATCCTGTAATAATATATTTGTCACTCCTTAGGTTAGGAGCAGATCTATGCATGTGAGTAAAGTCTGAAGGAAACAAAAACAACTTACCTTGTTCTGCCTTTATCCTATAATGGTTCTGCATATTTTTAAACTCAGTCTCTCCGCCCTTAGGAGTGTTAAGATATATCATCCAAACCATCCTACGGTTCTCACCTCTGATGTTATCGTGATGCCAACCAACAAACCCTTCACCAGGACCTGAATGTTGGATCTTATAACCACTCAAATCATACTCAGGATTGAGCATGAATTCAGTAAAGTAATTATGCAATGGCTTACGCAACCGCTCATTGATTAGAGCTCTAAAAGGTTCGAAGCTCTGAAACTGAGCTGCGTCCAAAGTACTATCAATACGATGTGTTTCCTCAGTCCTTACTTGATAAGATTTCTTATCTTCAAAAAAGTTTATAAGGGCTTCACATTCCTGCTTGTCTAAGCAGTCGTAAGTTTCTGTTGTACATATCATAATCTATCTCCACTGTGGACCAAAGAACCATCCTACCATAGCATATCTTGTACCAGAAGTCAACGGGGTGACTATATGGTCTGCAAAGCTAGGGAAGACAATAACACTTCCTTGAGTATTAGGAGGAGACATTCTTGACTCCCTCTTATCTCTTATCTGTAATTGGCATCCTTCATAATCAGCAGGATCCGATAACTGTATTGAACAACTAATCTTACGATACTGAAACTTCCTAGGAGCATCTAAACCCTTGAAGTATGCGTTACCGTGATGAGTTACATCCTGGTCTTTATGTTCCAAGAAGTGATCACCTTGATCTTTATAGATTGTGAACTGCCAACTAACTGGCTGAAAGTATTTGTTGCTTAACGCTTTAGGAAAGTCCCACAATGCAATACCAGTCTGATGAGAATAGTGATATACCGATTCCATAATATCTCTCTCAAAAGGAAACCCATGACCACTTGCAGTTCTTCCTGCTCTTACTTTTTCATCATAGGTGTTTGTTTCTACCCCAATGACTCTAGTACCAGCTTTATGCTCGTTTAGTGTTCCATCTTCTATTCTTTCAAGATGCCAATCAATAATATCTTGACAATCATGTTTGCCAAGAATGTGATCGTAGCCTAAGTCGTTATCTATTAATTGCATTTCTTTTCAAACATATCTAACAGCTCTTTGTCTGTAGGGATACTATTGAACTGATGCACCAACTTTCCATCTATGGTTCGCTTAATAACACCGCAATTGAATTCAGTGTCAGTTACTTTCTTCCCACCTTCAAAGTCTTGTGGACGAGTCTCATAGTACATAGAAGTAAGTCCGTGAATATGGATCCCTTTGATCTGCATAGCCCATTCCTTAGCTTCCATCAACAGAGCATGTCGCTCTACTTTTTCTGTATATTGAGTCATCATCTAAACCTCTTTCCGCTATATAAAAACTTCACTCTAAGTATTGGTCCGCTAATACAAAGCTGCGCACCTGCCTCTTCCGTGGAAGGATACACGATCAGTGTACCCTGCTCATTCGTAAAGACGGGCTGGTGATGATCACCATCCTTAATTAGCTTACCATAGTTATCGACTCGTGGATAATCGGGCCAGTGCTTAAATGCTAATTCACCCCCCTGGACATCGTCTCTAGAACTCACGATTAGTACTGCAGTCAATTTAACTATTGGATTCTGCAAAAGGTTACCTATATGGACCATGTGGTCAGCTACCTTAGGTGTGTTCTTTCCTTCTGCAGTGTCATACGTAATCACTCTAGGTGAATCTAAATCGATATCATACTTAAGGACATCTTCATTAACTTCACGAATGATCTTGTTGACTCTTGCTACTAGGTTGAATGCTTCGTCAGATAAAGTGTTACCACTTTTGACTTCTTGATATAACAATTCAACTTCGGCCTTACTTAAAGCCTCCCTCAATGCAACGAACGCTTGGGAGTCCACTCTTTCCATCATCTACTTACCCTGTTACGTCTCCTACTACTCTCAAGAGCTTGTTGTTTAAGGAGATCTTTTTTCCTACGTCTTTTAAGACTTTGATTCTTTTGGTTTTTGATAGCACTAGGCTTTTCAAAATACTGAAGGTCTCTACAACGCTTAACGATACCAGCTCTTTCAACCTGGTTACGGAAACGCCGTAGCATCTTATCAAACGGTTCTTTATTGTACTTCTGTGTCACTTGCGGCATAATGTATATTATCTCTGATTAAAGATTTAAAGTCAACTCAAGTCTTGAATAACTCTCTTTGCGTTATGAGCTCTACCATCATTAGATTCAACACCTACGATGTCTCTTTCATTAATGATTGCAGCTGCAACTGTAGACCCAAAGCTACAGAATGGATCCAAGATCTTATCTCCAACATTAGTGTGAGTAGCTACTATCCAAGATGATAGCATCACGTGTCTATGGTTTCCGCTTCTTAGGTTCTTAAGACCTGGTCGAGTCATATCATCAAACTTGTCAAGTGTTTCATTATTGAAGTTGATGTTTGTACCTACTGTGTTGTAGATAGTTTTTGGGATGTGGTACCAATCTGCTGGGTCTGTACTGAACTGTACTATGTAACCACCTGCAAAATGACCTGGGTCTTCTAATTGGTTTACAATTTCGACACCATCATCTCTATACACTGAACTCCACTGGATGCCCTTTTTAAGTAACCACTTCTGTAGTTCTTTTGCTTCGTTAAGTCCTTTGTGAACAGGAGCTCTGAAAGCTGACATCTCAACATCGTTCATTGATTCTGGGAATGGGAAATCAGCAAACTGATTTCTTACATGACGGAACTCTGGCCATGCTTCTCTATTGATAGTATAGCTACTACCAATCTTTCTATACGTTCTTACAAATGTCCAGTCATCTCTTCTGTGCCAGAAATGTTCTGTACGTCTGTTACCAAGACTCTTAAATGCTGTAGGTCTAAACATCGCCCAAGTACTATCTGGTACAAGTTCGAATATAGTATCACCTTCAGCTTCCATCCACTCGTCCCATCTTTCTTGTGCAGCGCCAGTCGCTGAGATGGTTACTGTACCATCTTCTGAAAGTCTATTCTTAGCAATGTCAGCTACTGCGCTAACGCAATCTCTTAACTTGCCTAGACCTTGACAGCCGCCCCATCTGTTTAAGAATGAAGGTACGTCTGCAATGATTCGATCGAATGTTTCATCGTTCTCATTGAACACTGAAATCATCGTGGTGATGTCTTGGTTGTATATTTTAGCCATGGTTCCTCTCTGTGGGGTTATTTATAATACAATTTGAGACAATAGATTCCTAAGTAGGAATAATAGTCCACAGCTATTTAGTAAAATTAGAGCCCTGTCTTTCCAAATAATGGAAACGCCGAGCCACCCCGCAATACCAATCACAGAAAGAACCAGATCATACATCTCAAGTCCAGGGACGCCACGCATAGACATTGCTGCCAATACTATAACACTACTGAACCATTTGAGGTACCAATCTAATCCTTGCTTTGTTTTTCCCATTACACATCTACTCTAATAAATGATACTTGACCATCAACAATCTGAACTTGATAGATATCTCCCTCAATCAATTCGACCTTGTCTAAAGTCAACTCAGGATCTAAATGTAAAGCCGATCCTGGATCTTCTTTGTTGATAGCAAAATTATAACCTGCGAACAACATATGTTTGTTTGCACTATAGTCTATCGCCATAACGCTTCTCCTTAATTTGGCGCGCCTGGGAGGATTCGAACCTCCGACCAATAGCTTAGAAGGCTACTGCTCTATCCACTGAGCTACAAGCGCATTAACTTTTAAAAGTTGGCTTGTCTCAGTACTACTGAATGACCTTTGCGTCCTTGAAGTTTATTCCAACGAGCAATGAACCCACTTGGTTGTTTTAGATCACCTTGAGACATGAACAGCAATTGTTTCTCAAGATCCTTTTTGTCGACTCGAACTTGTAAATCTATCAATGAGTTTTCTACCGGTACGAGAACGAATTTAGCGTTGCGAACAGCTTGCAGGATATCCCCGCACGAGGCACACTTAGCCATTTTGATTTTCCTTCTTAACTAAAAAATGTATTGGACATAGTTCTCAGCACAATCTTCTGCGTACTGTTCACTATGGTTTGACACATCACGTTCCTCAACGAGGATCATTGATCCGTCTGGTTTTTTGCCAAAGTATAAATTGACTAAAAGCCTTTTTCCTACTTTGACTATATCAGCCTGACGTTTACCATCATCAGACAAATAACTACTTATCAAGGTCATTTTCTAACTCCACTGTTCTTACACCCTTACGCTCTGTAGGAGTGCCGTGTCTGTACATCTCATCGTACATCTTGGCTGCACCTAGTTCTATTCCATACTTACGGCCATTAAAGTGTCCGTGTAGGAAAGCGAGGGGAAGAAGTATTCCTATCCAAATTATGGGGTCCATTATACTATTTATCATTTTAAAAGTCAACCTTTGTAAACAAATATTTGATCGCTGTGAACTTGATCTACTTTTTCGTATCCATTGATACGCATGAACTTTGCACACTCACTATTTGGCTGCTCTAATATCACAACAGGGTTATCACGGTTGATCAATTCCTTGGCACCTCTAACAGCAAACTCTTCCATCCCTTCTATATCAAGATGAATGATATCAACCTTGCCCCAGTTGATAGCAACGTTGTCTAACTTAACCAGTGGAGCTCCTTTTACACCGTACGGATCATCTAGTGGCGTGTACCTATCAGCGCCACAGTTATCTTCTGTTGTATCATGACAAGCGGCATACCCCTGTTGATTGCCAAGCCCCGCATTGAAGCAAAAAATGTTTTGTCTAGGTGCTGCTATACTGTTACAAGCTAAAGCAAGAAAATTTAGAGCGGTAGGTTCAAATGTGAACACGCGATCAAAATGATTTGCATACCAACGAGCATACAAACCGCAATTACCACCAGCCTGAATAGCAATGCCGCGCCCGGAACAATGACTGAGTATAATATCCGCGCTATCATATAAGTCACGAACAGGGCCAAAAGAGTCACCACCAAAACCTCCCACATCATCAGTTCTCCAAGTAAGGCGCGTAATGCCAAGTCGATCAACGAACTTTTCAGGAACAGCTCGATCTTCAAAGCTAGTGTTTCTAACATCCATGGGTTATGTGCTCATAAGATTCAGGGCAATCATTAATTAGAATGCCACAAGTACACATCTCATCTTCAGCAACGCTTGGCGCCCCGACGATCGAACGGATCTGATCCTCGGTACACTTAAAGCCTTGCCGCGCCTCTATCTGTTCGGCTTGATCTCTAAACTCATCATACAAACTCATAACTATCTCCTATCGATCATGTCGTCGTGTAGGTCATTAACTAGATTGTTAAGATCATTGATAATAACACTTTGCGACTGAATTATCATAAGAGCATTATCTAACATATTCGTGTGAGAGTCAACGATCTCAATCAACTTATTTACCTTTTCGTGTAAAACTTCTATCCTAGCACTCATTGTGGACCCTCCGGCATCATATCCAAAGAGATATCTACAAATGCTTCTAGCAGCAGATCCTCATTGATATTAAATCTATTAACACCCCATGCACTATCGTGAGGGAACTGATTGTCGATCTTACTCTTAATGTCAGCACCAAGATGCGATACGTTATCTACAATCCAATTGATCACTGACTTAGAGTCAGCCTCGAACTGCTCAACGAACTCATCAGCGAGACCGTCTAACATCATTTCATTTACGTGATTACTCATAATTATACTCCTTACTATTAAATATACATCTATTATACAACCTAGACGATTTAAAGTCAACAGCTTTTGACAACCAATTTTTATGCGCGCGTATTTTTTTGAACGAGCCTCATAGGGGTCGGGATAGGTTTTGGGTACTATATCCCAAAGAAGGTACTATGAGCGCGACCACGTATAGCCCTCCCCCACAGGGCATGCGGCCTCTCTCTATACTATACTACCTTACTCGCTATGTGTCTACTGGTACATACCCTTGACTAGCTTAAAGACATCTAGTGTGGTAAGATCTGGAAACGTCTCAGCTAGCGCATCGTGTACTAACTGGTACTTAACATGATCGTCATTACTACCATCGTACATAAAGTACTCTACTAGTGCCTGTGCTACTGTGATGTGAATTGCTTCGAATTGCATATCTATCTCCTTACTCAATAGACACAGGATCCCCTATCCTGTATTTCAGGTCAACAGTTGATACGGGGGAGACTCTTTACGGACACAACCCCCCGTATATACGCCCCCCTATATTAGGCGGCTATTTTATTGAAGCCAAAATCTGCTACGACAAATTCTTCGCCTGTAGCATTATCGACTATGATGTCACCAACCGAAGTACTATGACCTGGGCTGTATGTGTGGACTGCATCTGGCTCGTCCCACAAATTAGTGATCTTGAAAACATGATCCAATGACTCTGCCTGAACCAAGAACTTATCCTGGTAGCAGTCAAGTTGCTCCTTGCTAAGAGTCATCGGGTCATCCTGGTAGTCGACCATCTGCATATCCATCTTGGTCTTCCATCTAACTGAACGCTCGATAGCACCATTCCATCCATAATCGTTAGGAAGCTCCTGCTCGCTCTCCGGGATCGCTACTTGCTTAACTGTGTAATAATTCATATCAAACTCCTTACTTAATATACCCCCATTATCCTGTCAATCCGATTTGAAGTCAACAGGCAAACACAAAAAAAAGGGATCCCGAAGGATCCCTTGAAAAGACCTAGCCTAAGAAAGTAAGGAGTCTATGGCGAAGGTCTTTGTCTAGCCAGAGCTCTGTTGAGCTAAAGTTGACCTGTCTCTTATACCAATCTGACGCTACAGACAAAAAAAA
>BCSF01000430.1_pt1 | contig 16972 bp, 27 predicted proteins | sample 1016431 | NCBI WGS metagenome assembly BCSF01 (sample SAMD00045685;SAMD00045686;SAMD00045687;SAMD00045688;SAMD00045689;SAMD00045690;SAMD00045691;SAMD00045692;SAMD00045684;SAMD00045690;SAMD00045691;SAMD00045692;SAMD00045684;SAMD00045685;SAMD00045686;SAMD00045687;SAMD00045688;SAMD00045689, study...
CTCCTGTATTTGAGACAGAAATACCACTTGTTGCATTCAGTCTTCTAAATGTAACTTGCTGACCATCAGTGAATGGGTGGTTTGGAATGTAAAGACTCTGAGTTGGGATATCTACAGATTTTCCAACATTACCAACAACATAGTTTCTCGTTGTTCCAATACCTGCCTCAGTTCCAAAACCAACTGCTTGAAGTGGATTGAAATACACTTTGTCGTCGAGTTTTGACTCAAACTTTGGAACATCAAGTGGTAATGTGAACGATCCTGTAATAACTGTCAGAGGAGTGGATGCAGTGTGTGCTGTACCAACTGTTTCTCCTCTTAAGGCTCTGATGACCTTTCTATCCCTAAAGGTTCCAAGAACAGAAAGTCTCTCTGCATTAATTTGAATAGTGCTTCCAACAGAAACTGTAGAGGGAATTTTATTGACGAAAATATCAGTTACAACACCAACTGTTGCATTACTAGGCAACTCTGCAAAGAGAATGACGCTTTCAGATGAAACACCAATTTTATGGTTAGCACTCAGTCCTTTAATGGATGTTGATACTCCAGAAACAATAACAGTATCATTGTTAAGGAGAGTATGTGTTGGGATAATATTTCCAGATACTTGACCTTGCTTATCCCAAACGAACTGGACGTTCTGATAACTCTCAACAGTGGTTGTGAGTTCGTTTATAGTCTTACCTTGGAGAGACTCTACAACGGCGCTTACACCGCCTCCTGAGGACCCTGTGTTGGCAAATGAGGCAACATCACCTACCTTGTATCCATCACCAGACTCATTAACGATGAGGGACTCTACAGAACCCTTACTGACTGACTTGATAGTTGAGTCAGACAGTCTAATTTCATTAGGTTCGGTGATGAAGTCGTTATCAATACCCAGGTCACCAACACCATATGGAAGTGTATTTCTAATGAGTTGAGAAGACTCAAACTTAAAGTCTTGGTCTACGTTTTGGGTTATAGGGGTTGACCTATACTGATGCCCAATAAAGAATGGGAAAGTTGGTGCATAAGTGCTGCTGTTAATACCAGCATAGTAAGCGTAAGTTCCATTTGGAAACTCTGGTGTCTTTGCGAACCTGCCGTTGTATTGATCCAGTTCTCCAGAGTTATCAAACTTGAAGTCCTCAACAAAGAAACCATTTGAGAACCCAGAGGGTCTATCAACAACATCAGATGGTGACAAGACATATCCACTTCTTACAACCTGAATGTCAGAGTTTGAGTCGGATGCATCAGAATATCCATATGACCCGTAAATTGGGTTTCCATCATATGCCCAACCAATGATTGGAGAGTGAACTGTAGAATCATTATCACCATATTCGGATGAACCGATGGCAGTTGAATAACCAACCATTGCATATTGAAGACCACCAACTCCTTCGGTGAGGATCTCATTTCCAAACCTATCGTGGTTGTTAACACTTAGATGTCTTACAGAAGCCTCAATAAATGCATTTTGTCCGTTAGGTACAACTTTGACTAAAGTATTTGCTGTGGAATATCCAATACCAGCATTGACAATAATAACATCAGTCAGTTTACCACCAGAAACTACTGCTCTTAACTTACCACCAATACCATCACCAGTGATATTGAGATCAGGAGCAGATGTGTATTCAGAACCAGGGTTAATAATCTGTGTTCTGTTAATACGTCCATTTGAAACAATAACTTGAACTTCTGCTTCTTTACCTACTTCAATATCAATGTCGGGTTTCTTATGGAAGTTAAGTACAGTGCTGCCATAACCAGAACCAGCATCATAGAGATAAAGATCAACGATTGGACCACGAATGACTGGGGTTGCTGTGATAGTATTTGATGAACCACCATAGTCAACATTTAGTGTAAGTTCAACATCTGGATAGGCAAAAAACTGTGTCCCTACACCAGATGTAGCAAACTTGACGTAATTGTTTCTGTTGAAGTTTCCTAAGTCTGTAGCACCAATACCAGAGTTGGCGAGTCTGAACTCATCATCGGACAACTTGATAACTGAATATCTATCAGTGGTATTGAGACCATTTACTAAAGTTCCGTCAGATGAATAAACAACAACATCTCCATCAGAGAAACCATGGTTCTCAAACTTGATCGAATTTGATACGGTATCTACACCAGTTGGTTGCACAAACAGTTTTCTGTTTTCATAACCAGACCCAGGGTTAATAACTTTGATTTCTTTTAAGTAATTCTTGCTTTCACGAAGTTTGAAAGAATGTGTTCCAGTGTTGTTTGCTGTAGTGAAACCAACTGTGTTGATTCCACTTGCATAGTCAGTTTCTGTTTCGTAAAGTCTAATGGATCTATTGTTTACAACTTCTGCATAGTAAGTTGAACCGTTATTGAGTTTATTGGTTCCTATTGCGTTGGAACCTTGATAGTCACCAATACCAATACCAGCATTGCCTTTTGAGTTATACAGTAATGCTTCACCACTAGTAAGTTTGTGATCTACTGGGAATGAAATATCGTCATTAGTAAAATCAACTCCACCACCAAAAGTCGTCAGACGTGAGTCAAATTCTAACTCTCTGTTTCTTTTATCAACGATAGGTTCTAATATAGCACCACTTCCATTACCACCAGTCAATGTTGCTGATATTACTCTGTTAATATCAAATGACTGAGGGTCTACGATAATTTCTTTTAGTTCACCTCTTACAACTGGTTGAACTGCTGCATTACCAGCAATGTTTATGTTTGGTAAATTAATTACATCATATCCTGTACCACCTGTGTAGATACGTGCATCAGACAGAGGACCAAAGTATATCTTATCTTCTGACTTGTAGTTAAGAAGTTCAACACCATTTACGAACATACCTGTTGCACCAGGTGCAGTAGGTGATGCTTCGCCATTTTTAATGTTGACGGGTATTGGGAATTTTCTTAAAAGTTTTTGTGGTGCAATAGCATTTGACTTCTGACTGACAAGAGTAAAAGTATGCGTTTGTGTTCCACTAGGAATATCAAACTCTTCTGGAGTATCAGTTGCGATAAGAGACCTAGATCTGTAGAGTTTGATTTGGTTTGAAAGTGAAAGCACTTTTACAAAGTAAGAACCTTCAGGTAAACCAACAATATTGTTTCCAGTAGTGCTATAAACAACCTCATCTCCAGTTACAAATGGTACTGGTGATGGGAAAGAAAGAATAGAATACTTTAGAGTAGCAGTATTGAAGTTTTGGAAAGCACCTGTTACTGAAGAAATAGATGCATTGAAGGTTGTCTTTGTAATATCATATGAAGGTAATGAGTTTGATGCAACATACATGTGCTCATCATTCTCATTGTAAACATTTTGAATATCTGTTGTAAGGATATTATCACCTTGCAAGATAGGTGTTCCAGAACTTGTGGCAGTGTTGAGTTTTCTTCTAACACTATACTCAACATTAACAGTAGGTGAAAAACCACCCAGATTATTCAAAGTAATTTGCTTTCCATTGATCGATGCTACTTCAGCATCAGCGGCTGCAACAACTTCAGAACTCTCAACTAATACATCAACTTTATCACCAACTTTTAAATTTGACTTGTCTGGTTCAGACTTGAGGTCAAAGTTGGAACCATTAATGGTATCAATGAAGAAACGAGCACTAGTGTTATAGACCCAGGAGTTAGCAAATAACTGCTTATAAGTTTTATCTACTGGATTCTTTATCTTTTCACCAACGTTCTTGACATTGACTTTCTGTCCTTCAGTTGCAAGTACAATATCATTAATTGGTTTGATGTCCTTAAGGACACCAGTTACTCTTACCTCTACCTTCTTTGTGATATCTCCATCTTCATATCCAATGAAAGTTTCATTGGTTCTAAGTGAAGTCTTTGTTGGAAGTGCATTCACAACATTCTGACAACCCAAGAACTGGTTGATAGTCTTATCAGAATATGTGATTGCAGTATCACCAGCAATAATAGTTCCAGTGGTTCCGAAACCAACTGTAGAATCAACAGTAATAGTTGTTCCACCTGGAGCAACAGGGTTGATAACCTTCGTTTCTGGTTGAATTACAAATGTTCCTTCAATGAGGTCTCTATCATCATATCCAACAAACAAACCAAGTTTGAAGAATGTGTTGATACCAGATCTAGTGAATATTTCTACCTCAGATACTGAACCTTGTGTATTTGGATCAGAAGACTTCTGAATTGTTTGACCTACAAGTTTATTAGGATCGCCAGATATGCGCTCTACTACAACTTGCTCTCTTCTAATATATTTTGCAGAGGAAGGTTTGGGGAGGAACTCTTCGAGGTCAACAACCTTTGGAGTTTCACCAAATAATACTTTGAAAATAATGTTATATGACTCTTCTGTTCCCTTTGATTCGTAAAAACTTCTAACCTCTTTAAGGAAGTTGTTTACGTCAAGATCTGATACAAATGATACGTCCTCAAACCCAGGAGCATAGGTATATTTGAGTTTCCTATAAAACTCCTTCAGGAACAGTGCACTGAGGTTCTGAACCTCGTCTCCAGCGGTGTGAGAGGCACTTGTAGTCTCCTGGAAGACGAGTTCCTCTTGGTCAAGGTCAGTTCTATAGGAAGTGATGCCACTGAACCCTCTGACGCATCCTGTGAAGGTATTTGTCGTGAGTCCAGTGTAGGTAATGATCTCATCACCTATCTTGAAAAGACCATAATCTGATGGAAAACCTTTGGTAGAAAATACCTGAATGGTATCATCAGAAGTTGATACATTAGAGTATAATGTAGTCTGACCTTGAATTACTTCAGGGGTTAAGTTATCAAATTTAAGATACTGGTCTAAGTTTTCAGAAAGGTCAGAAGGACCACTCTGAAATTCTTGTGATGCATAATATTGTTTAAGAAAGTCAATAGTTTTTGGACTTTCTGCTCTTAAAAAGTCTGGGAGTTGACTTTCAACGATTTGTTGAACCTTAACTCGCTTTTCAAAGCCCGTTTGAATCATCTACTTATACCCTCTTTAATGCCCCGTTTAGGTAACTGGAAGTTGACTTATAACCAACACCCGAAATTTGCTCACCTGAAGTAATGGTGTCTCTCACCATATTTATCTTGCTATCAGCAACCGAGAAACTGAGGTAAAGATCCTTCAAACCGATAATATCGTTAGAATCTGGGAATGCTTGAATTTCAACGATATCATTCTCTTTATCAGTGGCGGAAATATCAATAGTATTGATAAGTATCTCACCTTTAGCGTAATCTACTGTCCCAGCAGACTTGACGGCGACTTCATACTGACCATCATCATTAATTTCCTTAACAACCGACAGAACACCGATGTCGCCTTCACCAGGAGTATCAGTAAAGAAGAATTTGCCAGTTTTACCCGTCAAACTGAAACCTGTACTCTTAATATTGAAACCTTCGGGGTTCTTGTGGAACTTGTTACCATAACAAAGTTCGTATTGTGCTGACTGGTTGACCAACACCTTCAAATTCCTTCTAATTCTCACTCTTGTGATATTAGAGGTAATTGCATTATCAGTATTATCAATAACTTGGACTAATTTGCTATATTTGAAGCGACCACCAAACTTACTGACGTTTGCTGTGGCAAATGTGTTCAATGTATTGGAAACTTTTGTCTGAAGTCCTGCTACATCAACAACTTGTGAACTGTTGTAGTAAACTGCACTATCAATTTCAACAAACAGGACCTTAAGGTCAACAATTTGTTGGTTTACTCCAGAAATTGCATAATTTTTCAGTTTGATGGCAATTTGCTCTTTATCAAAGTCAGAAATAAAGTCACCATTCTTGGGTTTGATGCTAATCACGACTTGACCGAACTGTGGTGGGTCTAATTCTTCACCACCGACGACAGAAACGGACTCTGTGTTAGGATAAATGGACTGAATGATGGCTTCGTAGTCTCTAGCGGTGACTGCACGGTACTGAGAGGAGTAAATCCTTGGTGCAAAGTACTTAATTGAGTCGATAGGTTCAATATCGCCACCATTTTGTGATTTTCTATCAGTCGTTACCGTTATTGCAGCACTTGGTACGATAGGATTACCAAGATTATCACTTACACGACCAGAAAATGCGAAAGAAGTTGCTCCATTACCATCTCTTCCGTCTGTAATGATGTAACTTACAGTAATTACGTCTCCGTTAGAGAGTTTTTTACCAAAATATCCGTCACCAAACAGAATTTCATACTTCTCATCTTGAACTTCTTGTAAAAGATAGATTTCTGAGTTCTTATTGATGTTTAGAATGTTATCAGAGGGTGTAAATGGTCTTCCAAGACCAGTATCATTCGCTGTTTTTACATTTACTCTGATAGTTGAGGTATCAATGAAGGAATTATCAAGAATAAAACGTTGATCTAACGAACCATCAACGATAAACTGCTTAGAAAGGTAAGTTCCTTGTAAAATATCAATATTATCAAACGTTGCAACACCAGAATTGATGGTAGTCGTCACATCTTCAGGAATTGAGAAGACATAATTCGTATCTTCTGCTTGTCCAACACATACAAGACCCGCATCAAGGGTCATTGTGGTCGATGAACTGTTAGTTTGTACCGAAAAACTTATCTCCGCCTTTGCTGCGCTTCTAGAACGGGGTACATATCCAATATTTCGCGCTAATGAAACCACATTCTCTCTTAATGTTGCCGAATCCAAGAAGGATTCATTAACAATCATGTTAGAGTTGAATGCATTAATGTAAGTATTGTATGCAAGCGTGTCAATTAAGACTGAAAAGTTGGAACCATCGAAATCAAAGTCCGAAAACTTGGAGTCTGCACGAAGGTAACTCTTAATTGATGCTCGAATTTGGTCAAAATCGAGGTTTGTAAACTTAGTAAAAGGCATATCAGCGTGTCGCCTCTAATATGAACGTGAAATCTTGGACAGGAAGGTCTTGACCAACAATATCAAAGTAAACTGTTACTGAAAAAGTGTTCACATCAGACTCAGGTTCCACCTGGACCTTTACATTTCCAACTCTTGGTTCGAAATTTTGAATGGTTGTGAGAATTTGCTTCTCAATTACACCAGCAGTAGCAAAATCAACGAAGTCAAATAAAGAACTATGAACGTCAGAACCCAGGAGAGGTTGAAAAAAACGCTCCCCTGGGATAGTTTGAACTAAATTACGAACTGAACGCTTAATAGCGTTAGCATTTTTAAGAACTGGCAAGTCTTTTGTCACAGGATGAGGCTCAAAAGACAAACTAATGTCTTTAAAACCTCTTGATATCCTAGTGATTGCCATTGGTCAGTTAGTTTTCTTGCCTTTATTTATATCTTCAGTGGCAATTTCTTCTGGATCTTCTGTTTTTCTAGGCTTGGTCCAATAGTCAGTGATTAAACTTGTGGTTCCCCACATACGATACATGTAGTTGACATCACGATCGACGTGATACTTAGCCATTTTTACTCCTGATTGGGTGAATCAGAACTTTTAGAGGGGTTCGTATCCCTTCCTTCGTATTTATTTTCGCGTTCTTTTGCTGTTTTCCAGAAGTATTCATCCTCACGACCCATACCAAGACGGTCATTACCATTTTCAACTTGATAATATTGAGTCGATACCTTAAAGTCAGGCATTTTTGGATCAACTGGAGTCAGACTATTATCAAAAATACGAAGTCTATTGTTAGGATAAAGAGCATACTGCCCATTTTCCAGTTCTATTAAGTTATGAGACTTATGTTCTGCAGGGTTTTCGCTTGTTGCCCAGTCAACATAGTCTGGATCATGGTGATAGTTGTCAATAGTACAGACATATGTACCTTTAACAATACCATGGTCTCTAGTATAACATTCAAAGTCCATTGAACCAATGAACTTCTTATCCACTGATACAACACCATAGTCCATACAGTTCCAGAACTGTAGGTTCGGTAGACTCATATCAGGTGATGGCGTCTCTGGATCTGAGACAAAAGCAGCGATGGGCAACTTATCATACATTGCCGCATATTCTGGTAAGTAAGTTTCAAAATAAAAAGCACGCCCAGGTATCGACTTAACCGATACCCAAACGCCCTTTACAAACTCACCATGCCCACTTTGATGGTCCGTCAGATATTCTTTACGAACCCATACTTCCATCGACGGAAGATTAGCAATAAGACATGCCATACATTTTGTTACATCTGAAGTTTATTTACCTTGTCCGCGATATGCCTTAGGTTTCCCATTGCGAGAAGAAGCGGCGTACTTAGTGTTTTTTCCGGACCCTTGACGAGTCTTCTTCGGTTTTCCGGGCATAAACCCGTCCTTTACCACACCAACCTTTGATCTCATTGCCATTTGTAGTCTCCTGTAATTTTAGTTTCAATGTCCGAGGGACGGGGACGACCTGTCTGATAATACTCTATCGACAAGTCATCCATATACTCAAAGTATTCCTCTTGAGTAAGGTTCTTATATCTTACCTCACCTTTTACGATGATCGTGTAAGAGTCTGCCATAGTATCAAATAACTCTTGTCTTCTCGTGACCAACTCTGACGCGAGGGTCACACCAGATCTCAAAACCTGCTTCCTTTGCATCCAGGCAGAATGATACATCTTCTCCACACATATCCTGAACCTCTCCAGATTCAAAGACTTGCATCTTCGGAGCAAACCAAGGATACTTCATATCCTCATGCTCAAATACTCCCTTCTTGATGAGCAACCATCCGAAACCTGCATAGTCCACTGTGAATGGCTTCTTACGCTTACCCATGGTCTCCAAGGTTTCATGGTTCATGACTCCACCATTATTACGGAAGTCATCTTCTTCCATCCAGTGAGCAACACTAGTCGTCTGACCATCTTCAGTACAATACCATCCAGAAGCAAGGTCTTTATCCAACAGTACCAACTGATAAAACTTCTCAGTGTTAAACACAATATCACTATCAATCCACAACTGATAGTCATAGTTCAACTTACCATCCCATGGAATCTGATCAGGTCCTCTCAGTACATTAGCACCCAGACACTTACAACGTGCAAAGTTCACCATGGAACTATAGTCTTGTGAGATCTGAATACTTGCACCATTCTGTACTAAGTCAAAACACAGTTGTACAAAGTTCTTCAAATATGTGTAAGATACTCCACGACCAGGAAGACAGAAGACAACACTCTTGCCTCTAATCATCTCCCTTGCTTTGTCATAGTCAAACTCAGGGGCGTCTGCCTTTCCCTTAGTCGGGTTTTTTGCCTTTACTGTAAATCCTTTAGCCATTAGAAAAAGTAGGTTACGTCAGTATTATAACAGGGTATCTATAAGGAGTCAATTAAACTTCGGTGATGATAACACTATCACTGCAGTTCCTGTATCACGATACACTCACCATCAACCTCCATGTTTATCTCAGTCCCCTCATACCACCCAAACTCAGATACTATCCATTCAGGCACCTTTATTACATACTCCCCTGTTACACTATCGACCTCTACAGTCGAAAAATTTTTGTCCCGGTTTTTTTCCATTAGAGGTATTCGCAATTACACTTTTGTTTTATATAGAGCTCGCGAAAGCAAGACTTTATAGCTTACAGGGACCCATTGATTTTATATACACGGGCGCGACCGACGCACCCCCACGGCGGGGGGCACTGCCGGAGCACGAACCCATAAGGGTGCTGCATCACACACCCAGGACAGCAGAACGGCGATCCAGGCGTGCGACGGCAGCATGGCGGCGGGCGTTGGCGTCCTTATCACCCACCCAGGCACGACCCAGGGAATTCACGGGGTTCAGCGTACCCATGCGACCTGCACCGATGGCGATGTCCCCCTGAGCAACATACGAACCCTTGGCGGTGTCGTGAGAACCCAGACCCGAACGACCGGAGGAGTTGGTTTTGTTCAGCAGCGAACGACGGCGGCGGGTGGTGGCGGACTTCATCACGGTGACCTTAGCAGTGACCCCAGCGGGCAGGGACTGAGCGATGGCGACCAGGTTCTGAGTTGAAGCGGACATGAGCGGTGTTCCTTTGACTCTTTTAAATTACACGAAAATGGGGACCGAAACCACCAGGGTGGACAGTCCCCCGACTGGTTCAGAAGTTCTGAGCGAAGATGTGACCGGACAGTTCGGTGTAATCGTAACGCAGATTCTCCCAGGTATCTTCCCAGTCGATGCTAACGAAGGCGGGAACATCCAGACAGTAGCAGTCAGTCACCAACTGCTCAGCAAACTCAGCGCCAGACATTTCGCCTTGGTAAGCATCAGCGAAGCACTCCAACTGTTCCTCACCAAAGTATTCAATGAACTCCTCAATTGCTTCGGAGTCGTAGTCTTCCAAAAGTTCAGTGAGGATCTCACTTTGCTCAGGATACTGTTGGATCAGTTCTTCATTGCGTTGATCTTCAGTTTTCAGTTCACCTTTCGCCTCAAGAATAGCAGTGAAAAAATCAGTGAAATGAAGGCGACCGTCGATTTCATAACCACAGGCGCGGCACTGTTCGGTGCGGGTGCTGCCTTCGGGCATGGCGGCGATGGCGTTGAGCAGTTCGGTTCCTTTGAGCATTTTGGTTTGTTTGGTATGTGAACAGTATAAGCGCAGAAGTGGGTCAGTCGCGGTCGCTGATGTTCCAGATCCCCCACTGTCCACCATCGGCGGAGCGGGTATCATTCCACTTGCTGAACCACTCACGGCGCAGTTCACGCTCACGCTTCTCCTGCTCAAGCACCTGGAGGGCGATGGCAGTCAGTTTGGCATCAGAAGCGAAGATGCCGTTTTGGTCAAAGGTGGTTTTGTTCATGAACACAAATTAGATCAGGTCAGGACAGAAGTCAATAGGGGGAGGACAGTCCCTCAACCGAACACTACGTCGGCGATGGCGGTGACGCCATCCACCCATTCCCAACGGGTGATCTGCTCAGTTGCAGGAACAGCGCGATCCATGTCATGCTTCCGCTGCAGCGCGACGGCGTATTCTTGGTCTTCCCCGTAGGGTCCGACGTGATCCACCTTGGTCACAGTACCTGAGAAGGTCGTCCAAGTGCGGCGGACGTAGAAGGAGGATTCGTAGAGGTGTGTTTTGTTCATGCTTCTAATATTGCACACCCTGCCGGTTTTGGTAGTTCACCGTGATACAGAACTGCGGAAGAAAACCTTAAGGTTGCTTGTGCCAATCAGGCGACTGGTCAGGCAGCTACCCTGAGTAACATTTAAGGGCGAAACAGTTTCAGTACTTATAAGTGCTCAAATTACGGGCAGGAACATAAAAAGAATTCTCAGTGGCGTTGATATCATAAACCCACAGCAATTCATCTTCGTTTGCTTTATACTTTTTAAACCCAAACATTGGCACCATTCTTACCACTAACTCACCCCAGTAGTAGTTGGTTTCAAAGTCAAACATTTCAGGAAACATGAGAAGAACTGTCAGTGGTGGTTTGTATCAGTAATCGGTGTTGCCGTTGATATAACTTTCCACGTTGAACTTTTCCTCCTCATCTACATCGTAGATTTCACCAGGAGTTTCATTCAACAACTCCCACAGGAAAGCATCACTTTCAAGCGCCATTGTGCAGGGGTCGATGTGATTCAAAGTTTTGCGTTTTTCAGGACATATACAAATTAACACAAAAAAGTGCCAGCGGTTGAAATAGTGGACACTTCAACTACTGGCACACAGTAACAGGTTTTTAGAAAATATCTTGGTAATCTTCAATATCTACATCTACACTCTCATCACCTTCCAGGTGAAGTAATTCTTTCCAGTCAAGATCTTTGAGTGGAAAGTCATCATAACACATGATGTCTAATGTAACACGAACCATGCGTTTTTGCGTGAGTGTGTATGACATTGTGCTAGATGTGCGTGTGGATATGCATTATATCATGCATAATGTTTGTACGCAAGATCCGCGTAATCATGTGTATCTCGTGCGTATTCATCATCTAGATCTTCATCTAGTTGTTGTGCATAAGTATGCATCATGTAGTCATAGATCTCGTCTAGATCTTGTGCATGATCGTTTGTATATGTGTAGTCGAGATCGTAGTCGTCGTACATGTAATCTAGTCGAGAACTGAACGCTGTTGTATTATACTGATGTCTCGACGAGAAGTCAATAGATCTCGACGAGATTCATAATACTATATATGAGATCTCGAACTGTTTATGTGCATTTGTGAACATCTCGACGATTTTTTGCCGCCCCGTGGGTTGACAAACTCCGCGCCTCATGGTACGCTCGCTTAGCCCACAAGTCCTCAGAGGAGGTTTACTCATAAGTAACCACGAAGCTACTACACAGTATCTCACAAGTAACTTAAGACAAAAATAACAGTTTTATATTTATTATTATATTTACAACCCTATTTTAATATACTTTCTGTATCATCGGATACACAACTGTTAGAGTTCCAATGTCTAACAACCCCTGCAATAATAAAGCAGTTAGTAACCATATACCCTATCAATATACAGGTACGGATAACAGCAACTGCGTCTGCTTCTCTGTTATTCTTACCTTCTTTTTGACCTAACGCCTTACACCATATCTTCCACATTGTATATCAGAAACCTTTCTTCTCCTTTACATCATGATGTGGATTCTTTCTATGGTGTGGTACATCAAAGACCAATGATATTCTATCCACATTACCTATGTTCTTTGCTCCATGTGGTAACTTATTATTGAACCAAAAGAACGTACCTGGCTCTACTATCATCTCTTCATCTCCTACTGTATAATGATACGTTGACTGAAGAGATAGATGATACCTATCCCTATTCAAATAATACTCTCCTTCATCAATATGTCTCTCTACTATTCCACCTGGTTCTAACTTAAAAAATGCTGCTCGTCCTAATGCTCTTATCTTATTATTCTTCCAGAAGTTTATGACCTCAGGGTAATGCTTGAACAGTGGTGTCTGTTCTAAAAAGTTTGTATCTTTTGGACTCTCACCTTCCTTCACCTTTGCCCAGACTAATGGTAAGAACCCATATGGATCTTTGTCTCCTCCGATATTACTTTGCTCTGATACCCAGTCCCAGTCATTCCATCTATTGTATATCTTCTTCAGGTATGGTGAAGGATCAATATCACGTTGAATAATAACAATGTTCTTCATCCTATGCCTTCTTCTGTTTTAATACTTGTAATGGTGTTAATGGTGGTTTAGCATCTTGCAGCATTTTATATTGACCAAATAACTTTGCGTCTCTATGCTTGTTCTCTTCATTTCTCAACCTATCCAATATCTGCCCTGCTGCTCTCTCTAATGCAGGGTCAACTTTCTCTCTTTTCTTTTTAGGTGTTTGAACAGTTGGCTCTACTTCTTTTCTCTTAGGAGCGTTTTCTTGTGCTCTACGGCGTGCCTCTGCCTTTCTATCTTCACGCGCTTGTCTCCTCTGTACCTCTCCTGGTGATAACTTTCCACCACGTTGTCGCGCCTTGAACTTATCACTAGCATCAGACTGCATCATCCCCTTGAAGATATTAGCAGCAGCACCCGCAGCAGGTATTACATAAGGTGCTGCTTTTATCAGGGGCAATGCTAGCGCCGCTGCTTCTGTGAACTGCTTATATGTCTTCATAACCGGCGCGTCCTCGCCTCGTAAAAAACCTCGAATTATTTATTGAATATCTAAGTATCTCCCAGACTGTGACTTGTATTGGGAAATATCATTGTCTCTTCTGTTTTTGATGTATTGGAGTTCTTCCCAATAAAACGAGTAGCATACAACTAAGACATGAATCTTTTTATGCTTATTATTCTTTGTGTATTCACATACGGGTTTATCCTTGACCCTTACTTCAATGGTGATATATTCATCACACTTGAAATAGACCCAGCCCTCATCAACTAACCCATTATGTTCCCACCTTACATAGTCATCAACTCTAGGCGAATAAGAGTTGCTCAAGGGGGTTGAGATTGAGTTGCATTGCTGTGAACGGAGTTGTGTCATTGATGTCAACGGGTGCTCCTACCTTCTTACTATTGATTGGTGCATAATACTGATCTTTCTTACTGGAGTAGAAACCCCAGATGGTCTTCACAACCTCATTGGTGTAAGTATAAGGATATGAATGTATTAACCAAATAGCGTACATATCACGCTTGGTACATTCAACCTCATACTTATATCCTTCAGGGGCAGGGAACGGCACGCAGTCGGTTAGGATTGTATCCTTCATTAATCAATGCTTCAAGTTTTACTTTGGTCTGCTCTTTTGTCATTCCTTTGTTATCATCAATGACTGCCCAGCCTGATGTAACATACTCCTCAATCTGATACAGTTTTTCTTGCGTCATTTTTTAGTTGCCTCTCTAACTCAACTTTGATAGGGTACAGGTGTCGTTCAAAATAGTTTTGGTATTCATTGCCTTTTAACAACTCCAATAAGTTATCGGCTTGATAATAGGCAAGTAACAAACGCTCAGTCGGTGATAAACTCATCTACAAAATAATCAACGGTAAGTTCCATCTTAGCAGCAGTATTCTCAATGAATGTGTCTAAGATCTCAGGAGCATCCTCCTTAACGATATTATACCATTGATACCACAATTCAGGGTTCGTTGCAGGTGTGACGTTTCGCATGTCAGAAAGATGGTTCACAATAAGACTCATACTTCATTACCATGTTTGTTTTATCTACAGTAGCATATGCTTCCTGTAAACGTTGTTCAATCGCACTACATGAACCATAGCTCTTTGCAATGCGATGTTCATCACCAGTTTCAAGTAGGTTTAAGGCAGATAATAAAACACCAATCTCATGTGCATTGAGTTTGACATTTACTTCGCTCTGCATAATACCTCTTGGGTAACTACCTGTAATTATATCACATCAGACGCTGTAAATCATCCACTGCACCTTGCATTGCTGACCGTGAATATCCTGTTGCATAAGGATAACCTTCGTCCTCATTCTCTGGTGCACGATGACACACATTGATGGCATCTTGCAGACGCTCAATGATCAGTTGCAGTTCCTCTTTGGTCATTTGATACTCAGACATAGTTGCTCCTGTTGTTGACGAAGATGGGAAATGTTCAGGTTGATTTGTTCAACCTCTTGTAGCAGTTTCAACTTACGTTTGGACAATGCAATAATGCTCCTGTCCAGTTCACCAATGCTCAACTCAATTTGTGGTGTCATACCATCTCCTGTTGCATCAACATAAAGTGCTCTTCAGTTACTTCATCCACACATTCTTGAATAACAGTGTAGATGTGGTCAATGTTTCCTACTTCATTGAAGATACGCTCACTCAACCCACGATCAAGGTGTGCAGGATATTGTGGTTCATCATTCTCATCATACACCACACAGTCTTCAGCAGTGTAGATCCAGGCACCACAGTATGCGTCTTCTCCTTGTTGCTCTACAAGACGATTGACGCGCTCTTGAAGTTGTTTGAGAGTGTAGTTCATTTGGAAACCTCAAATGTGGGAATGACGTTGATCTCAATCCAGTTAGGATACTGTTTCATTGCCCACTTCTCCAGTTTGGTGTTGTGGGATTTGATGCCCTTCTGGGTTTTGGGGCGGGTAGGCATGGTCCGGAAGACTGACAGGGTTCCCTCGTCAGTCCTCACAGATACCAGATACTCGGCGGTGGTAGTGTTCATCAGAAAATGTTGGTCCAGCGTTCGTGTTGGATGGCGCTGATGCGTCCTTCCTTCAACAGGTTATCACAGACTTCACAGAAGACTGCGAACTTTTCGGTGCGGGTGAGTTCGTATTCTTGAGCAGCTTCACAAGAACCGATGACTTTGAGAACGTTTGCTTTGAGCATGGGGGTTGGTTCCCTTGATTACTCTGTAATCATACAGCAGAGAACAGTGGACCTTCGTCCTCCTGTACCACTTCAGTATCTGTAACACGCTGCCTTGCGATCTCTGTGTAATGGTCACTAAGGTCGATGCCTACAAAGTTGCGATGTTGCTTCTTTGCTGCCACACCAGTGGTTCCACTACCACAGCAGGGATCCAGAACTGTAGATCCAGCAGGAGAATAGATTTTAATCAGGTATTCCATCAGACTCACAGGTTTGACTGTTGGATGATCGTTATCTGATCCTTTCTCCTTCCTGGTTGCTCTTGGAGCATAGAAATACTTCTGATGCTCATGTTCAACTTCACCAATGATGTTCATTGGATAACGTCCAGCAGGATTAGCATCCGTTGTTCCATATTCTTTACCAGTTCCAGTTGTATTACCCTCACGTCCAAATGTACGGCGCTTGGCACCACCTTTGACCCATCCTTTCGGTGGTTCTTTCTCCCAGGGAACACGAGTATTATCTACATCAATCAGTCCACATCCCCACTTCTCATGATTATCTTTGAGGGAACCTTCATAAGGTTTCTGTCCTACAACAATAGGTTCATGAGCAGGTTTCAACCTATTATGCTTTGCCATCTTAGTTGTAGTCATCCACATGATCTGGTCTTTGATAACAAAACCAGCGTCTTCTACATTACATGCCAGGCGATGATACAGTTCAGGAGAACAGAAAGCAAGACAAAAGGCACCTGGGCGAAGTGTACGATACACTTCACGCCAAATATCAACATCAGGAACAGAATGATCCCAATGATCCATGCCCATGCCATACGGAGGGTCAGTGATACACGAATGAAAAAAGTTCTCCCCATAAGTGGAAAGAACTTCTTGACAATTACCAGTCGTGATTGAGAACATTGGATTCGCAGGTGGAGCGTTCAGGGTGTTTGAAGTAATCTTTCTTGCCTTTGCCGGATTGAACATACATGTTGCGAATGTAGTAATCAAACCCGCGACTGTCGTCCTGCCAATCTTCATCAAGTTGATGAATTTTGAGCAGAGAGTTCAACTCTTCCTCCAAGGCAACAAACAATTTGCGTTTCTTGGCGGAAACAACATCATCGGCAAAGAAGATGGTAGTTTCATTATACTTCTTACTGCTGAAAATGTAAACCACACCTTCCTTCGGCAATCCACCATTGTAAGTAGGGAAGGTTTGCTTGCTGGATTTACAC
>BCSF01000432.1_pt1 | contig 16928 bp, 16 predicted proteins | sample 1016431 | NCBI WGS metagenome assembly BCSF01 (sample SAMD00045685;SAMD00045686;SAMD00045687;SAMD00045688;SAMD00045689;SAMD00045690;SAMD00045691;SAMD00045692;SAMD00045684;SAMD00045690;SAMD00045691;SAMD00045692;SAMD00045684;SAMD00045685;SAMD00045686;SAMD00045687;SAMD00045688;SAMD00045689, study...
TTCAAGAGGCTTGGTTATGCTACGGTTGGTCCACTCAAACTAACATATGTAGAATTTGCAAAATTAACAAATGTGTGATCCAGTAATTGCGCCAATTGCCATTGGTGTTGCTACTGCTGGTCTTGGTGCGATGCAGTCGATTGCTGGTTATCAGCAAAAACAGGCTGAGTATCAATACAGTGTCCAAGCAGCACAATACAAAAATCAGGTAGCTCAAGCCAATGCTGTCGCGAACTACAACCGACAGATGGCTGCATATGCTGAATCACAGAAAGCATATGAAGCTCAAATCGAAGCAAACGAGGCTGCTGCCAACCGTGCTTATCAGTACGAACAGCTTAAGCTTAACGCTGAATATAAACAGGCCTCTGATGAAGCCCGTAAGAAGTTAGGCGAGAAGCTCAAGGCCCAAGGTGATCTTTGGGCGCTGGGCCGTACCGGTAACTCTTGGAAGGTGCTTGCTAGCGCTGCTGAGCGTGAGTATGGTAGAGACCTGGCACGTCTTGGTCGAAACCTTGGATACCGTGACGATGAGTACATGCTTGAGACGCATCGTATTATGCTTGATCAAAAGTCAGCCAATAACGCCGCTGCTGCCAAGCGCATGGTCAAACCGATCATGGGTTATGTGGAAGAGGCTTATGTTGGTCCCGCACCTAGCTCTACCGAAATGGTCCTTGGTATTGGTCAATCCATTCTGAGCGGTGTTAATGCTGGTATGGCTTTGGCTGCTCCTATGGGTGCCGCTGGCGATATTGATGTGGCAGGTAACCTTGCTAAGAATCCATTAGGTGGCGGAACGATTAGCCCTGGCGGTGCCGGAGGTTCTATTCAAGGTCTACCTAGTTATGGTAAAGCTGGACTTGGTTCCGGTAGCAACCCGCTTGCATCGTTGAGTGATGCAAAGATTGGGGACACCTCAAAATACTTCAAAGGTTTTGGTAAGTAATGGCCGACGTACAACTTAGCGGTTATGAAGGACCAAGAGGGTTTCGCCCAGTCCAAGTCTATGACCGTACCCAACAGCTACAACAAGTAGCTCAACAAGAAAAAGAGTATCGCGACCGTAGCTTTTCGGATTACAAAAACAAAATCCAACAGCTTGGTAGTGACATTGAAAGACAAGGAGCAGACAACCTAAAGGCTCTGTCTGGCTTTAGCAATACTCTGTCGCAGTTCCTGATGGATTATCAGGAAAAAGAAAACGACAAGCAGTATAAGCTTGGTCTTGCTGAGGTGATGAACGGCAATGCTGAACTGCCTCAGTCTGCTTTTGATCAATACCACACCGAAGTTGAAAGCCTGCGTGTTGCGGCTGAGGCAGATGGTGAGGTTGCTAACGAAATCACTAACGCAGGCAACTTTGAGTTTGGTACTGACTTCCGTCAAACCAGTAAAGCTGTCCGTGGTTGGCGTGCTTACGGTCAAGCTGTAGGCCAAGCCAAGAAAGCAGCCCTTGGTAGCCAAGGTTTCTTACAAGAGTTCTGGACCCGTACTGATCCTATTGTGCGTGTCGCTGATGGCTACAAGTCCCCTGCTCAGATTGCCAACGAAGGTACTAAGGCAGAGGTTGCTGCGGCTTTGTCTTTGGCTCAGAATGAGTACTTTCAGGTCAACAAACTTTACAACCTGAACCCTATCGTTCTGGCTGAGAACTTTGCACCTACCTGGCAAGCAGTTAGGGCTCAGTCTACTGCCAATACCATGGCTTCTATCGCAGCTGCTTCGCAAGAGACGGCTGTGTATGAATCAACCAACGCCATGAAAACGGAGGTTGGTTCTATTGACTTTAGAGCCGCTGATGCTTCCGTTAAGCTTGGAGAATCGTTCCAACAACAGGTCCAAAACCTAGTCATCAAAGGTAACGTTTCCCGAGGCAAAGCAAACGAAACCATTCTTCAGACGACTCTTGAATCCATTAAATTGATGGATGCCGAAGAAGCTGAACTTGCTTTGGATGCTTTGGCTCAAGCCACCAAGGTCGCTTCTATGGGCGACAAAGGTACGTTTGGTGCCTTACATGGTGACCAAATTGAAGCAGCTCGTCGTGAGGTTCGTAGCCTTGATAGGCGTCGTCGTCAAGAAATTGATGCCGATAAAAACCTCCGAGCAGAAGAGCTGTATCTTGAGCTGAACGATCTGCGTAACAAAGCCACAGATCCTGCTGAGCTTGCTCGTGAAACTAAGCGTATTCAAGATGAGCTGCAACAGATTGGCGGCACACGAGCTGCTACTATCATTGCCAGCATCAGAAGCGATGCCAACAAACCTAAAGATTATGTGATCTTTAACAATGCGTTGGCAGCCCTTGATAACGGTGGTTTGACTCTGGAGCAGATCAATGCTCTGGAAACAACCGAAGCCAACAAGGAAATCCTGCGAAGCCGCGCTTTGGATCGTGAGCGGACTGGATTTAAGGCTGAATATGGTGGTGAAATTGACAAGCAAGCAGCAGCTCAATTGCAGTCGGCAGCAGCTGAAAGCACCTTAGTTACACTCGACCCTGTTAGCGGTAGGCCTCGTGAGGACCCCCTGGTCTTTGAGAACTTCCGTGACGAGGTCGAAGAACGCCTGTTTAGTTGGATTGAACAACAAAAAGCTCAAGGTCAAGACCCGTCTAAGCAAGACATTCGGGACAAAGCAGCTCAACTTGTTAAAGACGTTTTTCCTACCTACTATACCAATCAAGGTAAAGCTCGGGCAAATGTAAAACCTGAAGGGTTTGATTACACTACGTCTCCAGCTACTGGTGAAAAGCTTAATGATCTTCGTGGTGTTACAAAGTTAGACACTGTCCGATTTAACGGTGCTTGGTCTGGCTTTGACAATAGCCTGGTCTTGAGTCAGCAAGATCTGCAAAACGAGATTGCCTTGTATAATGCTGGCAAGCCTATGGGCAACAGAGCCGCAGCTTACTTGGGCGGCAATACAGATGCTCGGTTTGCATTCCTCAGATCACAAGAAAAACACTATGGACTATCCAGCCAGTTGGCGGATTCGCCGCAAGCTCGGTCTGAAGCTAGCGTTAGGCGTATGTCCCCTTTTGCTGCTCGGAACTATTACCGCTCAGGCAGTAGCGTTCGACAAGAAAACGCAGCCTATGACATCGCCCAAGCCCGTGCTTTGGAACAGCGCCGAGAGTACAATCGCGCAGTTACCGCAGGAGAAATCGCGCCCAAAGTGGGCAGGTCCGGCAAACCGATAACGCCGGACGTACAGATCTTTGCCCTTGCCAAGGCACAGGGAATGGATGATGAACTTGCCATTAAGATGGTTGCTATTGCTCTGGCGGAATCCGGCGGAGACAGTGGCGCTTATAACGGCAAAGGTGATGACCGTTCTTATGGTCTGTGGCAGATCAACATGATTAACGTTCCAGGCTATGGGCTTGGAAAGAGTCGTGATGAAGCTCTGAAGCTTGGAGGCGATTATGATCGCTTGTTTACTCCAGAAGACAATGCACGCGGTATGTACTATGTCTATAAACAGCAAGGCTTGAATGCCTGGTCTGTCTATGACAATGGTAGAGGCAAGGCGTATCGGAGCTATCTGCCCGATGCTCGTGCCGCGCGTAATGCGTACTACGCACAACAACAACAATAAAGGACTGGTGCGCTGGTCCTTTGTTTTTTCTAAACACTTAGCCTGCGGGCCTTTTTTCCATGCCTAGACAGTATGATGCATCCTACCTAGGGGCGGCTGGTGCTGCTCGTGAAAAAGAAGAACAAGAGATCGCTGAAGAGCAGCAGGAAACCTATGACCAGATGGTCGGTGATGCGCCTGTCGTGCCTGAGGGGGAAGAACAGCCACAAACGACTGTTAACCCCCTTGCAAGCCTTCCTGAAGCCGTTCAAAATTTCGCTCAAGGTGCGGTAAGTTTATTTGGTCCTTATCAACAACGTGTTGAAGAAAGCAGGCAGATTGCCGAGGAACGCGACAAAGCTTTTGAAGAAGCCGCCTACTCTAATCCAGTAGGCGCTTTTGCTGCTGAGACTCTGCGTGTTCCTATTGATGCTGCTGCGGGTACAATTGAAAGTACCCTAGACACTGCTGACCTCCTGGGCGACCTAGCTCGTCTTGGTGTCAATAAACTTACTGGCAGAGAAACAAAAGAAACTGAAAACCCTTTCAGTGATCGTTATGTTGCTGCCGCTTATGACCTTGGATTTGAAGGACCAAAAACCGAAGTTGGTCAGTTTGCTTCCAAGATCCTTCAGTTCGCCCTCATTACTCGGGCAGCCGCTACTCGCTTGCCTAAGGCTTTGGTACAGCTGGGCACTAAAGGCGTAGGACTGAAAGGTGCTGTTGCATCTGGTCTTGTTCCTGGTGCTGTTGCTGACTTCATTCTTACTAATAAGGATGATGGCAACTTCTCGTCTATGGTCAATAACTTCATACCAGAAGACAACCCCCTTCATGATTCGTTTGTGTTTGCTTTGCGAAGCGACGAGAACGATGATGTCTTTACAGCTAAGCTGAAAAGCACCCTGGAGGGCGGTCTAGTCGGCGCTGCTGCTGATTCTCTTTTGTGGTTAATGTGGGGCCGTAAAGCCGGTCAGAAGGCCCTCAGAGAGGGCGCTACACAAGAGGAAGCACTGGCAAAAGGTCTTGAAGCTACTGAGACCAAGATGAAGGAGGTTGACTCCTACAACACCAAAGCAAAGCTTGAAGAACAGGACCGCTTTGATAAGTACAACTCTGAAGAACTAGACGAACTTACCGCTATGCGGACTCGTCTGGAGTCTCAGATTACTGCTTACAAAGAAGCTGGTCTTGAGGGAACTGAGAAGTTCAACTCGCTTGTCGAGACCCTTAACCAAGTTGACGATAACATCGGTCAATTTAGTGAGTCTCTTCGCCGTGGCTATGACCCCGACGATCTGACCCGAGGCACTCAGCAGGACAACGCTGCCTACAACAAACCAGCTCAAACGCAGCTGGCTGTTGAGCAGCACTTCGAAGCTGAGATGGTTCCAGGTGTCAAGGCTGCTGAGCCTTACAACTATATGTCACCTGAGAAAGGGTCATACCACATGATGACCGACGCTCAGATGCAAGGGGTACAAAAGTATTCCCGAGAAGCAGAAGATGTCATTCGCAGAACAAGCAGTGAGCTTGATTTGCAAGAGATGGCTCGAAAGCTGAAGCGTCCTGTGGGCGACATCATTGCTCACGCTGCTCGTAAGCTGGAAGACTTCCGCTCTGCGCTTGCCAACGACATTCCTAAGGAATCGTTGGAAGAAATGATTAACGCTCGTGGACTGCTTGATGCTAAAACCGTCAAGGGGTCTAAGATGCTTTCCAAGGAAGGTATCCTTGTCACTAAGGCGTTGATCGGTCAAACAGCCGAACAGATCCATAGCCTGTCCCAGAACGCCCTTCAGTTGCGTGCTGCCGGTCAACCTATTGGCAACCAGCTGGATCGTGCTGTTGATCGTCTGGTGATGCTACTTGAGTATCACAAAACTACCGCATACGAAACCGGTAGCACGTTGCATATGTTTAAGCGCAACGTGGCTGACGTGTTGCTTGAGGGTCCGTCTTCTGATGGTAACCTCGCCCTTAGCATGAAAGAAGTTAAGGAATGGGCAACTAACGTCAAATCGTTGATTCGGAAAGGTGACCCCACCGCAGAGCAAGACCTGATGAGGCTTGTGAATGCGATGGTTCTTGCTGGTGGTGACCCCACTAGACAAGTTAAGTTCTGGCACGCTTTCTGGAACAACGAAGCTAAAAACTTCACTACTCAACTTTACCAGTCTATTCTGTCTGGCCCTATTACGCACTTCCGAAACGCGATGGGTAACACCTATTCGCTGATCGAACGTCCGTTCTCCACCTACATGCAAGGTGTGTTTAAGGGTGATCGTCAACTGCGCCACTCTGCTGCGGCAGGGGCACACGCAATTGTCACTGGTTTTGGTGATGCATTTAAGGTAGCAAAGACCACCTTCAAACGTGGTACGTCTGCTAACTTCAACGCCCAGTTTGCGATGGAAGACATCCAAGCACAGGCTATGATTAAGCAGTTAGAAATGGCTGCCACTACTAAGAACGAAAAGCTTGGTGCGCGGATCCTTGCCACACACTATCGCTTCCTTAACAACCCTTGGGTTAGCTGGCCGTCTAATGCTTTGATGGCAGGTGACGACTTCTTTAAGACGTTGGCTGCTCGGTATCGGATGCATTCAAAGGCTAAATACGAGTCTTTGATCCATTCGCCTGCTGGTGCAGACCCTAAGGAACAGATGGATTTGTTCCTTCAGAAGTTTGCTAAAGGTATTGACCCAGGTACTGGACGTATTCTCGACCAAGATCTACTTAATTATGCCGAACGCGCTACGTTCCAACAGGATCCTGGCGCAATTATTAACTCTTTGAGCCGTTTTGTAGACTCCATTCCCTATGGGGCTGGTCGTCTGTTCATGCCTTTCTTGCGTACCCCTGGTAACTTGTTTGGTTATGGACTGGAACACCTGCCTGGCATTGGCGTTGCCATTCGTCAGATGGATGATACCTACAAACAAGCAGTCAAAAACAACGATCGTTTGTTGATGGCTGAAATTGAAGGTCGTCATGCAACTGGTTTGATGTTGTCAGGCGCGATGGTTACCACAGCCATGTTTATGGATGTTACTGGTAACTACCCTGCCGACGACAAAGAACGTGCCGCATGGATGGCAGAGGGTCGCCCTCCGTTCTCAGTGAAAATTGGTGACAAATGGGTGTCCTACAAAGGTGTTGAGCCTGTTAACTCATTCTTAGGCATTATTGCCGACACCATGCACTTGGTTAAGAAGGGTTACGTTGACTTAGGTGAGCGGATTATTGGTCAGCTTGGTTACTCCATCATGCTGTCTTACACCGATAAGAGCTTCCTTGGTGGTTTGGCCGAACTTGGTGCTTTGTTTGACCCTCAAAACTTCAAAGATCCTAACGTTTTGGATCTTGCCCTGAAGAGCTTTAACAGCTATATGCCTTATTCTGGTACTCGTCGTGCCCTGGCTAATGCTCTGGATCCGTATCTGCGAGCTACCCGTGACGAGCTAGATAAGAACATGAGGCAAGCTTTGCCTGGTTACAGTGGGGGTATGCACGCCAGAACCTCATTTATTACTGGTGAAGCCCGTACTTCTGCTTCTGGAGGTTTCTTTAATGCTGTTAGCCCTATTGCTATTGTTGACGATAATAGTGATTACGTCACCAAGGAACTGACTGCTCTTGGTTACAACTCCAATAGTGTCCTTAAGACCGGTGAATATGGAGTTGAACTAGAGCCCCGCCATCAAGAAGCTCTTGCCAAAGTTATGCATTCGCTTGGTGTTGGTAAGCGTATTAAAGCTTATATGGATACCGACGAATATAAGCAGTTCAAAGAAGCGTACAAGGGACGTAGCTTTGATTTTGAAGACTTTGTTGATGGTAAATCGTCTAGCTACCCACCGCATGTCCAGAAAATCCATGATATTATTCGTAAAGCTAAGAAATCAGCACTTGCTCGTTTGAGGAAGAATGACCGGAGTTACTTGCTGCTGGTTGCTGCTGAAGCTTATAAGAAGGCTCACGCACGAGTTAAAGATTTTAGGAAACCTACAGATCAAGAACTTGAAGCCTTTGTGAAATTCGGTAACTACTAACAGCCATGGCAACAACTCAAGACACCTATACGGGTGATGGTTCAACTACTACTTTTAACATAAATTTTGATTGGCTCGTTACTACTGATATTAAAGTCAGTTTGGACGGTGTTGATCAAGATTTAACCACTGATTACACGCTTGAGAACAATAACACTCAAGTTGAATTTGTAACAGCACCTGCTCAAGACGTTGCAATTCGCCTTTATCGTGACACTAATTCGGACGAACTAAGCGCTACCTTTTTTGCTGGTTCGGCCATTCGTGCTGCGGATCTTAACAACAACTTTAAGCAGACTCTTTATTCTGTTCAGGAAGTTGTAAGCCGATTCATTGACCGTACTAATGCGGTCTTTGAAAACTTTATTGATATGGGCGGGTTCCGTATCACTAATATGGCAGACGGTACTGCCGATAGTGATGCGGTTACTAAGTCACAGCTTGATGCGTCTCAAACCTATAACGATGAGCAGCTTACAGAAGCTGTAGGCGATGCTCAAGCAGCTGTAACTCAAGCTCAAACTGCTCGGAACCAAGCTCAAACTGCGCAGGCAGCAGCTGAAGACGCTCAAGAAGCGGCTGAAGCAGCAGAAGCTGGAGCAGAAGCTGCCGTTACTGCCGCTGAAACTGCTGAAACCAATGCAGCAGCTAGCGCGGCTGCGGCTGCTTCGTTTGCAGGAAGCACTGTCTTCTTTGGTTTCCGTCGCACCGCTAATAGCAACCTTGTGTTGGATTACAGCTCTACTGCTGAACAGGACACATATGCCACTGTTGACTACGAAGTTAAAGGTGGTTCACAGTGGTACATCGGCTCAAACGATGTCCTACATCAATCCGGTCCAAACCTAGGCGAACCTCGTTTTGCCTTCAACGATGACGGACACCTGATTCTCTCTGATACCTAAAAATGGCTCAAATTGATCTTGGCAAGCTGAAGTTCCAATGGCAGGGACTTTGGCAGACTGCTACTGCGTACGAAGTTGATGATGTCGTTCATGATGACGGCAGCACTTTTGTTTGCGTAACTGCCGTACCTAATACCAATACTGTTCGCCCTGGCGAAAATGACAGCTTCGAGATTATGGCTCGGGGCGTCAACTTTCGTGGTGAATACGACGCTCAGGCAACCTACCTTCACCTTGAGATTGTCACTCATAACCTTGCTTCCTGGATTTCAATTCAAAGCGAAGAGTTCGTGGGTCAAGAACCTGCCGAAGGTTCTGCTTTCTGGGCACTTCTGACTCCTGCTCCGGCTGAGTCGGTTGTCACCACTGCCGGTGACCTCGTTTACGTAAATAACGAAAACAACGCCGCAAGTCTGCCGATTCGTCAGGCACCTGGCGTGTCCCTGGTTACCCGTAAGGCTCCGCTTCAAACGTTTGAGCGTGGTGCAACCTACAGCGTGGGTACAAACACGCCTGCAACCGCCATTCTGACCGACTTTGATGACGCTCAGAACGTTCAAGGCGACAACGATAACAACGGAACCATCACGGTTACCCGTGGTTATTCCTACGACTTCACCTTCCCTGCTAACAGCAAGCTTTATTCCATTAAGGATCCTGCTGATGCTGGCTACACCACTCTCGGTGGTGGTGGTCGTCTGACCTCTGGCACTAGCCCTGCCTTTATTTCTAATGGCGGAACCATCCGTTTCTCGCCTGACGCCAATACCCCCAACACTGTCGTCATCCGTGACGAGCTGGGTGGCACTGACGAGATCACCGTCACTGTCGTAGACCTGCGCTACGAACCGACTTGGGAACCTGGATCCGTCCGTTCCTGGGCCGTTAAGAAGATGGGTAACTGCCAGTACAACACCAAAACTGAAAGCCTGGCCCCGCTGCCTGCATGGGCTAAGTATTTTGGTCGCGGTAACCAGCATACCCGTCCTTACCACGGCTACTGGGCAAACCAAGTCATCACTGAAGGCGGTGACCTGCTCGTTTGGGGTAATAACTACAACGACGGTACGACCTTCACCAACTACAACAGCAACGGTCTGGGTTCAGGCACCGACGGAACCATTGAGCATCCGATGAGGATGCAGTTCCGTATGCCTGCCTTCTGGATGCGTGCCCTGGCTGGTAACGCTGATGATGCCAAGTGGCTGACTGACGAGTTCGGTAACAGCTTCAACTACACCTCTGGCTCCATGCCCAAGGTAAAGGAAACCTACCGTTCTTCGACCGGTTGTTTCGTCCTGATGGAAAACGGTCTCTTGTTTGTGACCGGTTACATGGGTTACGGTGCAACTGGTAACGGCATCAGCACTAACGAGCGTAAATCCGCTCACGTTGTCCAGTTCTACGATGAAAGCGGTACAGCGCTGACTGGCACTGACCGTCCCCGTATTACCCAGTTTATTGATACCCGTCTTCAAGACGGTACTGCAACGACCACCTCTAGCTACTTCGCTATTGATGAGGATGGCCGTTTGTACGCTTGGGGCTACAACCAGTATGGTCAGCTTGCTGATGGTACTCAAACCAACAACTTCTTTGCGCGTCGGGTTGATCCTAACAAGTTTAACAACGAAAAGATCATCTACATTTCCGTCTCAGATGGTCGCAGTATGCACCTTGCTGTAATTACTGAAACTGGTAAGTGCTTTACCTGGGGACGTGCTACCCATGGTCAGTGCGGTACGGGCTCTAACCCTTCGCACTACACCAACCCTCAGGACGTTACCGCCATTTCCGGTTCGCCTCTGAATGGTGAGAAGATTATCCACGTCTGTTGTGAGAACTCAGGCCAAGATACTGGCATGACTTACTACATGACAGATGAGGGCATTATCTACTTCTCTGGCTATAGTAATACCTACGGTGTTTATAGCGGTGTTTATAGCAGCACCTCCACTAACCACCAGTACACGCCTATCGGCTTGACAAACGCTTCTACTACTTACCTGAGCGATAACCAAAAGGCTGTCCAGCTTTGGGTCGGTGGCGGTCGCTATGCGCCGAAGTGGATCGTTACTGATGGTGGTGACTCCAACCAACCCAAGTGCTACGCCTTCGGCGGTAACGCCAGTGGCGCACAGGGTACTGATAGCAGCACTTCTCACGGTGCTACTGCTTCTTCCCAGGGCAACTGGTTCTTGCAAGAAGTCAGGTTCGAGACCGCTGGTGACGGTGAGCTGTCTAACAACACGGACAACGTTCGTCCCAACACTGTCGTTGCTACTCAGTACGACGCTGCTCTGACCAATGAGCTAGTCATCGGCAACATCGTCAAGGTTGTCAAAAACAACGGTGGTGATTCCACTGACTCGCCCAGCATCATGCTGGATTCCAATGGACGTTTGTTCCTTTGTGGTTACAAGTCTGACCACAACTGGGCGAACTACGTTGAATGGAACCACGATAACGACTGGCGTAGCACCAATGACTATGGCTTTGTCTGGTATCCGCTCTGGGGTCAGCCTGAGCCCGCTGTGGACTTCATCACTATCAAGCCCAACAGTGGTCAATCAGAGATGCTTCAGTTCATCGGTGAATCTGGAACCCTTTGGTATGCAGGCCACACTTCTTATAACTGCTCACCGAACAACAAGACCTCTGGTGGTATCCACCCCTTCCCTCACTTTATTGGTAGCTATTGATGTCTTTGCATATTTATGACCTCCAATACACTGGAGTAACGGAATCCTGGGGTTCTGGTCTTCAGGACCCATCTAAAGTTCGGATGTACGACGGCTTTGTTCAACTGCGTGAAGGTGTCGAAGTCTCTGAACTTGAAAACCCCACGATCACTCTGACGGAAATCACCGATCCAGATGACGTGGCAATGCTTACTGAAAAGTACAACCTTGTTTATCCGCCCGTCTTCTTTGAGGACGTTTGATTATGTTCGCACTTATCCGCCCACTGCTGTTCTCCTTTCTGAATAGCGACAAAACTAAGCGTCTGATTGTTGACCTGCTGCGTAAGCTGGCCGAACAAACGGACAACTCTGTTGACGACCAAGCCGTTGACTTCATTGAGAAGGGCTTGTTTGGTGGCTGATGGACTTAGGTGAGCCTCCGGTATTGCCGGTTCTAAGGCTTCCTGATGCCCCTCAACTACCTCGTCCGGTCCTGGAGGTGCCACGAGCGGAACTACCCTCGTATAAGCCGCTTGTAGTGCCTCCTAATGACCTCCGCCCACCACCGGGTATCAAAAGCACGGAGCCTTCGGAAGAACGAAGCGAGCCACAGCCAGCGAAACCCCCTGTTACACCACCGATTCCAGTTCCTCCGCCTCAGGTACGCTATATCGACGTGCCTGGGACGGATCTGGACGTACCGCTACCCAGTAACGAAATCCTTGTAACAGCAGGAACCACTGCGACTGTGTCCGTTGTGGCTACGCTAACAGCAACAGCCATATTTAAGCGGACAGTACAAGTCTTGAAACCAATCATCAAGAAATTACTGACCCGTAAATCAAAAAATGGAGAAGCGCAATAACTTTTTCCATGATTTTTTCAGTGAGATCGTCAAAGCACTTGTACTTGTTTGGAGTGCCGGTGTGTTGACTGCCTCATACATGGGAATGCTCCAGAAAATGGATCCGACGTTCGTGGCAAGTCTTTTGTCTGGTACGTTGGCGTCGTATGGTATTTCTCGTATCGACAAAAACTCTAAACAGGATCCACCTAAATGAAAAAACTACTGTTTCTGCTGCTAATGCTGCCTTCTGCGGCAATGGCACAGTCTGTTACCCCTCAGTTTACCCAGGGGTCCATGCAAGCTACCACCACTACCACTCAAACGATCACCGAAACGATTGCTACCGAGGTGTACGGTGGAGCGTACAAGTCCTGGTCTGGAACTAACGTGACTCCGAGCGGAGACATCAACGATTCTACGACCACTTATTCCGTAACTACCGCTGGAGATCCGTGGCAACTCGAAATCACGGAACGAGCAGCCGGTGTGGTCGAGACAATCGACATTACTCGGGACATCGACTACTCTTCTACTACTACCTCCTTGTCGGTCTTCTCACAATAACGCCTGTTAAGGCGCAAGAACCGACGGTAAGTAACAATGCATCGCCTATTGCAGCTGCAACTGGCAATGTTACTAACCAAGCTGTACAATTTCAGAACAACGGAGCGCCCAGTCGGCAACAATTTAGCCCTGGTAACTCTTGTAATGGCACAACAATGACGTTTTCGCCCTTTTATATGGGCAATGATGTCATGCCAGACAGCTATACCCGTACCAATAACTACGGAGCACAGCTTAATTTTAGCATTCCGCTTGACGGAGGCATGATTGAGCAGTGTAAACAGATAGCAAAACGCCAAGAAGAGAAGCTTAGGCTTGATTATGAGCTTGTTCGGGCTCTAAAATGTACTGAAATTATGAAAGCAGGCTTCACCTTTAGACCTGGATCACGGGTCGAGGTGCTTTGCCACGACATTGTACCCATTGTATCATTGACAAATGAGCCATCCAGTAGTTCCGACTGACTTTCCGACTGACCCCGCGCCTGAGTTTGGTGACATCCATACCACCAACGAAGGTGCTCGTTGGGAATTTTGTGAAATTGGCTGGGTTAAGCGTGAAATCATTCTTAATCACACCAACCCTATCTGGACCGCACGTCCCTCCTGATTATGACTAGAGCCACCGAAGATCAGTTTAACGAACTTCATGGGCTCGTCACGACAGAACTGATTGCCCGCATCAAGTCGGGTGTCGCTACGACCCAAGACATCAAAGCAGCTGCCGATTGGCTGTCTAAGAATAACATTACCGGTCTTCCAGTTTCTGGATCTCCGCTTGCTGAGCTGTTTGCTACCCTGCCGGAGATTGAGGTGGAGGACGTAGAAAATGTCATTATCTAATGAAACAGTTCGCAACACGATTGCGGCTGCTGGGCTGGCTTTGTTTAGCTGGCACACACTGACCCTTCACGAGATTGCAAAGTCTGTGGAGGTTTTGCTTAAGACAAGCAGTACTACTGAGGTACGTCTTGAGCGTCTTGAAAACGCAGTCTTCTTTAAAAATGCCTCAAGCAAAAAAGAGTAAGTCTGCTAAATACTACGCAGCTAATCCTGACGCTGCGAAAAGAAAAGCAGCATACCAGCGAAAACTAAATAAGAAGCCGTCTGTCAAAAAGGCATCCGAAAAGCGCTGGACTGAGCGCCGGAAACGCGGCATTGCTGGGAAGGGTGGCCCCGACCTTTCCCATACGAAAAAGGGGAAGCTCGTTCTCGAAAGCAGAAGCCGGAACAGAGCACGAAACGGACACAATGGTAGGTCTACTAAAAAATGAGCTTAGTCCGTAACATTAACCGACGTAAAAAAGCGGGCACGTCCCGTCCCAAATCGAAATCCACCATCAGCCCTAAGGCCTATAAGGCTATGAAACAGGGCTGGCCCAAGAAAAAGAAGAAGTAAACCACCGAAGAGGACCATGCCTCTCAAAGACCCTTCTGCCTACCTTTTTCAACTTAAGGCCATGACCTCCTCTGACGCAAAACGCATGTGGCGCAAAGCCATCAAGGAACACTGGGGCAACCGGTGTGTTTATTGCGGAGCTGACGACAACCTAACTTTGGATCACATACATCCAAAAGCCAAAGGAGGTCACGACACAACTCACAACATGGTTTGTGCCTGCCTTTCGTGTAATCAAAGTAAAGGCTCTTCTCACTGGCTTAGCTGGTGGGTTGGTCAAGATACCTTTTGTCTTGACAACTTTTCGAAAGTACTTTCCTGGACAACTGTTTAATTAAAACAATGGCAACTAATCCTGCTGGCGGAACTGCTTACGGTGATCTTACCGGAACCCGCCAATTCCTTAAAGTGAACACTGTTCTTGGTGTTCAAGATGCTGGTCTTGAAGCTGACGGCAGCACGCTCGTCGCTATGACCGTTGCACAAGCTGAGGCTATTGCAGTTGATCAAACTGTGGCTGATCTGCTTGCCCTGATCAACACTGCCATCGAAGGCAACCGCGATACCACCGCCAAAACTGCCACTACGGGTACTACCGGTCTGGCTACTAGCAACGAGAACTGATAAATGGCACCCCGTAAAAGACGCACTACTTCCGCTACTCGCGGTAAGAATAAGGGCAAGGGGGCAAGCAAGGTCACGGGTAAAACGCCTCAATCTCGTGCTAACCGTCAAAAGGCTAGCAATGCCCGTGTGACCAAAGGTGGTCAAGGCGGCGGTCGCGGTCGTGTGACCAATGCCGCTCAACGTACTAGCACCGGTCGCGCTCGCGTCACTGGTGGCCGTCCCGCTCTGCCGCCCGGTAAGAAGGGTGGCTCTATTGTTAAGAGCAACGCTCGTCGCACTGCGGCACAGAACAAAGCTGGACGCGCAGCCGCTGGTACTAAGGGTACTACCGTGCGTACTGGACAAAAGCCTGGAGCAATTGTCAAGCAAACACGAGCACAAAAAATTAAAGGTTCTTTGCGGACTGGCTCCTACGCCAAAGACATTGCAAAACTGAAGAGCCTTCTTAAGAAAGGCGGCCGTGTTGCTCTTAGTCAAGCACGCGCTTTAGCTAGGGCAATCGGGCCTCGTGCTTTAAAAGCTGCTCCTGGTTTGCTTGTCGGTGGTGCCATTGTTGGCTCTGCCGGTCGTCCTAATCAAAGGACTATGTCCAAACTTGGTCTGCTCAAGGCTGCGGAGTATAAGACTCCGTTTAACCAAGGCAAGCCTAAGCCTAAAAAGCGTCCGGTAGCAAACCTGCCTAAGGACTACAAAAAGACCGAAGCAGCAGCGTTTAAGGCGGCTGAGAAGCCCAAGTCCGGCAATGGTGGTGGTGGTAGTCGTGGTGGAGCTGGTACTCCTCCTGTGGCTAAGAGGACGGCTCCTAAGCCTAAGCCCAAAAAGCTTACTGACAAGCAACGCATGGTCGGTAAGTCTTCCGCTGAACGCCTGGCTGTCTGGGCAAAAGCCAATCGCAAGATGATTGAAAAGTCTGGCACTAAGAAGCAGCGGGAAATCCTTGCAAACGCCCTTAAGAAGAAAAAGTAATGCCACAACGTAAAAAGAAGCCAATCACGGTTGGCAAAAGAACGAGCTACATGACGGGCAAACGCCCTGTCAGCGCTAAGCCCAGCCAAGCAAGCAAAGTCCGCGCTGCTAAGAAGACCACTTCTTCTAAGTATCGGTCTCGTCGCCAAGCTGCTAGTAAGGCAAAGGTGACCGAAAGCCAGCCGACTCTTAAGTACCAAGCACGCAACCGTAAAATTACGGAAGCTGGTGAAGGTCAGACTGGTCTTCGTAAGTATTCCGGTCGCGCCAAAGTGACCACTGGTCGCGGTCGTAGCGGTCCCAAGCTGCCCAAGCTGCCTGCCAAAAGCACGAAGGTTACTAGAGGCGGCGGTACTGGACGCACAGCGATGCCTAAGGAGTCGGCGGCCCGTAAGGCGGCCCGTCTTGCTAACCGCGCTGCTAAAGGTTATCGCGGTGCGGGCGGTAGCACTATGTCGAAAGTCGGTAGTGCGCTTGGCAAAATGGCTGGTAAGGCACTTGTGCCTCTTGCCATGGCCAACGAAGTCCGTACAATGGTACAGCGCCAAAAGCGCTACAACGCCCAAAAAGCGGCCATGAAACGCCGCAAGAAAAAGTAAACACCCAATTCCACATGAAAACCATTATCGCTTCCGCTCTGGTTCTCGGAGCCGCTTCCCCTGCCTTTGCTGGTCCCTACGTCACCGTAGAGGCTAACAGTGGCTTTACTGGCTCCGATTACTCGGGCACTTCCACTGACTTCCACGTCGGTGCAGAAGAGACCTACGACAGCCTGAGTGTCTACATTCAAGGCGGTCCTACCCTCTTCTCGCCCGATGGTGGTGAGGCCGAAACCAAGTTCACTGGCAAAGCCGGTGGCTCTGTGGCTGTGTCCCCTGCGTTGTCCGTCTACGGCGAACTCAGCATGGTTGCCGACAAGGTCAACTCGTATGGCACAAAGGCCGGTCTGAAGTATTCCTTCTGATAGGCCTCTAGGAGGCTCTCTAGGGGGCCTCCGCCCCTTTTTTTGTATCTATCCATATGGCGCATAAAATAGGCACCCCAGAGGCCCGTCTGGAGGCCAGTTTTCCTTTGTTCCTTTCTCTTGTATGGAAGTCGCTAGACCTGCCTCCTCCAACAAGAGCACAGATCGCTATCGCTAACTACCTACAAAACGGTCCCAAACGACTCCAGATCCAAGCGTTTCGTGGTCTTGGTAAGTCCTGGATTGCAGCTGCCTTTGTGTTGTGGACCCTGTGGAATGACCTTTCCCTTATACCCATCTGACCCTGCCAACGACCAACCATGTTTACATCACGACG
>BCSF01000433.1_pt1 | contig 16924 bp, 23 predicted proteins | sample 1016431 | NCBI WGS metagenome assembly BCSF01 (sample SAMD00045685;SAMD00045686;SAMD00045687;SAMD00045688;SAMD00045689;SAMD00045690;SAMD00045691;SAMD00045692;SAMD00045684;SAMD00045690;SAMD00045691;SAMD00045692;SAMD00045684;SAMD00045685;SAMD00045686;SAMD00045687;SAMD00045688;SAMD00045689, study...
GTGTTTTTCCTGTCCCCCTTCCCTGCGGTCGGTTTGTCCTGTTTTGTAAAGTTCTGTAAATTTGGTTTTGGATATTTATAGACGAGGGCAATATGTGGGCATGAACGGCGAAAAACAAATTAGAGATGCGGAAGATCGAGAAGAGGCTTGGTCGAGAGAAGCCGATCAAATCGAGGCTGACGAAAAGCGCGAGAGAAGCATTCTTGAGAATATGGGAATTATCAAAAAGCTGGCTGATGAAATTTTGGAAGATAAATGAAACTTAAACAAATCACCGAAAGCCATTACCAACACAAAACCGAACTGATGCAGATCGATATTGACTTTATTCCATCGAATAACGACGAGCCATGTTGCTGGCTGGTTACAACGCAAACGCGGGACGATACCTATCGGCACGAAGATGATACCCTGCAAGGTGCCATCGGGTTTGCTAGAGATATGTGGTCAAACCTAATTGGGAGGGAGTTTGAATGAAAGATTTTAAATACTTACGAGAAGAAAAACAGCCAAGCCCCGATACCGAGTGGGTGCATTGCTTGATAACTGTTTTCATGGTTTGGGCGGTTATGCACTGTATCGCGGTCGGTTTGTAAAGTTATGTAAAGCTGGAAAAGTAATTGCCCCTTAATTGGGGCTAAGTAGGTAGAGAAAGAGAGGAATTGGATATGGAGACTATTACCAAATACAAGGCAGATGATGGCAGAGAGTTTTTGGATGCTGGCGAGTGCCGAACCCACGAAGAAAATTGCAGTTTGGCCGAAAACATAATGTCTGAGATGTGTCCTCGCCCAGGCGGAACCGACTTCGCCAATGGGTCGGGATATATACAACACGAACCCTCCAAGGTTTTAGAGGTTAGGGCCAAGTTCCTAGAATTTTGCAAGCGATACACCACCCACAAGTGGATACAGGAATCTATAGACAAGGGGTTTGAGGCTCACGCTTCTTGGGCTGCCCGAATTATCGGAGAGGCTGCTCCTGACACCATATATAAACACTGGCACCGATTCTCCTGTATTGACTCTAGCGGTAGGGAGTGGGGTCAGCCCTTCTACGCCGACCATCCTGAAAAGGCCGAATCGAACCAGCTTAACGCCTAACCCAGAGGAATAGATATGAGAACAGTAACTTTGCATAGAAGCATGTTTAGGGCTTTCGACCCATCTACAGGCGACGAGTTTGACCGCGTTGAAAGGGTGTTGAGGCAGCTTGGGTATAGCGAGGGGCTGGGTTACAGCGCAACCCACATGATTGATGGCAAGTTTGTTTCAACCCTTCAGATTTACAGGATTACCTACTAAACCAAAACCACCCTAACCAATCACCTCGCTTATGCGGGGTTTTTGGGTAGAGAAACCCCATCAAAAATTTCCCCTACCTTTACCCGCCTTAACAGCGGGTTTTTTTTGCTTTATAATGTGCGAGCCAAGCCGTTCTCCCCTTGGTCGCTTGGCGGAGCGTAAAACCGCCACTGTTTTGGGGGGTAATATGAGTGAGGTTATTTTCCTTAATTTTTGGCGAGGCATTCAAGATGAGGACATTCTTAACGCCTGCCAAGTATGCTACAACGCAGAATTTTATCTAATGGCCGATTCTCGCATCGTGTGCGCTAACTGCGAAACGCTTATTACCAGCTTAAGAACCGAGGAAATCCAATTTAAATGAAGAGAGGCAATCAAGGCGATGGCGGCGGAAGGCCCGCTATAGAGCTTACGGGCGACCAACTGATTGAGCTAAAAGCCCTTGCGACCGTATTGAACAAAGCGCAAATTGCCGATTATTTCGGCATTTGTGAAAACACATTAAGGGCTATCGAGAAAAGACAGCCTGACGTTTCTGCGGCCTATAAAAAGGGAAGAGTTGATCAGATCCTTGATATGGGCGGAAACCTTGTCCAACTGGCAAAAGAGGGCAACGTGGCGGCTAATATTTTCTACCTAAAGACTCAGGCTGGCTGGAAGGAGTCAGAACCCGAAGTTCAAGAGATCCCGGAGATCAATATTACAGTAGACCCGCGTGCAGCTAACACTTCCTCAGAGTGAGATCTTCCTTAACCCTAGCCGTTTTCGGGTTTGCGTTGCAGGTAGGAGATTTGGAAAGACCTTTCTTTCAACCGGGGAGTTGCTCAGGGCGGCAATTAGCGGCAACGACAAGAATTGTTGGTATGTGGCCCCCACTTACGGGTCGGCCAAAGAGATTGCATGGCTTATGCTGATTGATAGCATCCCGCAGGAATATATATCAAAGACCAACGAAACCGCTTTGACCCTGAGATTGATCAACGGCTCGGTGATTAGCCTAAAAGGGGCAGAGAAGCCAAACAACCTACGAGGGCGTGCGCTGGATTTCGTGGTTCTGGACGAGTTCGCTGATATGCGCCCGGAAGCCTGGTACGAGGTTATTCGTCCGTCCCTGTCTGATAGGCAAGGTTCCGCCCTGTTTATTGGTACACCCAAAGGCCGCAATCACTTTTACGATCTCTGGGCTAGAGGCAAGGACGGCGCACCAGATTGGGAATCTTTTCAGTACACTACCATTGAAGGGGGCAACGTACCCGAAACCGAGATTGAAAACGCAAAGGCCGATCTTGACGAGCGAACTTTTAAGCAAGAATACGAAGCGGCATTCGTAACGTATCAAGGGCTGGTCTACTACGGGTTTAACCGTGAAGAGTCCGTATTGGATATGAAAGACGATGGTGGTACACTTCACATAGGAATGGATTTCAATTTGGATCCCATGTCTGCCGTTATCTGTAATCGTAAAGGCGGGAAGCTGATCGCAGTCGATGAGATAGTCATGTACGGATCCAACACTGACGAAATGGTCTCGGAGATAAAAGATAGATACGGCAATCGCAATATCATTATCTACCCTGACCCAGCATCAAGACAGCGGAAGACATCTGCTGGTGGTCGAACAGATTTGTCGATCTTACAAAACGCAGGATTTAGCGTTAAGGCGAAGAACTCGCACGCATTAGTCAGGGATAGAATTAATGCCGTGAACAGTCGTTTACTGTCGGGAGATGGTGAGCGGCATTTGTACATCAGCCCTAAATGTAAGCAGATGATTAAATCGCTCGAAAGGCAAACATACAAAGAAGGAACAAGTGTTCCAAATAAGGACGACGGATACGATCATATGAACGATGCCCTCGGTTATTTGGTTGAATACTTGTTCCCTGTTGTTACCGAATACGCCGCACCACAACCACAAAGGTGGACTTAATGAGATTGACCGCAGACGCTACCCATCCAGACTATGATAAAAACGAAAGCCGCTGGGAGTTCTATGTCCGCAGCTATATGGGTGGAGAAGACTATTTCAACGGCGCATACCTGACGCGCTACATATCAGAAACAAACGATGACTATGACCGCAGGCTTGATCTAACACCATTAGATAATCACTGCAAAAACATCGTCCACATTTACAGCAGTTTCCTTTGGCGCGTACCTCCAACCAGGGCGTACAACTCAGCAGAAGGCAACGTAGCCCTTGAGCCTTTCTTGGACGATTGCGATTTAGATGGCAGAAGCTTTAACGCGTTTATGCGTGAGTGTCAGATATGGGCGAGCGTTTACGGCCACGTTTGGGTGATGATGGATAAGCCAAAGTCTACTGCTGGCACGCAGGCAGAAGAGTTGGCTCAAGACATCAGGCCATATGTGACTATGTTCACCCCTGAAAACGTGCTCGACTGGAACTGGGAAAGAACGCCCAGCGGAAGATTTGAGCTTGATTATCTAAAGGTTCGAGAGAGTGTAATTCGTGTTGATGAGACCACCACCGAATCCTACTACCGCGTTTGGTACAAAGACCGGGTAGAGTTGTGGCAATCTGTTAATGATCTTGATAAACAAATTGAGGTCGATGACAACGTGCTGGGCCGTATTCCCGCCGTCTTCCTACCCGCTCAGAGATCCACCACTAGGGGTATCGGCCTGAGTGATATATCCGACGCGTCATATATGCAGCGAGCGATATATCAAGAGTTATCCGAGATCGAGCAGTTGATCCGTATTTCTAACCACCCCACACTGGTTAAGTCTTTTGGTACTGACGCATCCGCTGGCGCTGGCGCAATCATCAACATGCCGGATGATATGGATTCTCAGTTGAAGCCTTACCAGTTACAACCAAGCGGTCAGAATCTGGATGCTGTTCGTGCATCGATAAACGATAAGATCGAGTCGATCAACCGCATGAGTCATATGGGCGCAGTGCGCGGCACCGAAGCTATGACAATGAGCGGCGTGGCTATGCAGACAGAATTCCAGATGCTGAATGCTAAGTTAGCAGAGAAGGCTGATTTACTAGAGTTAGCAGAAGAGCAACTGTGGGGCTTATTCTGTGATTGGCAGGATATTGCCCCGGATGTAGAGATATTCTATCCAGACGCATTTGATCTTCGTGATTACGACAAGGAACTAATGTTCCTACAGCAAATGAGGGCGACCGGCGTAAAGTCAGCCACCCTAGCTATGGAGATAGACAAGAAGATCAGCGACCTTATTCTTGATGATGAAGCTCTGGCTAAAGCACATGCTGAGATTGAATCTGGAACTCAAGTCTTAGGGCAATTTAATCAGCCGGAGCAAGAGACCCAGTTCTAATGGCGGCAGACGTTGATCAGCTTAATGCGGTAATTGCTCAAGCAGACAGGCACCAGGCTCTTCTTGCCTCTGCGCTGCTAAAGCTGGAAAGCCGTATAGCCGATATAATGGCTACCGCCCCTTTGCGTGATGGCGACCTGTTCGATCTAGAGTGGGCGGTTCAAGCTAGGGTGCAACTGAGAGAGGCTATAGAGCAGGAGTATTTATCTGTAGTCGATGGAATCGTCAGGGATTATTCAGTTGTGGCCGATGATATAGCTGGAATGCTGGGCACTTATGGCGACGTTACCAAATTAGACCCCGCCATAGTTTCGCAACTCCAGACCTTAACCTTTCAAGGGTTTGAAGACTTAGGTGAAAACTTTTTAGATGCTGTATCGAAAGAGATATATGAAAACACCCTGACGGGAGCATCATTTGCCTCAAGCGTTACAACGATTAAGCAATCGGTTGACTCGGGATTGGGGCGATACGCAAAGCAGTCACTACATGATGGGCTTTTGCAGTTTGACGCTACGGTCAACACCAAGATCGCTTTGGATGCTGGTGCAACTGAGTTTAAATACTACGGCCCAGATGATGAAACGACGCGTGAATTTTGCGAGCGTCATGTCGGAAAGACATACACCAAGGAAGAGATCGCTGAAATCTGGTCTGGCGAGTGGGCTGGAAAGATTAGCGGCGACCCTTTTGTGGTGCGTGGCGGCTATAATTGCCGTCATAGGTTCAGAGGTATTTTTTAACAAAGGACATTATGCATGAGCAAGTTTTACGATAGAGCTTTAAAGCTAACTAGAATGAACCCGCTTCCTGATAACATAGCAGATCAGATAAGCGCCTATTCTGACATGGCCTCAGAAGACGAGCAGGGTGACTTTGCACTGCTTTTGGTCGGCATTGGCGTAGAGCAACCAGAGGCCGCCGAAGTGGTAGATTATACTCCGGAGCCTGTCGAACCAAAGAAAAACAAGAAAGCGGCTAAAAAATAACCATTTATGATAAACTAACGAATCACCACAACTCTTTAAGAGGCACGCAACATGAGCGATGAAATCATGGTAGAAGAAGCAGAGACTGAAACTGTTGAAGTACAAACTCAGGAAAGCAAGACCTTTACTCAGGAAGAACTGGATCGCATTGTTGCGGATCGTGTTGCTAGAGAGCAACGTAAGTTCGAAAAGAAGATAGCTGGCATTGATCTGGATGAAGCGAAAGACTTAATTGCGCAGAGAGAATCTGCCGAGTTGGAGCGAAAGAAAGAAAGAGGCGAGTTTGATTCTATCCTGAAACAGACAATCGAAAAGAAAGATCTGGAAATACATAGTTACAAAAGCAAGCTGCAAGAAACACTAGTTGATGGAGCAATACTTGGAGCCGCTAGTAATAATAACGCTGTAAATCCGAATCAAGTATCTCAGTTGCTTAAAGCATACACCAGGCTATCAGAAGACGGCATGGTTGAAGTGCTAGACGATAACGGCACCCCGCGATATAATGACAGCGGTGATTTGTTATCCGTCAACGAGATGGTAACAGAGTTCTTGACAGCTAACCCACACATGGTCAAAGCCTCCCAAGGTGGCACAGGATCGATGGGTAACGCTGGTGGCTCGACGCAGAAGCCTCAATCTGTGGCAGATATGGTTGCAAACTGGGAATCTGGCGGCAAAGAAGCATTTGCTGCTATGAAGAAAAAGTGACCAACAAACCACAATTTAATTTATTTTAGAGGCATTAATAATGGCTGCAACAACTTCAACAACTCTTGACGATCTGTTTGTTAATATCGTCGCTCAGGCGCGCTTCACTGCCGAAGAGCAATCACTAATGATGGGTCTGGTCACTCAGTACAACATCCAAGCCCAAGCTGGCAAGACTATCCAGGTTCCTAAGTATCCTGCAATTGCTGCTGCTGACTTGACCGAAGGCACTGATATGTCTAGCACCACCGTTTCTACTTCCTCAGTTTCTGTAACTGTTGGCGAAGTGGGCGCACAGGTTCTATTGACTGACATGGCTACTTACGGAGATGGCAACCCTGCTGTTGAGCTAGGTACTGTTCTTGGTAACGCTATTGCTACCAAGATCGATACTGACTTGATCGCTTTGTTTGATGGCTTCTCTGGCTCTATCGGAACTGCTGGTGCAGAGATTACTGTGGCTGATTTATTCAAAGCCGCTGCTACTCTTCGCGCCAACAAGGTCACCGGTACCATTAACGCTGTAGTACACCCTTACCAGGCGTACCAGTTGAAAGCCAACCTGACCAACACCTTTGCCAACCCAAATGGTGGCGACTTGCAAAACGAAGCAATGCGCACAGGCTATGTAGGCACCATCGCAGGCATCAATGTTTATGAGTCTGCCAATGTCTCTATTGACGGCTCTGACGACGCTAAAGGCGCTGTATTCGCTCCTGAAGCTCTGATGATCGCCATGAAGCGTGACTTCAACATTGCGCCACAGCGCGACGAATCACTCCGAGCATTCGAGCTTAACGCAACCGCCGTTTATGGTGTTGCAGAGCTTGACGACTCATTCGGTATTGAGATTCTGTCTGACGCTGCACTGTAAGACTGTATGCCCCCTCTTCGGAGGGGGTTTTTTATCCGGCTAATACAGAGAAGACAAGGTAGAAAGCGATGGCTTATTCAAGCGATGCAGATTTAGTTGAACTGATCCCCGATATTCTAGATCTAGGTATCGCTTCTTTTACAGCAGAACATACAACGGCTGAGGAAGATATACAGCGTGAGCTACGCATTAGGTGGTGGCCCAGAAAGAACATATCCGGGGAGATGGATAATAGCAAGCTAACAGGAGCACAATTTAAAACCACGTCAGCTTACCTAGTGCTGTGGCGTTATGCCTTACCGCAATTGACCAATTGGGTTGATAATGACAGATTTGGAAACATGATCGATTTTTATAAAGCTAGGTATAGCGAAGAATTAGACGCTGTATTGGCCGATGGTGTTGAGTACGACGAAGATGGTGACGGCGCTGTTAAAGAAGACGAGCGACTTCCATTAAGTCAGCGCCTTGATAGATAATGCAAGTAAAAATCAAAAGCAACTCCAAAGCCGTTTCAAAGCGTATTGGCAAGAAAGGCAAAGAGCTATCAGCGAGCTTTAAAAGGGCGCTTTCTATTACGGCTCAAGCCGGTATTAATATCATTGAAGATCGCACCAGTAAGGGTGTTGGGTTCAAGTCGGGCAAGTTTAAGGATTACCCACCTATTTATGCTGCATTTAGGGCTGGCAAAGGCAGAAGCACAAACCCAGACCTTCAATTTACAGGCCAGATGTTAAGCTCCATGACATCTAGAGCAAGTAGTACTCGTGCAGAGATATTCTTTGCCCGAGCGGCTGAATCAAAGAAGGCCGCAATGAACAATAAAACTAGACCGTTTTTTGGGTTTAATAGGATAGAAGAAAAGGAACTGGCAAACGTATTCTTTAGGAATCTCAAATGAGCGCCAGAGAGAGCATCGCAGCCAACCTGGTTTCTACGCTTAATGCGGTGACTTCTCCTGTTGATATTAAATATGTGACGCGAGAGCCTTTTGATTTTACGAAGTTATCAAGCGCTCAATTTCCTGCTATCCTTGTAAGGAGCGCTGACGAGGAAAGAGAAGATAGCAGCATAGGCGGCTCAATTACAAAGCGCATGGCGAATATCAACTATGAGCTTGTTTGTTATGTTAAAGGTTCGGTTATCGATTCGGCCAGAAATAACATTATTGAAGCCATAGAGGAAGGTCTCGATGTTGACCGCTTACGCGGCGGCTACGCTCTTGATACGCAGATCACAAGAGTCGAGATAGACGAAGGTTCTATTGACCCCATTGGCGGGGTTATTATTACGGTGCGGGTTTTGTATGAATATACTCGCGGAACAACTTAACTTTTAATTAGAGGCATATATCATGGCGACCAAAACAGGCGCATCTGGAGTAGTAAAAATCGCGACATCTGGCGGCTCGGTTGCCGTTGTTGGCGAAGTTCGTTCTTTCACTTTTGACGGTTCAGCGGATACCATTGAAGATTCAGTGATGGGCGATACTGCGCGAACTTACAAAGAAGGTCTAAAAACCAACACTGTTAGCATTGAGTGTTATTGGGATGAGGCTGATGCACAGCAACTGGTCTTAGATGAGCGCGCTGCAATAGATTTTGAAATCTATCCTACGGGCACTGGCACTGGCGAGACTTATTTCTCAGGCTCTGGCATAGTTACTTCTCGATCAATCACTGGTTCTTTTGATGGCATGGTAGAGGCAAGTTTCTCTATTCAGTGCAGCGGAGCAATAACAGAAGCAACAGCTTAATTTAACAAACAGGAGATAGTCATGGGTTTAGCAAAAGAGCTACGCAGTAGAAGGGAGGTCAAAGCTCGGGAGGTTGTAGTGCCCGAGTGGGGGGATGAGGCGGGAGTCTTTAAGCTATATTGCAGGGCAATTACCTGCTATGACCTTGACCAGCTTCAGAAGAAGCATCCAAACTTTCTACAAAATACCACTATCGGCGCAATGGTGGATTTGATCTGCATGAAGGCGGAGGATGAAGGAGGAAATAAACTCTTTTCCTCTGCTGAAGACCGTATCGATTTGATGGGCGAAGAGACTAATGTTATTAGTAATATCGCCAATCAGATGTTTGCAGAGATTGAGTCTGTCGAGGATTTAGAGGGAAACTAAAAGGCGATCGGTCAAGGATGAATCTGCTTTCCTTGGCCGACCGCCTAAACCTTACCATTGCAGAAGCAGAACAAATGCCTGTCAATCATTTTCACGAATGGCTGGCGTATTTCAAAATAACGAGCGATGGCAATGGCTGAAAATGTTAATATCACAATAAACGCGCTGGACAACACCAAAAAAGCGTTCAGCGGTTTACAATCTACCCTTACCAAAGTGGGAGGGTCGCTCACAACTATTTCCAGAAATGCAGCCCTTATGGGAACGGCAGTCACAGCCGCCTTTACTGCAATCACGGTCTCGTCGCTTAGATCTACCGATTCGTTATCCAAGACAGCCAGCAAAATAGGCACAACCACCGAGGCTTTGGGCGCGTTAAGGTATGCCGCAGACCTGACTGGCGTGGCTACGACCACAATGGATATGGCCCTGCAAAGGTTTACCCGTAGAACTGCGGAAGCCGCGCAAGGAATGGGCGAGGCAAAAGGCGCAATTCAAGAGCTTGGAATTAATGCCCAAGAACTAAACAGGATGCCACTCGACGAAAGGATGATTGTTCTTGCTGACGCTTTCTCAAATGTAGAAAGCGAATCGGATCGATTGCGTTTAGCGTTTAAGTTGTTTGACTCTGAAGGTGCAGCCCTAGTCAATACCTTGTCACAAGGATCGGAAGGCTTAAAAGACATGCTGGGAGAGGCTAGGTCTTTAGGTCTTGCCATGTCTACCAGCGCGGCTCAAGGCGTAGAAGATACGGTCGATTCTCTGACCAAATTACAAAGTTTATTCAAAGGTATTACACACCAAACTGTAGCTGCATTTGCCCCTGCTATGGAAATGATAGTCGAAAGATTTACCGGCTTTTTGCAGCGATCTATTGAAGCAAAGGGAGGAATTGAGGCATTTGCCAGGACATTAGCGGCTGATCTTTTGGGCGGTGTTAAGATTGCATTACAAGGATTTGAAGATTTAGCCAACGGCTTCATCAAAGTTTATAACGCAGCCCTAAAAATGAAGGACGGACTGACCAGAGCCTTTACTCCTGACAATGAGAAAAATGCTCGCCAGTTAAGAACTGAAATAGCAAATCTAGAAGAGCAGATGCAGAGCTTGGCAGGGCAGGTTCGTTCTGGAGACACAGAAGAAAGGCTTGCGGCTCAAAATCGGCGCGACAGAATTCAAGCTGACATCGCTGCGCTGCAAGAGTTACTAGTTAAGGCAGAAGAAACAGGCGACGCGCTAAACCTTATGGATGAGGTGAGCTTTGCGGGTGGCTTAAACTCCCAAATACAAACGGTCATCGATAGTCTTGGCAAAGTCCCCAGCGGCATCACTGATGCTGTTGTTCCAGCGCTCGAAAAAATAAGTGATTTAGAGGTTGGATTTAACGCATGGAGCCAACTAATCCCTGACCTTAATATTCAGATTCAGGACTTAACAAAGCAAGGGCTGGATGGCATGACTAACGCCCTGACCGCCGGAATCACTGGCGCGGCTAGTTTTGCTGATGCCATGAGAGCTATGTCGAAAAGCGTAGTAGATAGCCTAATTAAAATGCTAGTCCAGAAATACATTGTGGACGCGGCATTTGGCTTTATCACTGGAGCCATTGGCGGCGGCGGCGGCAGCACTGGATCGACCGGACTTGTCGGTGGCGGTGTGTCTGGAAATTCATCATTTAATGCTAGGGGGTATGCTGCAATTGGCGGCCCAGTAGAAGCTGGCTCGCCTTACGTTGTTGGTGAGCGCGGCCCCGAAATGTTTGTCCCCAATCAAAAGGGCGCAATCATACCAAACAACAAAATGGGCGGAGGCGGTGGCGTAGTAGTAAACCAAACAATCAATGTTAGCACCGGAGTACAGCAGACAGTAAGGGCAGAAATTGCTACACTTATGCCCCAGATTGCCAACGCCGCAAAAGGTGCAGTTGTAGACGCAAGAATGCGCGGTGGTGGTTATTCCAAAGCCTTAGTAGGAGCATAATATGCCGTTAGCATTTCCATCTGTAGGAATACAGAATATCAACATGCGACTGCGACGGACTGTAGCTGTATCAGAGTCGCCATTTACATATGCCCAACAAGTGTACGAGCATCAAGGGGCTAGATGGGAAGCAGAGATTACCCTGCCGCCTTTAAACTATGCAGAGGCCAGATCAGTCGAGGCGTTTATTGTCGGCTTAAAGGGGCGCTCTGGGACGTTTACATTCGGCCACCCGCTTCACACAAGCACAGCGACAACTACCACCTCCGGAACAACCTTAATCAGAGCAGAGCAGCTAACAACTGATTCCGGATCTAGTGCGGTTACGGCGGGAACCTATTTCCAGCTTGGTGATTATCTTTATATGGTCACTGAGGACAAGGCATCTGGCGCGGGCACTTTAAAGTTTCAGCCGCCACTAAGGGCAGAAGTATCATCCGGTACGGCTTTGGATTTTACATTACCAAAAAGCCTCTGGCGCATGGCTTCCAACGACATTGGATGGTCAACTGATAATGCCTCATTGTATGGGTTTACTTTAGCCTGTGTTGAGGCGATCTAATGAGTCGCAGCCTATCAACCGAAATGCAGGCCGTTGCGTCTGCTGAATTATTACGACCAATCTATTTGATAGATATGGAGTTTACATCTGGTGATGTTTACTTTTGGTCTGGCGTTGGAAATCTAACCTTTAACAGCAATTCATATATCGGCGCAGGCGATCTATTAAGCATTGGCAGCGTAAGCGAAACGGCAGAGCTTCAAGCTAACGGAGCAACTGTTACCCTTACCGGCATCAAGCAATCACTGGTCACTATTGCCAGAGATGAGCCTTATCAGGGCAGGCCATTGACAATACGCCTGGGCGCGCTAGATGACAGCGGTGACCTTATTGCTTCGCCTGTCATTATATTTAGCGGTTTTATGGATGTAATGACCATTTCGGATTCTGGAGATTCTTCAACCATATCCATTAGCGTCGAAAACAAGCTGATCGCTTTTGAACGTTCTTCTGTAAGACGTTACACGAACGAAGACCAGAAGATCGATCACCCCTCAGACAAGGGCTTTGAGTTCGTAACAAAGATTCAAGAAAAAGAAATCATTTGGGGCAGGCCAACTTCGTCATCGTCGGGAAGTTATTAAAAATGATAACGATACAGCATGAAAGTCTGGCAAATGTTAAAGAAGATATTAAGCCGCTTCTGAAAGAACACTGGCGACTTGTTGCATTAAATCAGGGCAAGATAAAACTCAACCCTGATTGGAAGCAATACGCCAAACTGGACGCGCTAGGTATATTGCATATCTTTACCGCAAGAGATGATGGCGAGCTAATTGGCTATTTTGTTTTGATTATCAACAAAAGCCTCCATTACCAGGATCACTATTTTGCCACCAATGACGTAATCTTTGTCTTGCCGGACAGGAGGGCAGGTGCGGCTGGATATAAATTGATAAAATATGCCGAGAATTATTGCCGCGAGGTTGGCGTGTCTTTGATGACGATCAATACGAAGGTGCACATACCATTTGATAAGTTGATGGTTGGAATGGGCTTTAATCTTATTGAGCGCGTTTATTCCAAATTTTTAGGGAAGTAATAGATGGCAATTGCAGCAATAGCGGGATTGGCGGCTGGGGTAGGAGTTGCAGCAACTTCTACCGCCGTGTTTGGCCTTGTCGGCTTGGCAGGCTTTGGTGCCGCATTTGCTAGCGGCGCAGGGCTTTCCATTGTATCTCGCGCTCTTATGCCAACCCCCTCATTTGGCGCACAAATGCAGCGCAACTCTGTCACTGTCAGGGAACCCGCTGCATCCAGAAAGTTAGTGTATGGCCGCGCTAGAGTTGGCGGAGCTATAGTCTATCTTGATTCGACCGGCTCAAATAATGAATACCTGCATCTCGTTATCGCGGTGGCAGGTCATGCGATCGATGGATTTGAGGAGGTCTGGTTTAACGATGCAAAAATTTGGGATGGTAGCTTTCAAAGCAATTGGGGTTCCTATGTCTATTTAGGATTCCATGACGGTACACAAACAACTGCGGATTCGACCTTAGTATCTGCCTCTACCGGCTGGACTAATGACCATAAGCTATTGGACACAGCCTATATTTATGTGCGGCTGAAATACGATGCAGATCAATTTGCTCAGGGCTTGCCAAACATTTCGACAGTCGTTAGGGGTAAAAAGGTTTACAACCCAGCTACAGCTACCACTGCATGGTCACAGAATCCCGCTCTCTGCGTGTTCGACTATCTAACGGACACAAAGTACGGCCTTGCTGAATCATCTACCAGCGTTAATGCAGCGGCCCTTGTAGTGGCGCAGAATCTGTGCGATGAATCTGTAGATCTATCTCCAAGCGGAACGCAGAGTCGATATGTGCTAGATGGCGTCCTAGACACGTCCAATAGCAGAAAAGACAATATTGAAGCAATGCTTTCTAGTATGGCGGGCAAGCTGATCTACTCAGGCGGCGAATATTTTATTGTTGGTGCTGATTATGTGGCACCAACGGTTACAGTTGACGAGTCTGTTCTTGTCGGCGGCTTGTCGGTCAAGACCAAACAGAGCCGCAGAAGCCTCTACAATGGCGTTAAAGGCGTTTATTTGGCAGAGGAGGAAAACTATACACTTGCAGATTATCCTTCCATAACAAGCAGCGCATACAGCGCAGAAGATGGCGACCCTGTTTATTTAGATATGCCGTTGCCGTTTACGACTAACAACGTAAGGGCGCAGCGGATTGCTAAGATGGCCCTCCTCCAGTCAAGACAGCAGACACAGATTACAATTCCTTGCAATCTTTCCGCTCTAAAGTTTAAGGCGGGTGATAATATCAGTGTCACTAACGCAAAGATGGGGTGGACTGAAAAAGTATTTGAAGTAACCGGGTATCAGCTAGACCTTGCTTCTGACGGTTCTATTGTTGTCAATGTCGAGGCTATCGAAACAGCTTCCGCGATTTATGATTGGGATACATCCGATCAGCAGGATTTTATCACTGGCGGTGAAATAGATCTTTATGATGGCTTTACCACTCAGCCACCTACCAACCTGGCTGCAACATCCACGACAACAGTTGCGTCTGACGGAACACTATTACCGTCTTTGAGGTTGAATTGGACTGCTAGCACTGATGCTTTTGTTACTCAATACGAGGTGCAATATCAAAGGGCATCCGCCCTAGTTGATTATGGCAATATTGCAGATGCTTATACCAGCAGCACCGACCAAGGTTTAATTACTAATGCCGCGTCTATAAACCTAGACTACGGCTCGATTGACGATCCAACCGAAACGGACGAACCGAACTACAACTCAACCTTTGTGACGACAAACCAATATGTGATTGCCGGAGTGGTTCCCTCTGCAAACTACAATGTTAGAGTGAGAGCAATCAACAATCTTGGTGTCAAAAGTAACTTTGTCACATTGTCAGGATTGGCAGAGGGCGACACCGACCCTTGTGGCGTACCTGATAGTTTAATCGCAGTTGGCGGTCTAAAAGAAATCACACTTTCTTGGGTTGTACCAACAGAACCAGACTATTCTCACGTTGAAGTTTGGGAAAACATCGTTGACAACTCTGCGACTGCGACCAAAATCGCAACTGCAAGCGGGGACAGCTTTGTTCGCACTGGTCTTGGCTATAACGTTCTCAGATACTACTGGGTCAAGTCTGTCGACTATTCTGGTAATGTTTCTGCATTTTCATCCGTTGCCAGTGACAGCACATTGTTTGTTGATACTGATTCCTTCAGCCAAGCGGTCAATGATTTGTTTGCCGAGTCTGGGGCGTATGGGATTGAGCCTGTCAGTTCACTACCAGCCACTGGCGACTTTAATGGGCAGATAAAATACCACACGACAGAGAATAAACTTTACCGCTGGGACTCTGCGACTTCTGCGTGGACTGATGATATATTTTCGATTACTGCTGGTTCAGTAGACGCGGCCTCATTCGCATCAGGCATTGAGCCTATCAGCATTGTTGCCACTTTACCCAATCCGTCAGGGTACACCGGGCCGCAGTTGGTGTTCTTAACAACCGATTACAAGTTGTATAGATACAACGGTTCTGCATTTGTTTCCAGTATTGCATCTGGCGATATATCCGGAACGCTTGGTTCGAGTTTATTCCCGAACAATCTTCGGCCAATAGAGGTTGTTTCTAGCTTGCCAACAACAGGCAACTTCCAAGGCAGGCAAGTATTCTTAACCACTGACGACAAGCTGTATAGGTACGACGGAACCTCTTTTATAGCGACTGTTTTGGCCAGCGATTTAGATGGGCAAATTACCAGTACTCAGATTAGCGATAATTCTATATCGACCTCAAAGATCCAGGCAGATGCAATTACCTCAAGCACTATAGCGACGGGAGCGGTTACTGCTGACTCTATCGCTGCGGGTTCAATAGGTGCTGCGGCTATTGCTGCCGATGCTATTACAGCCAACGCAATTGCGGCCAATGCCGTCACCGCAGGCGCTATTCAAGCGGGCGCAGTTAGCACTGATGCCCTAGCAGCCAATGCTATCACCTCAGACAAGATATTGGCAGGGGCGATACAGACATCCGACCTTGCAGCAAACTCTATCACTGGCGGCCTAATTGCCGCGTCTGGCGTGATTACTAGCGCGGCACAAATTGACGATGCGGTTATTGAGTCGGCTAAAATAGCTGACCTAGCAGTTGAAACGCTTAAAATTGCAGACCAGGCGGTAACTATTCCAGTCAGCGCTTATACCGATGGCGGTCAGACTTATGGCGCTGCATCTGGAGGAGTAGGCACTACGATTCAATCTTTGACTATTGTTTCCACTGGCGCGCCAATTGAGATATTCGCCAGCGCCCTAATAGAAGGCACGACAAGCAGTGGACAGGGCGCTATTATTCAAATATATAGAGATTCTACAAAGCTGATGCAGACAGATAATTTTTATATACCAGGTACCAACGGAGTGCCTTATGCTGGTGCAATATCAGACACACCAGGAGTAGGTACATTTACATATTATCTCAAAGCCGCGCGAACATTCGGCACCACAGCAAATCAAAACGCTCGGCACAGATATTTCCGCGCTTTGGAAACTAAAAAATAATGGAATATATTGTATATAGAAAAGCCGACGGTAAGATTCTTAGAACTGGATCTTGTCCACATAATATGCTCAAGGCTCAAGCTAAAGATGGTGAGCTCGTTCGTGAAGGTAAGGCTTCTGACCTCGATCAGAAGATAAACGAATCGGGGGATATTGTGACTTGTTCGAATAGTGCACATAAAAATGATGAGCTTATTCGCAGTTTTATTAATGCAAAAAATTGCATGCTTTCTGCTTCGGATTGGACTCAACTCCCTGATTCGCCTTTGTCCGAAAGCAAGAAATTAGAATGGGCAACGTACAGACAAGCATTGCGCGACCTACCACAATTACATTCTAAAGCCGAGTCTTTAGATGATATAATATGGCCAATTCAGCCGGAGTAATGAGATGACTTATCAACTAGTGCAGGGCGATCAAGCCCCGCAAATACGAGCCGTTATAAAAAGAGCGGATGATGGAAGTGTTATAGACTTTTCTGGTGGTTCTTGCGCGCTAAAGTTTAGAGCAAA
>BCSF01000434.1_pt1 | contig 16861 bp, 22 predicted proteins | sample 1016431 | NCBI WGS metagenome assembly BCSF01 (sample SAMD00045685;SAMD00045686;SAMD00045687;SAMD00045688;SAMD00045689;SAMD00045690;SAMD00045691;SAMD00045692;SAMD00045684;SAMD00045690;SAMD00045691;SAMD00045692;SAMD00045684;SAMD00045685;SAMD00045686;SAMD00045687;SAMD00045688;SAMD00045689, study...
TTTGGTTGGGTAAACAAGGATGGGGGCGTATAGAGGACAAGACGCAACTACCGAAAGTGTCGAAACTGCTCAAATAGAACAGTTTATAGCTGATTTTATTGAACGAAATAGAGACCGTTTAATAGGACAAACTCCTGATTATCAAACTTTGATTCAGAATCAAATTAATCAAGCTATTGAACAAGGGACTATGACTGGTGGCGCGGACGCTGTTACCCAGCAGACTCTGGCCGAAATGCTGGCAGCAGGAACACTTACCCCTGAAGAAATACAACGAAGAATCGACGCAGGAGATATTACTAAAGAGGATGTACTCGCTTTAATTGAAGGCGGGTTTACATTTAACGAAAGTCAATTTGCCCAGTTATTCGATGCAGGAATTCTCACTCAGGAAGAGATTGCAGCTTTAATTGACCAAGCTATTGCGGGAGTCGACACTGGTGATGGAGACAGCCTTACTGAAGGAGAGGTTGCAGAGATAGCCGCAGCCTCGGGGCTGACAGAAGACCAAGTTCTGGAATTAATAGGCGCTCAATTAGAAGGGTATAGCCCTGATGTTGATTTGAGTGGATACGCTACTCAAGAACAGCTTGGAAATTATGCTACTCAGGAACAGCTTCAAGGATTAGAAAGTATGTTCCAAAACTATCTGACTCCCGAACAGCTCCAAGGGTATTTACCACAGGAAGGACAATACGTTACTCCTGAACAATTAGCAGAAGCTACCGACAATAGTTACGATGAAGTTATTCAAGGACTGACTGACAAATTAGGGGATTTAGAAACTAAATATCAAGATGTGCAATCTCAATATGAAGCAGATGCAGTACAATCTCAAATAGACCAAACTAAAGATGATTTAAATACTTTCTTTAGAGGAGCGGTGCCAAGCGGCCCACGAACAGGGTCTACTTCACAATTTAGTTCAGGTTCTTCTTTCCTTCCTGGAGGTAGCCCGATGGCAAACCTTATTGGTGGTCAGCGGCAAGGATTAGGACAAGATGCGTTTAGCACATACTTAAAAACATTTACACCTAGTTATACCTCATATGATGCCCCAGTTACTGCTGAAGAATATGGTCAAGCAAGCACTCCGTTAATAGACACTCAGTACAGTAATCCGTTTACTGGTGGTAGTTCTTATTCTGGAGGGTATAATCAAGGGGGTCAGGTTTCTAACGGCATTATGGATCTTACTAATTTTGATACTAATGTCCAACCTTTTCAAAATGCCTTTAGGCCGAACGTACCAAGGAATTAATTATGGCTATGCCACTTAACGAAATGCCCAGTCGCTTAGATCAAATAAGAGATGAAGCTGCTGATCCAATGATGGGTGAGCCGATGCCTCCTCCACCTATGCCCCCTGTAGAAGAACCTCCTGCTGGTGATCGTATGGGAGAACTTCTAGCTGCGTTAGGTGGGGAAAGTGAGATGACGCCTTCCGAACCTGCGATGGAAGAAAGCCCTATGGTAGTTGGTAGCGCGTTAGCTCAAGCTGCTGTAGAAAACACTGGTTCTGTCGCAGAAGCTAGAGCGTCTCTTGAAGCTGCTTTAGCTGAACTGGATGCGATGTCAGCCTAACCAGTTTTTCCACTTTTCATCGCCTAAGACTTCTTGGGCGAGGTCAAGTTTATTACGCAAAGCTGTTACAATCTTTTCGTCTATCGTATCTTTAGCAACCAGATCAACATAAGTTACTTTGTTGGTTTGTCCGATACGATGGGCGCGGTCTTCTGATTGCAATCGTTTTTCTAAGTCGAAACTGTTTGAATAGTAGATTACGTTTTGTGCTTCGGTAAGCGTGGTACCGTAGCCCCCTGTCTGTGTATTGCCTACGAAAAACCGTAACGGGGATTCAGGGTCTTGAAACTCTTTTATCGCATGCTCTCGTTCATCTGTATCTGTGTCTCCGAAATAACTTGCTACAGAATCAGCTCCGAACAATCCTTGTAACGTTTCTACGATCTCTAGGATATTTTGTCGATAGTTCGCCCAGATAATGACTTTACCCTGCATCTCTCCGATAACTTCTAATAGCTCGTCGATTCGATTACTCTCTACAGGAGTCTCTGTTCCATCATCGCTTTTTACATGACCGCATACGATCTGGTGTAGCCTCAATAACTGAGTGAGTATATTCGTAACACTTATTGTTTCTTTGTTTTCAAGCTCAGTGATCGCTAGTTCTTTTAGTTCAGAATACAGTTTCTTCTGTTCCGCTGTAAGCGTAACGTCTCTCCGGATATACAGTTTATCGGGAAGGTCTAGGCAGTCCTTCTTTAGTACCCTATAGGAGAACGTATCGAGTCTCTTAGTAAGTTCTTCTAGGTTCCGATACCCTACTACCTGTCTAACGGTACGGCCCCCAAAATAGCGATTTACGACCTCTCCGAAGTGGTTCTGGAAAGAGTAGAACGAGGTGTACCCTAACATCGCTGGCCCTAGGACTTCTGTCTGGCTATATAAATCAAGAGGGGATTTAGTAATTGGCGACCCTGTTAATAATCTTTTGAACTTAGTGTTCTTAGCTAGTTTGACGATGGCTTTTGTTCGTGCTGCCTTCGGGTTTTTTATCGTCGTAGATTCATCAACCGCGAGCAGTGTCTGGTGTCCTAAGATAAAGTTCTCAGTAAACTTGACACCTTTCTTAGTGCTTAGAGCTTCGACGTTTATAACGAAGATTTTTAGCTTGTCTACGTTGACGTCAAACAGTTTCATCAACGCAGCTTTTTCATCTTTCCGTGGGGCAGGAGACCATACCGCTACATGGCGGTCAATATACTCCGGCATGTGGTCAGGTATTTCTTTGGTAGACCAGTTTTTGAAAACACCTTTTGGTGCAATTATAACGGCTGAGTCGATAGCTCCCTTACCATACAGGATACCGATGGTGTCTATCAGCACTTTAGATTTACCTGTACCCATCTCCATGAAAAGCCCATAAGACTTTTTGTTCCACGAGCGGGTAAGCGCCGTTTTCTGGTGCGCAAACGGTTGCGTCTTGAATTCGTACTTCAACAGTGTTCCTTTCTAAGTTCTATAAAGAAGTTTAAGAATATATATAAAGAAAAGAAATGATTTCTTTCCGCTACGAGGCCTCTCTAATAGATCTAATAGATTCTATTGTTTTCAACACTTACAGATTTCTCTTACGCAACAGTAACTTAGACTCTAAATTATTAGATCTATTACTCTATTAGACGATTCTGTAAATTTTTTTAAAAAATTTTTTATTTCTAAATAGACTAATACAAGTAATACGGCTTTACTTCCGAAAAGCCTAGGAGTTAAGGTAACTCCCTATAAAGGAGAAATTAGAAATGACCGTTTATATCGTCCAAGAAGTTCCTGGAAGGAACCTTGTCCCCGCCGCAAAATACGGCGAGCTGGAGTTATTACTCCCAGCTAAAACAAATCTGATGCTTTCGACTGGGCCTGAAGTAGCTAGGATCAAAAGAAAGCTATTGGATTTTAACGACGACGATTACCTGTTACTGATAGGTGATCCCGCCGCTATCGGATTGTGTTGCGCTATTGCAGCCTCCATCAATGGTCGGTTTTCTGTCCTCAAATGGGATAGACAGGAAATGACCTACTACCCCGTATCCTTCGATATCCGAGGGAACGCAACGGACTTAGGAGAAGTCTATGTCTGAAGAAGAAGAAAACGCTTTGTCATTTGAAGAACTGACAGGTGCAGCCTCGCAAGAGGAATGGAACGAAACGACACTCGATAATGAGTTCGCTAAGATCAGCGATACTGCATTAAAGATGCAGGAGCTGCAGAAAGTAATAGGTTCGTTAGAAGAAGAGCTTAAACAGAAGAAAGAGCTGTTACGAGTGGTTGAGGAAACTGAACTACCTGAAGCGATGCAAGCTGCGAACCTGCAAGAGATCAAGTTGACCAACGGCGCAAAAGTAACAATATCGCCTTTCTATAAAGGATATATCTCGGAAAAGAACCGAGCAGCTGCGCATGAATGGTTACTTAATAACCAACACGGTGGAATTATTAAACACGAAATTTCTCTCAAGTTCGGCAAGGACGAGGGAGAGAAAGCGCAAGACGCCGTGCAAAGTCTCAAACAGAAAGGGTTAGACCCTGCTGTTAAAGAGAGTGTTCATCCACAGACGCTTAACGCATTTGTGAAAGAACAACTGACGAGCGGGAAAGACCTTCCTGCTGAACTATTCGGGGTTTACGTCGGATCCCGCGCCAAACTTAAGTAGAGGTACCTATGGCTGATAAGAAAGTAGCAGAGGCAGCAGCTTCTGATTTAATCCCCTTCGATGACGATTTGTTGTCTGCAGGGACTGGTTTAGAAGAGGCGAGTGCAGATGATTATGCGATTCCGTTTTTACGGATCTTGCAATCAATGTCCCCGCAACTCAAGAAAAGCGATGGTAAATATATTCAAGGAGCGGAAGAAGGAAATTTCTTCAATACCGTTACTGAATCTGTTTACGATGGGACGGAAGGCGTCGTGCTTATTCCTTGTGCTTACAAGAAAAAGTTCATCGAATGGATTCCACGCGAGAGCGGTGGGGGATTCGTTGACGACACACACTCCGCCACGATCCTCAAGCATTGTACGAAAGACGATAAAGGTCGGTTTATTTTAGAGAACGGCAACCAGATAGCGGAGACTGCGGAGTATTACTGCATCTTAGCGCAACAGGAAGATGCGCCAGAACAGGTTTTGCTCAGTTTAACTTCGTCACAACTAGGGTTTTCCAGACGTTGGAATACGATGCTCAACAATGCTCGCGTAAAGAATGCGAAAGGCGAGACCGTTGCAGCTCCAATGTTCTCATATATGTATAACCTCACTACGATCGCTCAGTCGAATGATCAGTATAGCTGGATGGGATTATCTGTAGAAAAAAGCAGACCGACTCCTATGCCCTTAGCTATGGCTGCATTGGACTTTATGAAAGCAGCCCGTTCGGGTGCTGTTGAAGTAAGACAAGAGCAAGAGGGAGCAACTACATCAGCTGATGTGGGAGAGGAAGAAGTACCGTTTTAGTTGATCGAAGGTGAGCAATGTCATTAGAAGAAGAGTTTGCCCACCGTTTCGCGGGGTTGAGACACGGATATAGTGTCTTTACCCCGACGAAAGAAAAACGGGAAGATGGGAAAGCGAAAGGAAAGTATGTAACGATATCACAAACCCTCAACCAGAAAGAATTACAGGCTATCTGGGGAGAACATCTAAGAGGAGAAAAAGGACTAGGGATAGTCCCTATTGACGAAAACAATACTTGTGTTTGGGGTGCTATAGACATTGACGAGTTCAGTGTAGACCTCAAAGGGCTGGCTAAAAAGTTAAAGAAGTTTGAACTACCACTAGCTGTGACTCGCTCTAAGAGTGGAGGAGCGCACGTGTTCTTATTTGTATTTGACCCTGTGCCAGCGTCAAGCATGCAAAGAAAGCTACGTCAGATAGCAGCAGCGATTGGATTCGGACAGTCAGAGATATTTCCTAAACAGACAAAACTATTGTTGGAAAGAGGGGACAGGGGAAGCTCCCTCAATATGCCGTACTTTGGTGGCGAGGACTCCACTGGATACGGGTTTAGTGCAACAGGTAAAGTGCTCAGCCCAAAAGAGTTTATTGAGTATGTCGATGGCCTTGTACTAACAGAAGAAGAATTAGAAAAGCTGGAGGTTACTCCAGTCTTAGAAGAGCTAGAGTGGATGGATCAGGCACCTCCGTGTCTCGAGCATCTAATAGCTCAGGGCTTTCCGAAAGGAATGAGAAACTCAGGTCTGTTTAATGTTGGGGTTTTTCTTAGGAAAAAGTATCCAGACGATTGGGAATCTAGGCTCGAAGACGCGAACCATAAACACTTCAACCCACCCTTGAGTGCTACAGAAGTATTAGGAGTCGCGAAGCAAGTACAGAAGAAAGATTACTTTTATAAGTGTAATGATCAGCCGATAGCTGGGCACTGTAACAGTCCACTGTGTAGGACGAAAAAGTTCGGTATCGGCGCGTCAGGAGGCACTCCGCTATTTAGTAATCTGACTAAACAGAATAGTGATCCACCAATCTGGTTCTTAGATGTCGAGGGTGGCAGATTAGAACTAGAGACTGAGGAGTTATTGAACCAGACACGGTTCCAACGAAAGTGTATGGATAGCCTCAACATTATCCCCCCGAAGGTACGGGATAACGTATGGCGCACGATCATACAGCAGCTCCTTGATACCCTGACTATTATCGAAGTACCGAAAGATGCGTCGACAGAGGGTCACTTCAACGAACTGTTAGAAACTTTCTGTACAGAGCGCCCAGCTAGGGAGCGTGATGAACTGTTGTTAGGTAAGCCTTGGACAGATAACAGCAGGACTTATTTTCGGTTAGCTGATCTAATGGACTTTCTACACCGTAAAAACTTCAGAGATTATCCTCGTAATAAACTTACAGCTAAGTTGAAGAACATGGGAGGAGACTCCCACTTTTTTAATATCAAGGGTAAGGGTGCAAACGTCTGGCACATACCAGAGTTTCAGGCGCAGACTGAATCTCATACGCTGCCCGAGTTTAACGACTCGCCGCTATGACATTAAAGTCAGACGCACAAATAATTCTTGGCCCTCCTGGGACTGGGAAAACCAGTACCTTGCTGGGGTTGTTGGAGGAGGAACTAGACCGAGGGACTTGCCCAGAAGATATTGGGTTTTTCACGTTTACTAAACAAGCGGTGCAGGAGGGGAAAACGAGGGCGATGTCGCGGTTTGCGATAGCTAATAATCAGCTACCGTATTTTAGAACGCTGCATTCACTTTGTTTTTTCCAGTTAGGGTTGAGTAAAGACAGTGTTTTTTCAGCATCAGATTTTAGAGACCTTAATGACAAACTAAATCTACGACTGACAGGATCAATTAACTCTGAAGAGGGGCATGTCTCTGGAATCTCTAAAGACGACCGACTACTGTTCATCGAAAACTTAGCTCGTATGAGACAGGTTAGTTTAGAGAGCCAGTGGCACGACTCAGATGACGTAGTTGGCTGGTTTGAGTTAGAACGATTCTCTCGAGGATTAGAACTGTTTAAGAAAGACAGGATGCTAATCGACTACACCGATATGTTGAACTTGTTTCTGACTAGAGGTAGAGCACCGAAGTTAGATGTCATGTTTGTAGATGAAGCTCAAGATCTATCCCCATTACAGTGGGCGGTGGTGAGAAAGCTATGTGAATCTGCAGACCGGATATATATTGCTGGCGATGACGACCAAGCAATCTATCGTTGGGCTGGTGCAGATGTTGATTACTTAATTCGTAATTCAAAAGATGCGATGGTGCTCAAACAGTCCTACAGAATCCCTAAATCTATCCATACCCTTGCCGAGCGTTGTATAGGACAAGTCGGAGCGCGAGTACATAAAACTTGGAACCCTAGAAAAGAGGAAGGACACGTTTCTTGGGAACCGTCTTATGAATCTATAAACATGGAAAGTGGTGAGTGGTTAGTGCTTGCTAGGACGAACTACCTGTTGAACGGTATCGAAGAACACTGTCGTTCGGAAGGATGGTTCTATAAAAACAAAAATAGAGCGAGTGTTTCCGAAAAGAAGGTGATGGCAGTAAGGGCTTGGGAAAACTTTAGGAAGGGGGGTCTTATCCCCGTCATAGAACTTACCAAAGTCTTAAATTATTTAAAGATTCGGGTACCTAGTTCCCTCGAGATGATCGACTTTGATACTAATGTTTCTTTCGAACAGGCTAAGAAATACGTTCCTACGCTTGAGAACGAATACTGGTATGACGCTTTCGTCGGTGTTTCGGTATCTGAACGAAGTTACATTCGAGCAATGCTTAGGAGAGGAGAAAAAATCACTAAAGAACCAAGAATCAAACTATCCACCATTCATGCTGCTAAGGGAGGCGAAGCAGAAAACGTGATTCTGCTTACCGATATCTCTAACAGAATATATAAGTCATTCCAAAGTAACCCTGACGATGAGTCAAGAGTGTTTTACGTTGGACTAACAAGAGCAAAGGAGAACTTGTTTTTAATTGAGCCGCAAACTCAAAAGTATTTCCCCCTTTAGTCCTTTACTTTCAAAAAGGTCTTAAGGTAAAGTAGTAACCCGTAGAAAGGAGAGCTTTATGAACATTTTCGTAACAGAGTCGTGCCCTGTAAAAAGTGCACAAGGTCTATGTGATAAACATATACCGAAGATGGTACTTGAGTCCGCTCAAATGCTATCAACAGCGTGGAGGGTACATGGAGAAAAATATGCTGAGGATGAGGGGTTGTATAAACAAGCCTATCTAAATCATCCCTGTACTATCTGGGCGAGAGCTGAGTTTGAAAACTATATGTGGTTGTTCAAACACTTCGCTGCTTTATGCGAAGAGTACACACACCGTTTCGGTAAGATTCATGCGTCCGCTAGATTGATACCAGCCTTGAGTCGTCCCCCGACGATACTTCAGTTTGAGTCAGATATCCCTGACACACCTAAAACATTCGCACTGGCGATGCCAGATGAATACAAAGAAGAAAATGTGTATTCTTCTTACCGCAACTATCTCATTAACGAGAAAAGTCATTTCGCTAAATGGGAAAGAGACCCTTCACGAAAACCAACATGGTGGATTAATTAATGGCTTCGATAAGAAAAAAGCTGGAACAAAACGTCAACAACAGCAAAAACACCCGCATGGATATTGCCAGCGGAAATATGCTGGGCAACTGGCGACCTGATGAGATAACCCATATGACGAGGTACGACAAGATCTCGTCGTTATGTATTGGAGAGGCTAACAACCTTGGCAGACCCTTAGATGTACTCGAAGCCGGATGTGGAGAAATTTGGGTTCTGCGAAACTTGTACAAAGCCTACACGGTTAAGAAATCAGACATTATCCGTTCCTACCGAGGGGTAGACATTGATCCTGTTTGTCTACAAGAAAAGCAAGGCTACAGCAGCCCGACGGGATTAGTCGAGGATTCGACTTGGTTTGCTAATTTCAACGGCAAGATAGATATTCAAGATCTAACTACGAATCCTGTGTTTGACTTACCCGATAACTCAATAGATTTCTTTTGGACTACAGAAGTTATCGAACATATGAACCGAGAGTTCATCGCTCCATGGTTAGATGACGCTAACAGAGTTTTACGTCCAGGAGGATTGATTTACGTTTCCACTCCTAATCACGATGGTTCTAACGAAAAGTTACCTGAAGACCATATTTACGAGTGGGGCTTCGAGGAACTAAGAGACGAACTTACGAAAGAATCACGAGGCTGGGAACTACAGTCAGTGGTTGGCACGTTTTGTCAAATGCCTAAGCTCAAGAAAGCTATGCAGAATGATGATCAAGATAAGGCTTGGCGATGGTGGCCAGATCAGTTCGAGCTTCTTCAAGAACGATACGGTAAACAATTCTTACGAGTAGTTGCAGCGACGTTCTACCCAGAAGTCTCTAACAACTGTGCGTGGATTCTGAGAAAATCTGCATGACAAATTTTATTGCCGCAGAGGTTGATCGCTACGTTTACTGGATAGAAGAACGTGAACGCATTCGTCATCTAAAAGAGGAGGTTCAACAAGAACCTCCTTGGACAGAAGACCCGATACTTCGAGAGTTTAAGTTCTGCCAAGTATTCCGAGAGGATGATAGAACTACGCGCTGGTTTCGACACCATATCAGAGAGCCGTTGAGAAACGATCCTGAAGTGTTTATGGCGACAGTCGCGTTTCGATTTTTCAACCTCATTGAAACAGGCGAGACGTTACTCGACCACAACTTACACATCGAGTGGGATCGAGAAAAAGCGATCCAAGAAATTAGAAAGCAAAAGAAGTGGGTTACTGGGGCGTATATCGTTAAGAGTCCGAACCGTATGGACAAGGTTACGGGGGTAGCTGAATGTGTATCGCATATTTGGGCTGAACGTGATCGAATACTAAAAGATTTCTCTCACCTCAAATCTTTATGTGATGCGTGGAATTACTTACTGAGGTTTCCGTACATAGGGCCATTCGTTTCTTACGAGATGGTTACTGACCTACGACATACGCACCTGTTAGAAAACGCGGAGGATATTCTCTCATGGGCTAATGCTGGCCCAGGAGCGATGAGAGGGTTAAACAGACTAACAGGTAGACCTTTGGAATTTTGTAAACGTAGCTGGGATTGGAACAGCGAGATGCAAGCGTTGTATCAGTGGTGTATAGAACACCTCGACCTGAGTAAATTCCACAGACCTTTTGAGATGCGGGAGATAGAGGGCGGTCTATGTGAGTTCGATAAGTATTCTCGAATACTGCACGGACAAGGTCGGACGCGAAGCGTGTACGACTATTCACAAAAAGATCGACCATTAATTGAAGAGTATGAGAGGAAGAATGGGAAAACTTAAACAACTGGTCATAGACCTAGAAAACACCGATATAGATTTTGTCATGCATTGTTACGGATCGTTTCTACAATACTGCATGAAGAATAAACGCGCTCCGAATACTTGGCGGGACGCGATCGACGCAATTCATTGGTCAGCATACCTAGCAGGAAAGCTACACCTAAGCCGTTTACAAATCGAACACATCCTTACGTTACAAACGGAGAGTCTTTATGAAAGTGATTGATATAAGAAACGTCAACCAAGCCTTCATCTGGGGAGTAGATTTATTCACATCAGAAGTTAATTACCGAGAACAAGAAAGCCGCAACGGGCCGACTAGATGGATTCTCACCCCTGTTACTACGGTGTATTCTCACCCTTGGCAGAGAGTGCTGTTTCGTGAAGAACGAGACGCTAATCCTTTCTTTCATTTATATGAGTCGATCTGGATGTTAGCGGGTTCTCGTAATCTACAGAAGCTGACACACTTCAACGCAGGTATGGCTAACTTTTCTGATGACAACGAGACCTTGAATGGCTCGTACGGATATCGTTGGAGATATCAGTTTGCGCACGATCAGCTAGTTACTGTAATAGATATGTTGAAGAAAGATCCTGACTCCCGTCGGGTGGTCTTACAGATGTGGGACGCTGTTCATGATCTTGACAGCCCTAGCAAAGATATCCCCTGCAATACGAATATCTATTTCAAGATCAGAGATAACAAGTTACAGATGACAGTCTGTAATAGATCGAACGACATGATCTGGGGAGCTTACGGTGCGAATGCAGTGCATATGTCTGTATTACAAGAATACATCGCGGCGGCACTAGGGCTGGAGATGGGGCCGTACTATCAGGTAAGCGACAGTTTCCATATCTACCTCAATAAAGAGTGGGACAAAGTAAAACATATCGACGGGGTAGATTTCTATGATCGTCAATACTGGGATGCAATGGGGTACCCTGACCCCCACTATCCCCTCGTTACTGAAGGACAGGCTGATAACTTTTTACGAGAGTGCGAACAGTTTTTAGCAACGATCCCGCCTCGACGTGTTGCTGGCAACCCAGAACCTGTAAATGATTGGCCTAATATGTTTGGATCGAGTGGGTACACGAACATGTTTTTCCCTGACGTCATGATTCCGATGACTCATGCCTATCTAAAACATAAGGAACGGAAGTATGAAGATTGCTATAAGTATCTCGGAGAGATTAAAGCAGTTGATTGGCAGCAAGCCTGTTTTACTTGGATCAAACGACGAGAACGTAATTGGAGAAATAAAACTGGGTCTTGATGCTAAGTGGACAGAAATGAAGGATATTGCCCAGCAGGACATTGTAAGCCTGATCGAATCAGAAAAGTCTTACGGAGATTCCTGGAAACGCAGAGGCGGTACGGGAGCCTTTATGATGCTCGCTCGTAAATTCGACCGCATCGAACAACAAGCTGAATCTTGTAATTACGATGTATTCGAAGCAGGAGCTAAGTTCAACGGAGAAGACGGGCTACTCGACGATATCGGAGACCTTAGACGATATTTGTTTTTAGTAGAACACCACATTCGATACGGCATAGGAGATATCGACCCCGATGCAGATACCACTGATTCAGCCTGAGAGCGATTGGGTCGCCCCTGATATACTGCCGCGTTTCGATCCTAACGAAACGTTAGCCGTTGACTTAGAAACTTATGATCCGAATCTGACTAACCGTGGGCCAGGATGGGCTACAGGTGACGGGTACGTTGTGGGCGTGGCTATAGCATCGGATAGCTGGTCAGGATACTTGCCAATCCGACATGAAAACGGTGGTAATTTAGAGGTGGAAGTTGTTCTACGTTGGCTCAAAAGAACGTTTGAGAATCATAAAGGTACGATGGTTTTCCATAATTCACTTTATGATGTAGGCTGGTTAAAACGCGAAGGAGTCAACTTGACATGCCCCCTCCGCGATACGATGTTCGCAGCTCCGCTGTTCGACGAAAACCGTTGGTCATACTCCCTAAACAATCTCGGTTTGGATTTTTTAGGGGAAACTAAAGATGAAACGTTGCTTGAGATGGCCGCTAAAGCATGGGGCGTAAATGCAAAGAGCGGCATGTGGTCGCTCCCTGCTAAATACGTCGGGCCATACGCTGAACAAGACGCAGTGATGACTCTCAAACTGTGGAAGATATTTAAGAAGAGGATCGAGATCGAAGGATTACAAAAGATTTTCGACCTCGAATGTGACCTTATCCCACTGTTGATCGAGATGCGATGGCGAGGTGTTCGGATCGACACAGCTAGAGCAGAGCAAGCCTCGGAGCAAATGTCGAAGAAAGAACAGCAGTTGCTCGTGGAAATTAAACGCAAGTTTGGAACTTCGATTGATATCTGGGCGAGCGCGTCGATACAAAAAGCATTCGACGCTAACGGAATCTGGTATCCGCACACAGCGAAAGGCGCACCTAGTTTCCAAGGGCCGTGGCTCGAAGCTCACGAACACGAACTACCGAAGATGATCGTCGAAGCTCGGAAGATCAACAAAGCTCGGACGACATTTATCGAAGGCGCAATCTTAGAATACTCTCATAACGGTCGGATACATGCTGAAGCTCACCCGTTGAAGAACGACGGTGGGGGAACAGTGACTGGGCGGTTTAGTTATTCCAACCCAAACTTACAACAGATCCCTGCTCGAGACCCACAGATCGGCAAGATGATCAGATCGTTGTTTATTCCAGAAGAAGGGGCAACGTGGGGGATCTTCGATTACTCTCAACAAGAGCCTAGGATTACGGTTCATTACTCGTCATTGCTCGGACTTCCAGGAGCAGCTGACGCAGTCAACGCATACTCTAACGAAGGTGCTGACTTTCACCAGATCGTAGCAGATATGGCAGGGATACCTCGGAAACAAGCTAAGGATATCAACCTCGGACTGACTTACGGGATGGGGAGAGAGAAGTTGATTAAAGAGCTAGGGTTAGAGCAAGACGAAGCCGCTAGATTGTTAGAGGTCTACCATGCACGGGTTCCCTTCGTTCGAGCGATACAGGACAGGTGCACTCGGACTGCTCAGGAGCGAGGATACATAACGACTCTCGCGGGTCGGAAATGTCATTTCGATTTATGGGAACCAGTCGGATATTTAGCTGACGAAAAGAGAACACCCTTACCTGAACAAGAAGCTAAAGACCAGTACGGAGATAATCTCAAACGATCGTTTACATATAAAGCTCTGAACAAGCTGATTCAAGGATCAGCCGCAGATATGACCAAGCTCGCGATGCGGGAGCTGTGGAGAGAAGGGATGGTGCCGCACATACAGATTCACGATGAACTAGATTTCTCGATATTTAATAAAGAACAATCGGAGATGGTAATAGATAAGATGGTCAACTGTGTCGATATGAAAGTACCACTGGTGGTAGATTACGAATCAGGAGATAACTGGGGAGAAGCTGTATGAGAATACGAAGTCTCAGCCAAGAGCAGATTGCTAATAACGAAGAGTATTATCACCTCGTTTACGAACTGTGGAAAGAAGGGATGACCCTTCGAGAGATCGGAGAACGGTTTGAAGTTACTAAACAACGAGTATGGCAGATCGTAGAGAGGATGAAACAAGGGAAAGGTGATTACTATTATAAACATCGTAACAAGGAGTCTCTGTGATTGCTCCTCGTGATTGGAAACAGATAGTTGTCGAAACATATGATGAAGAAATAAATGAGATCTTTATCATGCTTCATGACTGGCTATCGGAAACTAATAAATCCCACATCGACATGTTCGAAGTTTACAGAGCGATGACTTTAGTCGGAGCAGTCAATGTCTTTCATATGTGCGGGTCGGATATGGAGAGAGCAGCAGACTTTATGAACGAGCTTAGAGAGATTGCTTTCATCTTTTTAGAACACCACGGGGGCGATCAGCCCGTCAAACATTGAGATCGACATGCCAAAAGAAGCTTCACTCTGGGGATTAGTAAAAGATAATATGCCGAAAGAGATTCACTCTCAACGGATCGAGACAGGAGGGACAGGCAAGGGTGTTCCCGATGTCAACTATTGTCATGAGGGGAAAGAAATCTGGATGGAGTTGAAATCGATCGACGGATTAAAATCTGAGCTCAGTCCTTTTCAGATGGCATGGTTATTCAACCGATCTAAGGTCGGAGGGAACTGTTTTGTCCTGATCAGAAAGAACAATAGTAAGGAGAAAGAGATCAAGTTATTTCATATAAAAGACATGACGATCAAAGAGTTAGGGAAACTAAACTGGAAGACCGAAGCATCGTATACTCTTAAGACTCCCTACAACTGGGAGGAATTCTTCGCTTTCATTTTAGCGTCTGTTTAGTGCTTTACTTTCGTAACCCTCGCGGTTAAGGTATTAAAAGTAGCGCCGTGACAGCGTTACGACAAAACGTAGAAAGTAGAAATTACATAAGGAGACTACCCATGGTAGCAGCAGTAGAAAGTATGGCTTGGACAGGCCAAGTCCCTTGGCACGGAGAAGGTGTTGAAGTATCTAACGACCTTACTCCTCACGAGATGATGGTTGCGGCAGGACTTGACTGGTCTGTCAGTAAGCGACCAACTTGGACTTCCGCGAAGCCTATTGACCAATACGAGAAAGACGCTGACGGTAATATCGCGCTCGAACTATTAGAAGACCCTAGTCGGTTTACGATAGTACGCGACACCGACAACGCGATCCTTTCCTCATGCGGTTCAGGCTATAAGCCAATACAAAACGAACGCATCTTCGACTTCTTTGCGAAGTTTGTTAAAGAAGCCAACGTGAGTATGGAGACCGCTGGTAGCCTACGCGGTGGTAAAGATGTGTGGGCGTTAGCCAAACTAAACGAAACGTTTGAACTTCCTGGTGGTGACGAGATTAACGATTACTTTTTGTTTCGTCAACCTCACGAAGCCGGACACGCTATGATCATACGCGAGACCGAAATACGCGTCGTGTGTAACAACACTTTGCAGTTCGCGTTAGGCCAAGCATCTCGCGGTGAGTTCCGTATGACACACAATACAGAGTTTACCGACGATATCGCTAAGAAAGCAGCCGAAGCGTTAGGGCTTATGAAAGAGTCCCACCAAAACTTCCAAGATGCCGCGCACTTGCTTGCGTCTAAGAAAGCCAAGCACAGCGACGTGCTTGAGTTTATCACCCGCCTTAACCAACCTGACCTGTATAAAGAACAACTTGAACACGTTCGGTTGTTAGAAGAAGGCAAGAAGGTTGGCGATATGTTCCCGCTACGCGACCAGTTTACGAAATACTCTGAACTAACGGTACGCGCCTTAGAAGAGTCTCCAGGAGCAACCCTGAAGTCTTCTAAAGGTACATGGTGGGGCGCACTTAACGCAGTAACCTTTGTCGAAGACCACCAACGTAGCGGCGAGAACCGAGCGTACAGCACGATGTTCGGCGAAAGCTCCAAGCGTAAATCAAGAGCACTTAACCTTGCTATTGAATATGCGGAGGCAGCGTAGTGGGACAAGTTTTGAAGCTAGGTAATTCTGTCGTGGTCGACCAAGACTTGATCAGCGAGACGTGGTGTTTACTACACGAGCTATCAGATCCTGAAGTTCTCAACAGACCCCTAGAGCAATTCGAAGAAGTACAAGCATCCGCGAGAGATATCTCGCGGCAGCTTGCTCTAAAGATGGCGCAGCAAGACTGCGCCTTATCTGAAGCCGTTAAGACATTCGGATATTTATCTGAGTGGACTAACTCAATAGAAGAAGGAGGAAGTAATGTCGAATGACCCATGGGCTGACTTTAAGCCTGACATGGATGTCCCGTTACCAACTGATACTCGAAACTCTACCAGCTACCCTTGGGATAAGTTTCAAGTAGGCGCTTCGTTTTTCTTTCAAACAGACCGAGATGACGATACAGCGAAACGATTGAAGAATCGACTCGACCAATCGACTCGGACGTTTGCGAAGAAACAACAGCCCCCTTGGAAGTTTACGCTTCGCGTGAAATTAGAAGAGGTCGATAAGAAAGAAGTAAGTGGTGTCCGAGTATGGAGGATCGAGTAATGACCGATGTTCGTGAAGATTTGATTGCTCTTGAAGCAGAAGTAACAATCTTACGCAATGATCTGAACAAGATGAGCAACCGATGTGCAACTTTAGTTGACATGCTAAACATCTTGCTACAAGAGAAAAGCGTGATTATTGAGAATGCTTTTAAGGAAGATAATCAAGCAGAGATGTTCGATACCGGAGAACCAACATCTGCTTACGTCAACCAGGATCGTTAGTTAGTGCTTTACTTTCGCTTTAGTCTTTAGTAAGGTAGTAGTTGCTGGTATAAACCAGCTAGAAAGTATAACGTCATCATAGAAAGGAGAATGACATGGCAGCAGCCAAGAAAGCAGCAGCACCAGCTGTGAAAAAAGCCGCCCCTGCGAAAAAAGCAGCGGCGACCGTAACGACGATTACGGTGAAAGCACCTGAGACCGCGAAGCG
>BCSF01000435.1_pt1 | contig 16844 bp, 6 predicted proteins | sample 1016431 | NCBI WGS metagenome assembly BCSF01 (sample SAMD00045685;SAMD00045686;SAMD00045687;SAMD00045688;SAMD00045689;SAMD00045690;SAMD00045691;SAMD00045692;SAMD00045684;SAMD00045690;SAMD00045691;SAMD00045692;SAMD00045684;SAMD00045685;SAMD00045686;SAMD00045687;SAMD00045688;SAMD00045689, study...
ACATAATGGCAGGATGTGGATTACCTCAAGCAGCTAAGGATCTAAAAGACCTAGCTGCACAAGCAGAAGAACAATTAGGTTCATTACAAGAAGATGCGCTAGGCGGACTTGCGGCAGCATTGAATGGAGCATCAGAAGCTGTTCTAGGAAAGCTAGAAGAAGTTGCAGCAATTCCAGAACCACCTAAGCTAGAACTACAAGCAGAAATATCTGCACTTGTTGGTGCTGCTAGTACGGATCCTGGAACCATGCTTCAGAAATATAAAGGGATCCAAGACAACTTTCCTGGCATTGATACTAAAAAGATCTTAAATGATATTGGTATAGATGCCAATGCAATAGAGAATGCATCGCAAGGAGTGTTAGATAAGATTAATGAAATAGGTGGTTCGCTCCCAACGGTAGACAGTATTAAAGATGCTATTGGAGGAATAGAACCTCCATTTAAAATAGACGTCGCGTCAATACAAGACAAGATATGTGCAGAGGCACCTAATATAAAATTAGATGCAGCTGGCGACGTAGTTAAGGAAGGCTTGGAGTCACTTCAACCAACTAAGATTGCTGAAAAGATACAAGAATCTGCAGAAGTGGTAGAGGCACCTGAAGTAGAAAAGGTCGTCGTTACCAACGATTCTATAAAAGAACATGCTACTATTGTGGTTAGAGAAACTGATGAAGAAGTAGCTAAGATTATGAAAACCCGGACTGACAGAATGGCAGCAGAAGTAAAGCCTTTACAAGTTGATGTAAGAGCAATGGAAGCAGCTGTTAAGGAAAGTAAGAGTGCCAAGGCAGCAGAAAGAGCTAGAGCATTAAGACATCATATATCTTATTTGAAAAAAGACATTATATATGATTACTTCATTTCAATGTATGAGGGCGGCTATAGAGTAGATCTACCTGATGCACCTTTCATATCTAAAGATGAGTTTGAAGAAAAATACAAGAACAACGCGGACTACGGCAATAAAACAAAAGCATTAGAGAATGTTATAATAGGAGAGTGATAAATAAAGTTATGAGTATATTTTCAGATTTTAATACTAGTTTTGCTAATCATCCCGTCAAGAAAGACCTATCGGTCAAGACTGACGCGAATGCTGTTAAGCAATCTGTACGCAATCTCATCCTAACGGATAGAGGCGAAAGGCTGATGCAGCCAAGTGTTGGATCTAAAATAAGATCAGTTTTATTTGAAAACTTTAGTCCCCAAACAGTAATGCTTGCAAAGCAATACGTAAAAGAAGTATTTGATAACTATGAACCCAGAGCAGAATTACTTAACGTAGATGTAAGTCCAGACCCAGATAACAACGCAATGCTTATTGGTATTGAATTTGCAATCATAAATATAGAAGAGCCGCAGACACTTAATCTGCAAATAGAGAGAATAGGATAATGGCAAACTCAGCACTTACAGTAGCAAACTTAAATTTTAATGACATCAAGTCTAACTTGCAGAATTATATGCAGACTCAGTCTTCGCTAAAAGACTATGACTTTACGGGCTCTAATATAAACGTATTGCTTGACGTCCTATCATATAACACATATATGCAAAACTTCTACCTAAACATGGTAGCTAACGAGTCGTTCTTAAACTCTGCTGTTCTTCGCGACAGCATTGTATCACATGCAAAGACTTTAAACTATTTGCCGCAATCAAGATCTAGTTCTGTTTCAAGAATTAAATTGTCGATTACTCCTAATGATACACCAGCTCTAATAACAATTCCAAGATACACATCATTTTCAACTACTATTGATTCTAAGTCTTATACATTTAGTACTGATGAAGGAATTACAATTGCAGCTGACTCTGAAGGAAACTATGAAGCAAACAACATATCTATCCATGAAGGAGAGGTAGTAACAGAACTGTTTACTGTAAACTCATCAAACACTGATCAACGATTCGTATTAAACAATAAAGAGATTGATACTGACAGTTTAGTAGTTAAGGTAATCAAGTCTTCAACAGATACAGCAAACGCTGAGTGGACAAAAAACCTAACAACCATTGGAATCGACGGCAACTCAAACACATACTTTATCGTTCCAGCAGAATCACAGAAGTATGAACTTCAATTTGGTGATGGTATTCTAGGTAAAAAATTAGAAAACAATAATATTATTCAAGCAACATATAGAAAATCATCAGCAGGTGCATCAGATTCTGCTAATGTATTTGCTTTAGTTGGAGACATTCAAGGATACACAAATGTTTCTGTAACAGTTTTATCTAAAGCAACTGGTGGTAGTTTACCAGAATCAGACGACTCAATTAGAAGAAACGCATCCAGATCTCTAACAATACAGGACAGAACTGTTACTGTTGGAGACTATAAATCACTAATTAAACAAAACTTTAATGACGTTCAAGCTATTAACGTATATGGCGGAGAGCTAAGTATTCCACCTCAATTTGGTAAAGTTATTATCTCTGTAGATCTTAACAATGCGGAAGGTATTCCAATGTCAAGAAAGAAAGACATAGAAGCATTTGCTAAGTTAAGAGCTCCTTTATCTATTACTCCAGTAGTTGTAGATCCAGAGTTCTTGTACGTTGACATCAATTCTACAGTACGCTATAATCCTAATGTCACCACTAAGAGTGATAATGAAATAAAGACGGTTGTAGGCGATGCAATCAAAGCTCATACAGATGCTACTATTAATGACTTTGACACTAAGTTAAGAATGTCTAAGCTCGCGGCTACTATTGATGGCTCTGATCCTTCTATCTTAAACAATGATACGTCAGTTACATTAGAGAAGAGAATAGTACCTCAGCTTAACAAAGACCAAACATTCTTGTTAGAGTATGATAATGAAATTTACAGAGAGATCCCATTGAACGGATTGTTCGTTGATGGCACAGCTCCTATTTCATCTTCTACCTTTACATTCAACAATCTAACCGGTTGCTCATTTAGAGATGATGGTAACGGACTTTTACAGATTGTACAAGACACAACATCTGGTCTTGAGGTGATAAACACAAACGTCGGTACTGTGAATTACGCACAAGGATTGGTTAACATTAATTCATTTAACACATCATTATTTAATGGCAACGCAATTAGAATATATGCAACCCCAATTTCAAGAACGATTGCGTCTTCTAAAAACATTATTCTAACCTATAACTCACAGCCATCAATTAAGATCGTACAAGAGAGGTCGTAGTGAGAGAGATCGAAGACAAGATCTCGTTATTCGTTAAGGATCAGTTTCCTGCATTCTATGCGCAAGAGGGGGACATCTTTAGAGAGTTCCTTGCAGCTTATTATGAGTATCTAGAAACTGAAGGTAAAACCATTGACGTAGCTAGAAATCAACTAGAGTATCGTGACATCGATAAGACTACTGCTGAGTTCTTAGATCAATTTAAACAAACATATCTATCAGATCTTCCAGGTCTAATTAAGTCTGATGACCGACTTACTATAAAAAACATTCTTGACTTTTATAAAGCAAAGGGATCTCAAAGATCAATCCAGCTGTTGTTTAGAATTCTATTTGATGATGCAGCAACAGTACACTATCCATCTGAAGATGTAATCAAGCCTTCAGATGCTAAATTTATTCTGCCAAGGTATATTGAGGTATATGCACCCAGTTATGACAATCTAAAGTCATTAGAAGGTATTGAAATTATTGGTGCGACTTCTCAAGCAAAGGCATTCGTAGAAACTATATCTACAAAACTTCTAAACGGCATACGTACAAACGTATTAAGACTTTCTAACCTAAGAGGCAACTTCTTAAGAGGAGAGGTCGTATCTAAATCATCTGATGGTATTCAAGACGACATGCCAGTCGTTACAGGTTCGCTATCTGATATCGATGTGACACTAGGTGGAAGTGATAACAAAATTGGTGACATATTCAACATTACGTCTGTAACCGGTAAGCAAGGAAAGGCAAGAGTTACATCAATTGCTGATGCTACTGGTCTTGTTTCGTTTACGTTGAATGATGGTGGATTTGGATTTACAAACAACACATCATTTACATCAGTTGATATCAACTCACAAAACATTCAGTTAGATAACATTATTAATGCTGCTCAATCATACAGCAACTCATCAATGATCGATAATGCGTCTTACTTAGATTTAGAAACCATTGAACAAGATATAGAAAAGGTTACAGTTCTTTCAGGCGGTAACTTAATATCCAACGTACAAGTGTACATGGCAAACACTCAAAAAACAACTAACCCAATTGTTAAAGGACTGGACAGTGCAAACAATGAAATAGCAAATGGATATATCATTGCTTTGGACGACGTAGTAACAGACAACGCAACTATAACAATTGCACCATACTATGGTACGTTTGGACCAGCAAGAAGTTTAACTATTACACCAGCAGATGCTACTCATACATTTCTAGCAAACGGATCCGGTGAAGCTATTGATGAAGAGAGTGATATTAACTTAGAATATATTACAAACACAGCTTCGTTTACAACGGGCATAACTATTACTCAATCTAATACTGGTGCTAACGGTATAGTATCAGCCGTTAACTCTACCGTAGTTTCCGTTAACGGAGCGTTTGGTAGATTTAATACCACAGATGATATTACATATGGATCCTCAGCTACTGCTAATATTATTGGAGTCAGTATTACTACCTCGGGTGCTAATGCTGTCATTGCAACTTCCAACTCAACCAAAGTAGTTATAAGTGATTTAATAGGTGAGTTTACTCCAGACAAGAAAGTTAAGGGTAGAACATCACAATCAATTGCAACCATTGATACCTCTGGTGTAACAGATACTGGAGTATCTGATATTGCAATCATTGCAGCGGACTATGATGACGTATCGTCTGGAAATGTTGAAGCAATAGTAGACACATACGCAAACGTATCTGTGACAGGTCAAGTAATAGGACAGAACGCTACGCACATTGGTTTAAGAAATACTGTATATGCAAATGGAACATCTGCTAACTTTGTAGCTAATGCAGCTGCATATGTAATAGGAAGAGAATCAAACACATACGCAAACGTAGCATTGGTAGGAACAGGAACAGGAGCCACTTTTAAGATTGGTGGTTTAGAAAACGAAGATGCAGTAACAATATACACGGATATCATTGGAAGTGATAATGCAGCTAATATTTCATATCTTGATTGTATTATAGATGGCGGTAATAGTGGTATTGGTTTCCTAGATAGCGTTACAGTCGATGCTGGTGGAACAGGATATACAAACGGCCAATCAATCAAGTTTGATAGAGGTGGTCCTGGTGGAGGATCCCCAACAATAAATGCTGCAGCAAGTTTAACAACAAACTCTACTGGCGGCGTTACAACAATAACTGTAGATACGTTAGGTAGAGGATTCTTTTCAGCATCAGCAGCCAATACAGACGACTTAAGTACTGGATCAGGATTACAATTTACACCTAACTTTGACTTTGGTTATGGATTTCCAAAAGACACTAATGGTGATTACACGAGCGTACTTGATACTGTATTAACAAAATTCTCAGGCAACCTTGGAACTATTACTGCACTGACAGAAATTAACCCAGGTAACAATTACAACTTGGACCCATTCGTAAGAGTAAGAACAGCAGGTATTGCTGGTTTTGATCGAAGAGATGTTAAATTAAACCTTACAGGAAAAACTGGAACCTTTATTGTCGGCGAGACACTTAACCAAACAATATCAGAAGCAGGGCAGACATTAGGACTTACATCAATATCAGGTCAATATACTAATGGTGATTCATTTGCTGTTAACACTGAATCGTTTGCTGTGGGTGGATCACTTATACAGGTTATTAATAGTACCGCTAATGCTATCGGTGACATTTATTCTACGCCAAACGCAACACATATATCAGTTAAGAATAATAGAATAAGATATGCCAATGGTATTATTACTCCAACTACTACACCTTTCTACACGTCTGGATCTAATTTAGGATTGTTATTAACACTACCAAATACAGACGTTAGCTTTATTAGAGGAGAGATTGCCAACTTGCAAAGTTCAGCATCATCAGCTACTTCTAAAGGTAAGGTGAAAGTAGATCATGACGATGCTGTTACTGTTAAGCGTTTATCATTCTCGGTTGGTCTAGCCAATAACGCAGTTGTATCTGGAGCATTATCAGGAGCATCTGGTACAGTGACATCTGTAGAACAAGATGCTAACTCAAGACCTATTGGTGATAATGCTGACTTAACAACTCTTGCTCAAGCAGCAAACGGAATTGTAACGGCGTTAGAAGTAACAGACAGTGGGTTTGGTTACCAACACAATTCTGATTTAACATTAATATCTACCAACACTGCACAGAATATAGTAGTATCAGGAAAAGCAAATGTTACCACGACAGGTATAGGTGAAGGATTCTGGGAAGACGAGTCTTCATTCTTGAACACTAAATACCTACATGACAACGATTTATACCAATCATACTCTTATTTGATTGAGTCTGGGTTGTCATTGGATAAATATAGGGATATAGTATTAAAAGCTGCGCATATCGCAGGTACAAAATTATTCGGTAGAGTAACAAAAGAGAGTAACGTAAACAATGCAATCTCTATTGCAAATAGCTCAATTGGGGCCATATAGTAAATGACAAAATTAATTACAACAAATTTTCAGACACACAACGCAAAGCAGTTTGTCGAGTCATTGGACGAGACTGCAAACTCTATCTATTACGTTGCTCTAGGTAAACACACTCCATTCCCTGCTGACAATACTCCACCTGAACCAGGTGCATCAGGTGAAGATACGTTCTATCAAATATACAGAGATATGATTTACGGTAAGCAAATTACTACTAGTGATATAAAACACATGGTAGATAATTATGAATGGACCACGGGTACAGTCTATGTTCAATATGAACACACAACAGATCTAAGAGATAAAAAGTATTTTGTAGTGAGAAGCGAGTCTAATGGATACAATGTATATAAGTGCTTGTTTAACAATGGTGGAGTTCCATCAATAGATCCACCAGAATATACTGAGACTTCTGCAGACGATGACGTCTACATTACAGCTGGCGACAAATATCAGTGGAAGTATATGTACACCATACCAAATGCAACGTATGCTAAGTTTGCAACCTCAGAAAAAATTCCTTACGTACCAAACGCAGACGTCTCTGGAAATGCTATTGCAGGTTCAATTGACGTTGTTGATGTAAAAGCTGGTGGTAGTAGATACTTCTCAGTTGCCAATGGTGTAGTAAAAGTAGCTGCAGTAAACGGTAACAATAGAATTATTGAACTAGAGTCACTGACGGGCGCCAACTTATCAATATCTGTAGCGTCAGGCATTGGAGCAGAAGCGTCATTTAATAATCCAGAAAATGTAACTTTATTTGAAAAGTATGCAAACGGAGGTGTTAATTCAGCCAATGTTATAGCAAATGCTGTAATCCTAGAAGCTAACAGCACATTCTTAAGAGTTGGAGAAATCCAAGGGGACTTCTTTAATCATACATCAAACGTATATGCTGTAGGTTCAACATCTAATAATTACGCAACAATATCAAGCATTACAGCATCTACATCTTCGCTTTCTGCAAACACTGACTTCTATAAAGGAAGCACATTCTATATTGCAGCAGGAACGGGTGCAGGACAATCTAAAACAATTAGTGAGTATATTGTAACAGGATCTGCAAGAAGGGTGTTAGTCCCTTCTGCGTTTGCAACACCAATAGATTCAACATCTATATTTGAAATTTCACCTAGAGTAGTTATCTCTGGTGACGGACAAGATGCTGCAGGTAGAGCTATTATTAATACATCTACTTTTGCTGTAGACACTATTGAAATGACACAAAGAGGATATGGGTATAGTTTTGCATCAGCTCAAGTTTTAGGAAATACAGGAATTACAGGTTCATTATCTGCTGAAAATGCTAACGTCGTTCCTATCATATCACCCAAAGGCGGTCATGGATCGGATCCGATCAATGAACTAAATGCTGATACTGTAGGTATCTCAGTAGACTTTATAAACAACGAGAATGATCAAGTACCAGCTGTTAACGATTTTAGACAAGTATCAATCTTAAAAGATCCATTATTTGCTAATGTAGTTATTACTATTGCAAACACTTTAACGTCTGGTGGATCATCTACTGGTGGTGGTTCTTTCCAAGATGGAGAAGTAATAACTCAGAGCACTAGTGGTGCTACTGGAATAGTACAGGGCAGGTCTGAAGGAACAGTAACTGTCGCTAATGTGTATGGTCAATTCTTAACATCCGCTTCTAGTAATACTACGCACAGGTTAGTTGGTGCTTCATCTAACACATCAACTACGATTGCATCATTTAAAACAAGTGAGAGAGACGGATCAACGTTTAGTACGTTTGACCAAAGAACAAGACTTTCCGGCTTTGTAAATGCATCATCATTAGAATTTCAGATAGATGAACAAATAACTCAGGACACAACTGAGACGACAGCTTTCATTCATAGTATAAATAGTTCTGCGCAATCAATTACTTTAACTAACAAACGAGGTAATTTTAACGAATCGGAAGCAGGTAGCGAAGTATACTTCAGAGGAGCTAACAGTGAGGCACAGGGATATCACACAAGTGAAAACGGACCAGATATCACACCACACACTGGAGAGGTTATATACGTTGAGAACATTACACCGATTACAAGAGACGACTCCCAAACAGAAAGAGTCAAGCTCATGATTAAATTTTAGAGGAATAAATGGCAATTGAAACAGACTTAAACATCAACCCGTATTACGACGACTATGATGAAACCAAAAATTTTAATAGGGTATTATTCAAGCCTGCCGTTCCTCTGCAAGCTAGAGAACTAACTCAGCTTCAATCTATTCTTCAAAACCAGATTGAAAGATTTGGTCAATACCAGTTTAAAGAAGGTAGCATCATTAAAGGATGTAACTTTAGCTTTGATGCAGATCTTAAATATGCAAAGATTAATGATAAAGATACAAACAACTTAGATGTTGTAATGTCTCAGTTTGCAAAAGGCGATTATATTAGAAACCAATCTAATCTAGTTGCTTTAGTAGCAGACACGGCCACAGGTCTAGAAACACAGAACCCAGGACTAAACACATTATTCTTCCACTACCTAAACGTTGGTACTGGACAAACAATAAAATTCCAACAAGGTGAAACTCTGGATTTATATCCAGCTAGTGGTACTATTGATTCCGTATCAATAGCTAACGCAACCATTGCAGCTTTCTCTAACAATGACCAAATAGCTTTTGTTACTGATGGCAATGGAACAGGTGCAGCTGCTAATTTAGTTACAATCTCATCAGGTACAACTGTTAACAGTATCAACGTAACAGCTAATGGTACAGGATTTACTCCAGATGATAGCGTTTCTATTCAGATTACTTTTGCTAACGGCGATTTAGCTAACTCATCAGTTAACGATAACTTTACTGTAAATCTAAAGAAAACAAATACAGTAACAATTGCTAACACGACTTTTGAACAATCAGGCAACTCTCAATTTGATGCTGTAGGTAATGCATTCAGCATGACTGTGAACGATGGTGTTATATTCCAGAAAGGAACATTCCAAAGATTTGAAGAACAATCAATCGTCGTAACAAAATACACAGCAAGACCTGACCAAGTAATGGTCGGTATCAATACTACAGAAGCAATTGTAAATGCATCATCAGATACAACATTACTAGACAATGCGTCTGGATTTAATAATGAGAATGCTCCAGGTGCAGACAGATTACAATTAACTCCAACGCTAGTTGTTAATACGGTTCAGGGTGCTTTAGAATCAAACAACTTCTTATCACTCGTTGAGTTCCAAGCTGGTAAACCTTTACAGCTTAATCAAAAAGTACAGTTAAACAGACTAGGCGATCAGCTAGCTAGAAGAACACACGAAGAGAGTGGCGACTATGTTGTAGATCCATTCTCATTGGCCACTATTGGTATAGTTGGTAATACATCTCATATCATAGCACAGATTGGTTCAGGTGTTGCATATAACAAAGGATTTAGAACAGAAATTGAAAACGCATCCAAAGTTATTATTCAAAAAGCTAATGTAGCTAATACCTTGACTAATCAGGTAACATCATTGAACTATGGTAACTACCTTGTTATTGACAATGTCAAAGGAGACTTTGGAGCCACGGACAACGATACTGTTGCATTGACTTCTAGTAACTTCCAATGTCATACATCTGCTAATACCACTGATCCAACAGCAACTGCAACGCAGATCAGTTATGATGGTGGTACTCATCCAGTCATTGGTACAGCTAAAGTAAGAGCTCTAACATCAGTAGAAAACAATAACAATAACGCGTTCAGTAAATATCACTTATACATTTATGACGTTCAAATGAACACTGGTAAGTCATTTACTGATGTGCAGGGCGTATGTCACTATAGTGGCGCGGTAACAGGATTACCTACAAACGAATCATATACTGCATTGGCAGACGTAGTTGCCGCAAAAGCAAAATTACAAGACACTGAAAAAGATGCAGTGTTGTTCTCTCTTGGTCAAGTGGGTATCAAAGATATAGCAGATGGAGCTACATATACGTTTAGACAGAGATTAGATGCTACATTTGAAACCAATGGATCAGAGTCATTAAGTGCTCCTTCAGGATTGAAGTTTACGTTTGGTGATGGATCCCTAAGCAATAATCAAGAAAAGAATATTATAATTATACCAACACAAAGTGTTAACGCTGCAGCAGCTATAGACAGCTCTGTCACTGTTGCAAATGCCACTACTCATGTTGTAACTGGTATAAGTGACACATCATCAATAAAAGTTGGTGATATGTATTTCTTGAATGCTACAGGTCCATTCCAAGTAAGAGCAGTTAACTCAACAGCAGCAACTATGGACAGTGCACCAGGTACTGGAGCGGCTGGACCAATGTTGAGGGTGTTTGCAAAAGATTATCCTATATCTTTAGATGACGATTCAAACGCAAATGTAACTATTAGCTCATCATCATCTAATATGGTGATTGATCTTAATGAAACATTAGTTGGAACAATGACTGCAAAAGTGTTTACTGATGTTATAGATGAATCTAATAATAAAGTTTCTAAAACAGTAAAACAGACTGAAGTAGCTATTGATGTTAACTCACACGGCGGATCAAATGCTAATAACACCTCTGGACCATGGTCGCTAGGTGTTACTGACGTATTCCAATTAGTATCAGTATTTAAAGGATCTGGCGGAAGCGTTGCAAACTCAAGCAACTTTGATAATCACGCAACAAACGTAACTGATGAGTTCACATTTATTTCAGGACAAAAAGATGGGTACTATGGATTAAGTAAGTTGAAGAAGAAGCCTGGATCCACATTAGCTATTGCTAATACTGACCAGTTCACTGTAACATTTAGACACTTCCAAAAAGATGGAGCTGCACAAGGATTCTTCTCATATAACTCATATCCTATTGACGATGCTAACACAGCAAACACAAGTGCTATTACAACACAAGAGATTCCAATCTTTATATCTCCTAAGACTGGTAAAGAATACAGCTTAAGAGATCATTTAGATTTCAGACCAGAAGTAGCTAACACGGCTGTTGAAGGAGCAAACTGTAGTTCAGGAGCCGCTACTGTTAACCCAAGTAACGCTGAAGTTATTACTGAAGTAAATAAACTTGCTGCACCAGACACTAACTTCACAGCAAACGTACAATACTACCTGCCAAGAAAGGATAGAATTGTAATTGATTCTGGTAGGTTCCGTATAGTACAGGGTGTACCAGCTGCCAACCCACAATTACCAACCTTGCCACCTCATTGTATGCAATTAGGTACTGTGGACATTCCGGTTTATCCATCACTATCTGCTAACCAAGCAAGGTCATATAGAAGACCAGACCTAGGTGTTATTATTAAAGCTACACAGCTTAAACGATACACAATGGAAGATATTAGAGATATTGATGACAGGGTCACTAACTTAGAATATTATTCTTCTCTTAATCTACTAGAGAAGTTTACTACAGACTTAGTGCTTCCTGGAAGAACGGATCCTGCAACAAACAGATTTAAAAACGGAATTATTGTAGACAACTTTGCAAGTAAGACAACAGGCAATCCGTTAAACGATGAATTCAAAGCTGGCTTTGATGAAGCAAGAGACTTGTTAGTTTCTAGATTTGAGAAATATCAAATACCATTAAAGTTTAAGAGTGGTGCAAATATATCAAGAAGTAATGATTTAATCTTACCTAAGTATAGAAACCGCTCTCTTGTTCAACAATTAAACGCAACAAGATCAAGAACAATTACTTCTAAGTTCTGGAATTATACTGGAACAGTAACATTGTTCCCAGATTACCTTTCTGGTATTGATAACATTAAATCACCAGAAGCTGCAGTGCAAATTGATATTGACAATGCAAGTAGCACTTTAGCATTAATAGATCAATTAAACAAAGTAACACCGCAACAATTTACTTCAAGTGAAGTGATTTCAGAATCTACTAACACAAGAGTTATTGGATCCGTAGCTTCTGACACTCAAGTAACAAACTCAGTAGAGGTAATTAAAAGCCAAAGAATTAGAAAAACAACTACTAAGCTAAGCGCTACTGCAAGAACAACAACAAAGCGTGTTGGTGACTTTGTTACTGATATGGCTTTCCAACCATACATTCCTGGTACTACAATTAGATTTGTTGCTACAGGATTAAGACCAGGATTAAGACACTATGTGTATTTTGATGGCAGAGATGTATCACAGTTCTGTAGACCAGCGGCTACTACTAACCCATTTGATGACGTAGATATTGGTAGAAGATTATCAACTAGCAGAATCAAAAGAATGATTCGTCCTATTGCTGCATTGAATTCAGCACTAAATGCTGACTCTCAAGGCAACCTAACAGGTACGTTTAGAATTCCAGCTAACACATTCTTTGCTGGAGAAAGAGAGTTTATACTTTCAGATGCAACAAGACCAGGTCTTTTAAAGGACTCAGTTTCACAAGCATCAGCAAGATTTAACTGTTACAATTTCTCTGTTACTAGAGGCGACGTAATCACATCAACAAGACGTGCATTACCAAGAGCAAGTCAAACACAGACTACTCAGACAAGAGTTACAAGAGATGTTGAGCAGGTAATTACCCCATTACCACCTGCCGAAGTAACAATTATTGAAAATCATATTGAGGTGCCAGTACCGGTTCCTGTCCCAGTCCCAGTGCCTGGACCAGAAATACCAGTACCAGTTCCTGGACCAGAAATACCAGTACCAGTTCCTGGACCTCCAGTAGAAGTTCCTGGACCATCTATTCCTGGACCTCCAGTAGTTATCGAAGTTCCTGGACCACCAATTCAAGTTCCACCGCCAGAACCACCAGAACCAGAACCTCAGCCACCTCAACCACCTGAGCCTGAGCCAGAACCTGGTCCGCCAAATTACGAACCACCATCCCCAGGAGACACTCCTACGGGTGGAGGTATCGGAGCTGGAGGCGGTATTCAGCACGAATGTGATTTCCCTTATTACGATGATGTATGGGTAGAAGGTGAACAGGGTCATACTGCAGGCGGATGGCGTCGAAATGTTCATGGTGCAGCACATTCACACGCTGGGTGGCACAATCATCACGATCCATTAGCACAGACATTTATGTTAGACTCTAATGCATTTGGAGAGAATGGTAGTGGATACTTAACAGCTATCGACATATACTTTGCTGCTAAGGACTCCAAAAGAGGTGTTTCTATTGAGATTAGAGAAACAGTAAATGGAGTACCTGGAGAAAGAGTACTTCCGTTTAGTAGAACTCATTTATCTTCTAGCAAAGTCACAATAACTTCTGACTACAATCAAAAGTCGGGCGCAACAACCTTTACGTTTAATTCACCAGTTAAAGTTGAATCTGGTGTTGAGTATTGTGTGGTAATATTACCAGACGGAAACAGCCCTGAGTATAAAGTATTTACTGCTAAAGCAGGAGAGAAAGGTATTGGTTCAAGTTTAAATAAATTAAGCAACCAGGATTGGGGAACAGGTACAATGTTCCTATCCACAAACAATAGAACGTGGACAGAGTATCTTGACGAGGACCTTACATTTAGACTATACTCAGCTTTCTTTGTAACAGGAAACGCAGACATTACGCTTGAAAATGATGACGTTGAGTTCTTACAATCTAACTCATCAAATATTAATGGCGCATTCATACCTGGAGAAGAGGTATTTAAACTAGGAAGTTTAGAGTCGGGTAATGTTGTTATTACTGCTGGATCGTCTAATGTTATTTCTACAGCAACGAACGGCGCAGACTTTACTTCAATATCAGGACTTGGTGCTGGTAGTAGAATTGTACTTTCCGATACAGGCCAGACAACTTATGATGTCGTTGAAGTTGGAAGTGTAACAAACTCAACTCATATGGTATTAAGAGGAGCTCCAAGTTTCTCAAATGCTACACATGGATCTATAATGATTACGCCTGTAGCAGAGATGGTACAGTTTGATGCTAACACTCATACGTTTATGTTAAACGATAGTTCGGCTTCTAGCTCTTCATTCTTATTTGCAAACAACAACACCTTAATGGGTGTAGAATCAAGTGCTAATGCAGTAATCAACACGGTAGTTGATACTAATATTAGTTATTTAGAACCAATGCTTTATAGAAATACACCAGCTGGTACTGAAGTTAATGCACAGATAAAAGCTAAGAAAGTAAATGAAGCTGGAATGGAAAACTACACTGTTATACCTTTCAACGATAGGTACTATAGTGATACGCCAATCAAGGTAATGAGTAAGTCAAATGAGATTGCCTCTGAAAGCGGAGTTAAGTCATTAAACATAAACTTTAAGTTGACTATGAGCGATTACTTTGCAGCACCTTGTGTTGATCTACAGTCTCAGGATATATTAATATATGAAAATATTATTAATAACACCTCTGTAAATGAACACTTAACAAACGAAGGATCAGCAAGTGCTAAGTACATCTCAAGAACAATTGAGTTGGCTGAAGGACTAGATGCAGAAGACATTAAAGTATATCTACAAGCATACAAGCCATCTGGAACAGATGTTGAGGTTTATGCCAAGATATTAAATGCAGAAGATCCAGAAGACTTTGATGATAAGAATTGGTCACTATTGCAGAGAACTGGAGTTAATAAAGATAAAATCAGTTCTGGGGTTGACAGAGAAGATGTAATAGAGTATGATTTCGAATTCGTAGATACTCCTGCATCAACGTTGTTAACTGGTAAGGCAATTATGACTTCAGGTAGCACCACTGTAACAGGAGATTCTACAACGTATACTTCTGACTTAAGCGTAGGTGATAAGATTAAAGTTATACAGTTAAATGATCAAACTGATTATTTCTTAACTACGGTTACAGCGATTGGTTCTGATACATCAATGACAGTAGCAGATGCAGCATCGTTTAGTACATTTGGATCTACAATATCTAAAGTAGACTCTACTCATATAAACCAAGCGTTTAGGGATCCAGATCAAGGATTTGAGGTAGTGTACTTTAACAGTGCTAATCAGAAGTTTATTGGATATAAGTATCTTGCACTTAAGATTGTAATGAAGTCCGAATCGACTGCACTTACACCATACGTACAGGATTACAGAGCAATAGCGGTATCACTATAATTCTCTCTCTCTTTTTTCTCCTAGAAACAGAAGATCAGAGATTCTTAAGGGATCCATCTAACATGGCACTTATAAATAATGATGTAGCTGCATACTCACAGTATAAAGAGCAAAGGAAAAAGTCAAAGAGAATTGATAGTCTAAGCAACGAGCTAGATTCCTTGAAGAACGATATGGGTGAAATAAAAGACATGCTGCGTAACCTAGGAAAGTTAAATGGCCAGTAATAATTACACAAGCGCAAACATAGCACCGTCTTCGGACACTTTTAGAGAGTGGGTTGACCTTACAAACAGAATCACATACGATATGGAAAAGTATGTGGTTTCTACTGCACCGGCAGGAAACACTCAAGGTGCAGAAACAATTGGTAACGCTCATGTAAACGGATACTTTGGTGCCAATACTGTACTCGTCTTTGATGGCATTGCAGGTGCAACTGGTAACACTACTCATTACGGAACAAGATCTCCAGCAGATAATTTAGTGTTCCACACCAATGCTGTGTTTGCTGATGACGGTACAAACACTGCGATTATCCATGCACAATCAAACGTACATGGAACTAACTCGGGTATTCAGTTTACTTCTAATACAACAGTTGCTGCTATTACAATTAACACTACTTCAGATGTATTCGAATCTAATGCAGGTGTAAACAGATTTAACACTGTCATGGATATCAATGCAAACGTAGACATTGATAATGATCTAGTAACAATTAACTCAGGCAATACAACACTGGGCGGCAATTCGACCGCTGGTGAATTTAACGTACTATCAAACACAGCTTTTGAAGCTAATGTGTTTATGGATGCTGAGCTTGTTGAGCTGAGCTCTAATACTGTTAAGATAACTGCCAATACAGACTTATTCCAATCTAATGCTACATTAAATGATATTAATAGCAACTTAGATATTGACAACTCGCTTACTACGGTCACTTCTGCAAACGCAATTATAGAAGGTGGACACTTAGACATAACATCAGTACTAGATGTAGACAATTCCGATACTGATATTACAGCAACAGATTTCACAGTAACAGGCACAACGGCTAATTTAGATTCAACCACTACAGCAGTTAATGGTACAACACTAGACATCAATTCGACAACAGTGGATGTTGATGGTACATTACTAGACGTTCTTTCAACAGATGTAAACA
>BCSF01000436.1_pt1 | contig 16828 bp, 31 predicted proteins | sample 1016431 | NCBI WGS metagenome assembly BCSF01 (sample SAMD00045685;SAMD00045686;SAMD00045687;SAMD00045688;SAMD00045689;SAMD00045690;SAMD00045691;SAMD00045692;SAMD00045684;SAMD00045690;SAMD00045691;SAMD00045692;SAMD00045684;SAMD00045685;SAMD00045686;SAMD00045687;SAMD00045688;SAMD00045689, study...
TTTGCAGACTGACCAATCTCAAAATTTTTAATAACAGGACTGCCCGCTGTAGAACTCGCACGAACGGCCCGAGGCACGCCCGTCACCATGTCGTTAGGTAAGATAAATTGGATGTTCCACTCACTAGTCGGCGTCGTAGTCTCTCTGGCTAGTGCTTGCTTCCCCAAAGTAAAAGACCACGGGTACATACCAATGGTCGATTCTTTAACAATCTTATAAATTCTATTACAAGCATCAGCGGAAGCTGTGCCATCAGAAAAGCTAGTAATCGGGTCAGCGGCTAGAAAAGTAAGAGCTTTATTGCATATGACTATATCTGTGTCGCCAATTGCCATTCCTATACTCCTCGAAAGTTGGAAGGGGGCGAAACCGCCCCCAACTAAATTTAGTCAGTGTCAGTAACTGCACCGATAACTGTACCATCCGATACGTCCACAACACCTGAGGCGTTGCTTAGTACGATATGCATAGTTACAGTTCTTGTACCGCCTGTTGAACCATGAACGATAATCATGTCGCCCACTGCCAACATATCTGACAAATCATTAAAGTACCCTGCTGCGTCTACCGCAGTGTGGGCCTCAGTGGTTGTGTAGCAGTAAAGGGCGGGAACTGAGCCCTTCATGCTTTGACCACCTAGAGCGGAAAAGTCTGATTTTACAAATGCCATTTAAGTAACTCCTTATGACTCATCACATATTACATCGCATATACCGTCAGTATCGACGGCACCGGCTCCCATTGAGAGCATAGCTGTAACCAAGAAAGAAGTTTTCTCAGGGATGTAATTGATTTCAGTTTTTGGAGCGATACCAACACCAACACCTAAAGCTGACTTATGGAAGGCAAAACAGGTTCGGTCATTGGTTGACAGAGGTAAACCATCTTCGTCACGGTCACCAATAACATGGAACTGAAAGCCCATCATTGTGTTAATGTCACCGCTTACTAACGCTCTTAACGTCTGAAAATCTCCAGAAACCGCACGCTCATCACCAAGTAAACCCGCTAAGTTATTTGCGTGAATTACAAAATGACGGTCGGTCGGTGGAACGTTTTTCGCATCCAAAGCTTTTTTCGCCGCAATGATTTTACCAACATTTAAGTTTGATGCTGTGGCTGAACCAGAAGTCACAACAGTTTTAGCAACTGTAGAGCCCGCTGAAGCTGCGTCTAGCGCATCAATAATGATTTGGTCTTCACGACGCCCGATAGCATTACCAACAACTTGAGCCAACTCCTGACGTTCGTCAAAGTTAACTTTCTGTTGGTTAAAGATATCAGAGTACTCCGATGCCACATAGTCAGTAAGGCTTACGGAAACTTGCGAAAAACTAGAATTAATTGGCACAACATCGGACTGCGGTATTCTGACTGATGCAGTTCCTTTGCCAACTTTCGGGAATTTTACAGTGTCTCCCGTTACACCTGTTCGTGTGCGTGCTGCACCACGAAGAACAGCCGCGCCCTGATAGGCTTGGTGAACTTCCGCTTCGAACAACTGCACAAAGGCAGGGGATAGGTTCGTAGACATAATTAATAGCTCCTATACTTGAACCAGTTAAATTTGTCGCCGTATGAGGTTGTCGGAAGGTCCGGCCTTTGGCTTCGTTGAACGTCAACGCCCGGTGTAATTTCTACACGCCAAACAGGCCCAGAGGGTTATCTGTTGAAGAAAGGATATACTACAAGCTGTAGCTTGTAAATACTTTATACCCTACATATAGACTTTGTACATAAAAAGCCCCCGCCGGGAGTAGGAAGCGGGGGCAGTCAGGCGGAGCAGCATATACTCCAATACGGAGACTAACCGTATCTCTGTTCAAACTCTTTTTCTACTGCGCGAGTAAACGCCGCATCATTCCCATAACGTGGGTCAGCCATTTTACTTTGAATAGAAAGTTTAAAATCATCTTCGCTTAGTCCGGCGTCAGCCACTTCAGCCACAGGAATTTTTGACATATCACCCGTCATAGAGCGCACCTTTTGCATCAAACGCTGACCAACAGCCGAGCCGCCCCAGATGTTTAGCTCGGCACGTTCAGCCTCAGAAATAATACCTTTGCGCTCTAAACCGTCAGCCCAACTTACATTAGACTTTATAATCTCATCTGCGTTAGTGCCGAGAGCTTCACGTTCTCGCTGTAGGTCTAACTCTACAGCCGCCATGTCTTCACCCGCCATACCAGTAATACTAGAAGCTAGTTCATCAAATGCCGCTTGGTTGACCCCATACTTTTGAGCCCAATCTAAATAAGTAGATACAAGCGGGTCATTAGCTTCATACCCGGCCTCAGTTAAAACTTCAGTGTTATATTCTTTAGGAGCCTTATGCTTGCCCTGAGAAAATTGTTTCTCCAAGTTATCATAAGACTTCATAATCTTTTCTAGGTCTGGACCCTCTTTTTCATCCCAAAATTTTTCAGGTATAAAATCTGGACGCTCAAACGTTTCTTCTTCACTCGGTTGGTCTTCTACTTCCGCATCTGCACGATGCTCAATAGTTTGACCTTCATCTTCGACCTTGTCTGCTTCTAAAGCTGCTGCGGCCATCAAGCCATCGGGAGCCGCTACTTCTTCGGTTATTCCCTCGACTTCTTGGTTATCACTCTCGCTCATTCGCTCGTTTTATCCTCTGTTCTATTTCACGCACTAAACTATTTTGCCCTTCCCGTGCGTACCCAAAAGAAGGGTCTGCGCCGGGTAGCCAAGCGGGCTGCTCGATAGTTACAGACCTTAAATTTTCTAATACTTTTTTCCCGGCTTCAGTATCAAAGCAACGTTTGTACTGAATATCTAAATCTCTTTGCGCTGAATTGTTGGGAAGCTCTAAGTGTGTAACGCTTGAATCAACACCGTCCCAACCCGGCGAGTTTATACTTCTTATTCTTTCTGCTTGACTCATTGCATTTGCTCCCCTTCTTCAGGTGGCAAGACCCCTTGCTGTTGTGCAGCCATTTGAGCCATCTGCATCATCTCTTGTTGCATCTGAGCTCTTTCTTGTGGCGTGGTTCTAAGCTTTGCAGGAATACCTAACTGGTCAGCAATGTAATCACCTACAGCACCCATCTTGAGTAAGGTCTGCCCTTGTGGCCCCATCATCTGAGATATTTGCATAAACTGCATAACCTCGTTTAGTTTCTCGGCATTGTTCGCCATAGCTAGTGGGGAAACAGGCACAACGTTTACTTGCAATCCGTTTACCTTCAGAGGGAGCTCAATAGTTCCCTGTTCATCCATAAGCTCTAAGGTTCTGCGAACAATCGGGAACATTGTTTCACTGATAAGCCGCCCGAACGCAGACCCCAAGTTTTGCGATAACTCTTTCATTCTTTCTACGATTTCAGTCGCGCTTCTGGCGGACATATTGTCGGGCGGCAAGCTTTCGTCTAGCAATGTTTTCTTAATATTCATACGCAAGTCATTGCTTACTATCTGAGTCAAATTAGCGTCACCCGAACGGGGCAGGGGCTGTAAGGAAGGGCCGCGAGGTCCACCGTTCGAGCTAACGCCTATTACCGCTCCGGGTACGATGCTTATTGTTTGGGGATTTAACACACCATCGTCTACAGCGGTAAACACTCCACCAATACTAATACTGGCGTTTTTAAGTGTTAGCTCCACAACTTTGTTTAATGTCTTAATGTCAGGTAAGGCATATAGAACAGGGCCACGACCATAGCGTTCATTTGATGCTTTCATATACCGAGAGACAACCCAAGGAAAGGACTTCAAGTCGCGATGAACGAGCTTGAAGTCTTCCTCCGAGGTAACCAAGCAGTAATAAATTTGGTTATCTATCGTATAGGTAGCCTCTATCATTTCCAAAGGCTGAGTCTCATCATCCTTAAATTTTTGTGCAATGTGGTCAGGTATTTTTGCGTCAGGCCACTCGCGCTGAATAACATTAAAAGGACGCTTCAATTTTCTATAAACGGTATCAACTGTTCCGTTCGGACCTTCTTCAAAGCAAACCTGATAAGAAGGCACAGCGGTATAACGGATAGGAGTTATTTCGTCACCGTCCTGAATCAGCATAACAGCCGTACCAACTGCTAGGTCGAGCAAGAACTCACCCATTGCCAAGTCAAAACCAGACTGCGCCATGATGCCAAACATTTTATCCGAGAAAAAATCTAACGCTTGCTGTGCTTGAATTTTTTGGTCTTCAGGTATTTCAAGGCCCGGCTCTAATCTACACCACGACCGCTGCGGTGGGAAAAGGGAGGATTGTATCCGATTAGCAAACCGGGCCGTACTATGTATGGCAGTGCTGTCAAAAACACGTTTCATTTTGTTTTGACCGGGAACATTACCTTCATAGTAACCGTCGTACAAGTTACGCATAGGAAGCGCATACTCATAAGCTTCTTCATATATTGAACGCCATTGCTCTTTGTGAGTTTCCGCTTTTTTGTAGCGTTTCTTAATTTGTTTTACATCTAATACCATTAAGCTTGCCTGTGTCGCCTTGCAAAATTTCTAGCAGCCTCAACACTGCCAAAACCCCATTTTTTTAGAGCTAACGCTTTTCTTGTGGGCCTACCTTGCTCATCTTTCATTGGCCCTTTCATTCCCGCAAATCTTGCCGCGAATGAAACCCGCCTCGGGTTAGTTCCAGAATTAAGGGGTCGTTTTAAATTAGCACCTTCAGTTTTTTTAAAGTGCCTACGGCCCGCTTCATTCAATCCGCCTTCAGGATTTTGATGAGCCTTTTTTACCATACTTATTGCCCATCTTCTTGCGGAGTTTCGCCATCTTGCTGTTCATTTTGCCCTTCATTGGCTTCTTGTCTTTTTTTGCCCCGTACATCATGCACCTCGTTGTGTTTAGGGTTTCGGATATATTTTTTCATGAGAGCTTGGTCGGGTTGCGACCCAGAGTACTTGCCAACTCTTCTTGAGCCGGAGTGGTATCTCTACCCCTTTGCCCGGGTGTAACGCCTTGAGCCATAAGCAATCTTCGACCACCTTTTATTCTATTTTTAAACTGAGCCGATATTCTTTTTTGCTCTTGAATCTCTGCCTTTTCAGCTTGGACTTCTTGTTCCCTTAGATTTTCTTCAATCTTTGGGTCAGGAGCCGGAGCCTTTGGTTTTTTAAATAGTCCGCCCATAATGAAACAACCTCGAATAAATTTTATAATCAGAACCATCCGGGCCGTAGGACCGCAAAGTTCCTTCATATTCAAAGTAACATCTTTCCGCCCACTTGAGAGCCTGAACGTTTTGTGAATGAATGGTGAATTGTAGACGGTTTATTCTCATTCGCTCGGCGGCAAGCTCAAAAAATTGCAATGCGGTGCGATGAAATGATAACGTCTTTCGACCAATATGCTTGCTAGGAATAAGCCAAGCCTCGGCACTTCCTGACCAAAACTCATAAACACCAAACATCGCATAGACTTTACCATCGCCTATCCCAGTATAAGCCACTCCGGCGTTGACGTACTGTTTTAAAATTTCAAGATAGTTGCTGTGTTGTGACGCAAGTTTTATGTCAAAGTCATTTAAATCGCACATGAGGTAGTGAGCGGGCGACCAATCAACAAGTTTATGCCGGGGATAGTCTAGCGGCATAACTCGATTCAGTTCTTCAATCGAAAACATTAAAATCTAAAACCTTTGCCTTCATGGGCTTTTGTAAATGCCGGGCAGGGGATTTAGTCATAATCCTATGCTCAGAACCTAAGAGGCAGTACCCCGCCGCATCGCCAACGTGCGAGTGTTCGTTTTTGTTAGGCGTATCTCTAAACCGTTCTTGCCCGGCTCCAATCGCTACACGCTTGAAATGATACCCGCCCGCTAACGCTTTGCGTAATCGATTACACTTACGGTTTATCAAAAACCCGGGCTTGCTATCTATGAGCCTACCCATAGGTATCGCTAAAGCTTCACGCCGGGTTCTAAACTCGTTTGTCGCCGTAGGTCTAGCCATGAGCCCCAAAGTTTTTAAATGGTCAAACGCCGTCGTTTCAAATATCTGGTCACGTTGCATACCCGCCGGGTCACCCCATATCATGGTTTCGAAACCCGGAAACCTCGCTTCAAATTCACTCTTGAGCATTTCCGCAAACCTATTTAGCCCCATGTCAAACGTCACAAGCTCATGTAAAATATGCCAACGACCATTCGGCATTTTCTGACCAAACACCGCCGCCGGGGTCAGACCAAAGTCTAAGCCAACCTGAACAGGAACATTCGGGTCGGGCTCTAAATCAGCCGCCATCAAACTGTCGTTATACTCAGGCCAAACGGGTCTACCTTCTTGGACAAACGTATACTTGCCCTCGGCATAGCACTGAATCCAATCTAGGTTCTTACCACCTAGAAGCTGTTCGTAATATCCCGTCGGTAAATTTTTCAGGTTCTCAGCCTTGGGGTTCGTTCTCCACCATCGGCCCGCCTGATGAATAAACCCCTGCGCCTCCGGCATTTCGTCAGGCAATTCATCAATGCCTACCTCCACAACACCACCCGGCTGCTTAAAAAAATCCCACGCATACTTACCTCTAGGCCGTTCTTTCTCCGCAATCCGATAATACCAGTGGTCATCATCCATAGGATTGGTATCCATGATAACACCATGCCAAGAAGGACCACCGTCAGCTTTCGTCGGAAAACGTCCAACCCTATGGGTCAGTCCATCCGCTACAGCCTTGGGAAGCTCCCGGCACTCATTAACCCAAGCTCCCGTTAACTCCAAAGACAACAGCTTCCGAACATCCTTCGGGTCATCCAAAGCTAAGAAGATAACCTCACAATCAATGCCCGCCGCACCATCCCGAGGCGGTAACTTGATATGATGCGTGATAGGCGGCGAATACTTCACAGGACCCCAAACGTGTTCAGGCATCAACTCCAACCAAGTCTTCAACGTCGTGGTTCTCAACATAGGGTTGGTATTCCGAACAATCGCAAACCTAGAATACTTAATCCCATCCCTCGGACTAGGCTTTTGCTCAATAGCCCTGCGCCATATCTCCGCACAGCAAGCGTAACTCTTGCCACTTCCCACAGGCCCCATAATCCCCCGGACAAAACCTTTACTCTTAAAAAATTTCGCAACCGTAGGCGACGTAGAAAAATCCAACTTCATGTTGCTGAGAGGTTCATTCATCACTGTCCTCCTTCGGCATAACCATCTCAATGCTCACAACGCCCGGCTTATCAATCTCCTTCTCATTATCAAGCAATCCCGCAGACTTCGCCAACATCTGACCAATCCGAACCTTGTCAATCATCTCAACCTCAACTTGCTCACCATGCCGGGTAGGCGTCACCTTAATCTTTCGTATCGCCCTCAAAGCATTCTCAGGAATATCCCCCAAATCTTTCAAATCAACACTCGTAGAACCATCCTCACGATGAACAATATCCACAACATCCGTAACCTTCGCAGAATACAAACCTAGCAAATCCATCGCTAACTCATCACGTTGTTCGTAGATTATCTTAGAACCACGCAACCGCTTCGTTATCCCCCGAGTAGCAAACGGCGTTACCCGGGGAACCTTCGGCTTATTAGAAGGGGATTTCATCATCAAAATCCTTAGACGCCGTATCAGCCGGAGCTCCATCATCAGCCGGAGTATCATCAGGCTTATCCCAAGTACCGTTAGCACCCGCATCATCACGAGGCCGCTGCTCAAATATATTCATCCAAACCTCACCCTTCTCATTAGGCAACGGTAAAGCATCTAACTTAATACTCTCCTTCCCATCATCAGAAACAAACTTAACTCCCAACTTCTGCCAGTACGTCTTTCCTTCCTTGCCCTCTCTAGGCTGAACTATATCCAAAACTTTAACCATTTACTTCTCCATGTTTTTTAGCAAAATATTTTTGTGTGAGCCCTATACTACGCGCCACCCCCCGGGCCCCCCAAGGGTAGGGTCATTTTGTTTTTGCAAACTCGCATGACCGTCAGTTTTGTACAAATGTTATCCGAACGTTTGACATTTGTACATTCACCTAATCCGCATCTTATTTGCTAGGTGTTGCAAGGTCTGCTTTGCGTCTTTGTTTCCTTTCTTGTTTTCCTTTCTGGCTATGAAGTATTGCAATGATACCGGGTGCTGCTTGTTATTCTTTACTAGCCAATCCAATACATACCCGGCTTCCTTTCCAAAGCTATCAACCGTGTACCCAAGACTGAACAATTGCCTTGCTAAGTCCATCTGTCTCAGGTCGTAAACCCAACCCTTGCCGTATCGTTTGGTGATTTCCGCGCTGAATCGCTCGCATAATCTTCTACAATCAATATCATTTATCTTATTATCTATCGTTATATGTAAGTCTTTATGAACAAGCTGTGGCTTGTGGGTTTGCACAAGGTGGGGCTTGTACTTGTTATTATCATCTACAAGGTGGGGCTTGTTTTTGTTTGTTCGTTTCTTTTGTCCTTTTGGTCCTGTTGTAGCCAGTTCCATAGTCTTTTTAGCTTCTTGAGCTTGTTGTTCTGGTGTAGCTGCATCTGACGGTATTGTTGCGAGTGCTTCGTCCAGTGATACCCTTGGGTCGTAGATAACTCTCCAAGCGGCTCCTTTACGTCCGTAGGGCCTGATGGGAGCTTCTTTGCGTATCTTTTCTATGTAGCCCCATTGTACGAGTTTACGCATATGCTGAGAGATTGCTTGCTGTGTACAGTTCATTCTGCGGGCTAGGGTGCTTTGGTTAACCCAGAAGATGGCTGTATGGTAGTTAACGTGACCGCAGCAATGAGCGAGTACGACCATTGTCATGGGATACTGATAGAAGCGTTCGTCTACGATAGCTCTGCCCGGTAGTGCTGAATAGGCTCCGGGTGATTGGTTTTCGCCGTGACCGTCTGGTGCGTCGCGTACCGGGTCTGGTGTGAGTTCTGACTTTAGCACTTATCTTTATTCTCTAGGATTGATTTAAACCTGAAAGCTACCCGGCGTAATTCCTTTTCCATTTCGGGCTCTATCATGCCTGAGAACAACGGCCTTCTGTCTTTGGCTTGTTCTGCATCACCCGCAATGAGTGCGAAGGTTGCGTTTACTGGACACATTTCAAACGTGATATGCCCGACGGTTATACTTTCCCGTGGTGCGCTTGGGTGGCGTCGTTTGGACTTGAGGCTATGCTTACTCATTGTCTAGTTCCCCGGAGCCACCACACTCTTCACATTCGACTATGACTTCATCTAGGAACCCGCCGTGCGTGTAGTCCACAACTGGTACTTCTGCGTAGTATTGACCTTCGCCGTCGCAGTGAGGGCAAGTTATAGTTTTACCCATCGTCCGCCCTTTACTTTTTTGGCTACGGAAATGGGCATGAGCACCCCGGAGGCTTTGGATTCTGGGTTGCCCATCTTTACGGTATCTGCACCCCAAGATGTTCTGTAGGTCTGGCACAGGCTTTGGAGTATGGACGTTCTGATAATAAACAGTTCGTCACCGACGCCGTGAAACCATAGGTCTGGGTTAGGTCCTTTTGGATGTATGCCGGAGGGTCGCCCGTGGTCGTAGGTTTGCAACGCCATGTTGCGAGAGTACTCCGCCATTTTGTCGTGTTTGACTTCACCTGTTAACGCGAGTGTGCCGTAGAAAGGAACCTCGATATTCAGGCGTAAGTCGTATGTATGTTCCTTGGGTTTAAATACTTCGTACCCTTCGTCTTTTAAAAATTTGAGCACACGACGTTCGAACAAGTCGCCTTCTGCTTTCTTGGCTTTCCAATCTGCGTATCTTGGTCGATGTTCATAAGCCGGAGGGTCGGTTTGCGGATTGTACACTTTAGTCATAATTTACCCGTACTTTCTGCGATTAGCTTTGAGTTGAAATTCGATTGTTTCGTCGCGAGGTTGAGCTCGATACTCTTCTTTGGTTTGAAATTTTACACTGCAAGCCGGGCAAGAGTAGAGCCGTAACACTTTGCCTTTGCTGCGCCGGGATTTATTTAAAACCACGGTTCTGGTGCTGCTACATTCTGGACAGTTCATAACGTAACTTTTTGTAGGTTTGATTTACTATTGGATTGCTCTTACGCAATTTTATAAACTGCCTGATGCCGTGCAAAATTGTTGTATGGTCTCGGTTAAGTTGGCGACCTATTTCTGCAAAGCTATTTCCGGACAGAGTGTAGGCGAGGGTGTACAACATTTGCCGCCAAGGGATAAGAACACGACGACGAGACTTACCGACCAAAACTTCGGGCTCTATGTTACTATAGCGGTAGATGGCAAGTTGTATTTCTTCGATTGGTAGAGCTTCGGTGAGACTTCTATAATTTTTGTTCCCAAGTGTACCGCTTCGACTAGTTTCTTTTTCAATCTGTAAACTGGCGTTTTGAAGCCCTTCACATCCTCTACTACCGTGCAGCCCAACTGCCCCTGCGGCCCTACTTCTTTCGTGTCCATGTACTGAAAGTCTGCTATGTATTTGCATATTAATCTCCCGTTAATTTCGCATCTGAATACTGGTTGAAATCTGAGGTCTTTGATTTCGCCCGCCTCAAGTCTTGGCTTTATTCCGAACCAATAATGCTTTGCCTCTGCCATGCTATCGAATACATGACCGTCTAATACTACCTTTTTAGCTTTGTACTTCATGCAACTTGCCCGGCTGCACGACGCACTAGCTGTAGTTCTTGCTCAACTTCTAAGCCTAGCTCTTTGCAAATTAAGTCCTGCAAATAGAGGTTTACAGACTTTCCTTCATCTAAAGCTTTAAGATTAACAGCTTCCTTTATGGTAGGATTAAGCCTTAAATATATAACTTCTGTCTTCATAAAATTTACCCGTACAAAAAAAAGTTACCTTTATCACTTGTACAAACGCTAGCACGTTGCTATCTATGTGAATAGGTGAACGATGTATAAACGAAAGGTAATCAAATTATGGAAAGCATAGAAAGCATCAGAGAGCGCAACAAAATAGGTTACGAAGTTAAAGACGAAGATACTTATTTTGAGCAAACTCAACTAATAGAACACATTGGTATATCTGATTATACTGACCTTGTTGTTATGACAAAATCAAAGCGTTGTTTTGTCCAAACATTTCACGTTAATGAAATTGACCATTTTTTAAAGTTTCTTAGAGCAAGGGGAACAATCAACATTGGTAACATGAGTGGCAAAAATCATCGCGGCTTAGATAGCTGTGAGTTTTGGCGTGAACTTCCTTATGATGAAATGAGGGGTGAATAATGAAAATCCGAATTGAACACACCATAGAGTTAAGCGATTGGGAAGTTAAAGCTATGAAGTCTTACTTTAGTGAGTTTGATGATGGCTCAGAAACTTTTCGTGAGTTTATCAAATCCTACGTCTTATCAGGGGGGTTGGGAATACTTCAGGATAAAACTATGGAATACAGATTTGAGGAAAACCAATGACTTACTACGGTTATGAAATTTACGACGAGCGTGAGGTTGAGCTTGGCTTTCAAGTTTCAATGCATGGTTGGATGTACAGCTTCAAAACTTTGGAAGCTGCCAAACAATTTATAAAAGAAAACGCATAATATATATTAAAGGGGATACAGAATGACACTTCAACTTTACAAATGCTATAAATGCAACGGCACTGGCGAAATCGCTGCACACAGAAATGTTTTGGGTGGCGTTTGTTTCAAGTGTAACGGCACTGGAAAGCAATCTACTAAACCTTCAGAGCCAACACGAAAGTATGCGTGTTACTTTGATGGCGAACTATTGTTTTACAAAAGTGCAAAGAAGCCTTCGCAAGCTTTACGCCAAGCGATTACCCATTGGCGTCGTTTTGGTAACGCACCCGCTTTCGTATCAATCACCGATATATCTCAGATTACAGTTGAAGAGGTGAAGCAATGACACTTTATCAGACCAGACCTGACCACGGAACAGAACACTCAGGTAACTACGCCTGTTACGTCCGGGTCAGTACCGATAACCAAGATGTTCAAAACCAGATGTACGGCATCAAGGCTTATCTCAATGGCGGTGACCATAAATTAAAATGGTTTAAAGAAGAGGGCGTCAGTGCCGCTAGCGATTGGCACAGCCGTACTGAATTGCACAGATGCTTTGACTATTGCCGCAAGACAGGCGCGACAATGGTGGTCTATTCAATCAGCCGAATGTCCCGGCGAACTTGGGAAACCTTGCGCTTCCTTGAACAGGAAGTAAGCACTGGCAGAATAAAGCTTGTGGTAGTCGATAACCCAAATCTGGACCACAACACAATCGGGTTACTTTCCGCCGTTGCTGAAATGGAACGCACACAAATTCGTGACAGAACCAAGGCATCGTTAAACAGAATCAAAGCAGAGATAGCAGAGAAGGGGAGCTACACCACCCGAGGTGGCAAAACTATCAAGAAGCTCGGCAACCCGGTGGCGGCGGTAGAAGCGGCAAAGAAGGGAAGGGCCCATCAAATCAAACTAGCTGATGAACGGGCAGAGGACCTATGGCCTTTGATATCTAATCTGTTGGACCAAGGTCATGGCTACCGAGCCATCGCCCGGCAACTAAATAAAATGGAAGTACCAACACCCGCCAAGCGACGCAATCCAGACTTGGCTAAGCATACCGAGTGGTACGCATCAAGCGTCAGCAACTACGTTAAAAGAATGAAGGGAGCAAACAAATGAACGAACAGGTTTTAGAGGAGCTTTACAAGAAATGGGCCTATGGGCAACTCGCTATTGAAATTAAAGCGGAGGAGGGCGGTCGCGTTGTGTCAGACCCTGATGAACGCTTTATGATAGATTGGACTATTTCCACAGTAAATAGACGTAGGTTTATTAATTACCTTCAAAGAGCCGCATACGAAAATCGTGCACTGACTTCACAAGAGTTTGTAAAGTTACTTCGCTGTTCTAGGCGAGCACTTGCAACAATGATTGAAGAGGTTGAGCCTTTAGACATGGTAGATATTTCAACAAACGACAAAGGCATGAAAACTTACAAAGCATCTAATAAGCTTATGAAATATCACATGAATTATACTAAGTGGTTGTTTCGGTCAGTAGTAAACACGGGCATTAGAAACACGGCTACAGCTATTCTTGAGCTAGAAAATTTGCCCGCAACATCAATGCCAAATGTGTAAAGTTACTACACACACAGATGTGAAGTTGTTTCATATTGATACATTAAACAAAACGTGTACTTGGTAAGGAAGGAGAGTAAACGATGAGTAAACAAACGTTATACCCGACCTACAATAGAAAGGGTTTTAACTATACTTTGTACAACATCCGTAAGGGAGTGATGCGTTTTAAGCGTCGCCTCGACATACAGATGTGGCATATAGACCATCTCACTAAGAGCATCGAAGAGCTCTCTGCTTTGGTTGATGAGTTAAAAAGAATTAAGAACTCTAACACGCTTAGAAATTCTGACAAATGTATGTACGCTCAGATGACCATAACAACGGCGAACTCGCGGTTTGCAAACATGACCCCATCAGACCCTCGGGCCCGGGGCGCAGAGCATTTAGAATATACTGACCAAGGTTTAGTAAATAAGAATGGTCACGAAGAAATAGCAAAACGTGAAGACCTGTTGGAATACCCAAAACCCGTTAACCCTGACCCCAAAGGTTAGGTTTAGCATTTGTAAAAAACCTTTTGTGAGTTATACAGAGGGTAGAAGTGGAGTAAACAATGAATAAAACATGGACGATTGCGCGGGAAGCTATCAGAGTTTGGCGCATAATATATATTACCTTAGTATGCACAGCCCGAACAGCTTTACAGACTAAACAGGGGAGACTGTACAGTGCAGTCTTTACTGATACCTTACTGATTATACTGTTAGCATACAGTGTGTACTGGATGCTTATGATTGGTTGTGCCCTTGACGATAACTGTGCTGCGGCTCAAGGATATTGAGCCATGCCAAAACTTACAAAGACAGGCTACGAGATAGGTAGCAGTGAGGCGGGTGCTATTGTACTACATAAGACTAGCTTCCAAACAAGGCATGAAGTTTTACACAAACACAAGCTAGCCCGGGCAGGGGTAGAAACCATTGATGAGATACGCAACGAGCGTGCTTTGCGCCGGGGTAATCATTTAGAGCCAAGCGTCGCATCATGGGCTAATGAAGAAATAGAGCGTCTGTCAGGCGGTGATGCCTTTATGTGGGAGCCGACCGAAGCGTATCGCAAAGAAGGTTTAGGTGTTGCTTCAAGTATCGATAGGATAATTGAACTGTCCGAACCAATCACATTAGACAAGCACGATGGTGGTCAAGCTACCTTCATGGGGCAGGGTATCGTCGAAATCAAAACTGATTTCTATCACAACGATAAACCAAAACAGGAATGGATAATTCAAGTATTGCATCAAATGTTTTGTGCAGACCTGTCGTGGGCAATCATTGCTTGTATGTGTCAGAAGGGAAAGCTTCATTTGTACCCGGTCGAATGGGATGCCTTCATGGTAAACATAATGGTTGATAGCTATGCCGAATTTTGGAACCTCGTAAAAGAGGACGGTGAATACCCGCCAATAGCTGAAGACTTAAAGCCAGAGTACAAAGATATTTCCAAACATCTTGAAAAGACTAATCAGGATTTAGGCGATTTGTGCGCTGATTATTTAAAGTGGGTTGCCGCCGAACGAGCCGCTAGAACTGAAAAAGAAAAGCTCAAGGAAGGTATAACCATGTGCCTCGATAGCCTTGATGTTGAGTACGCCAAGATACCCGGCTTTCAAATCAAAGCTGCCTCACAAAAAAAAGAAAAAAAAACACAAGTAGGCACGGGTGAGTTTTATGACTCAGTGTCTTTTTCAATAAAGGAAACTAGCAATGAATAGTATCGTAACAAGCCGCAAAACTTTGCAACCTCAGACAATGGATGAGGCTATGAAATTTTCCGAGGTCATCAGCAAGTCTGGTTTGGTTCCAAAAGAGTATCAAGGCAAGCCCGCAAATTGTTTGGTTGCGATTCAATGGGGAATGGAGTTAGGCCTTGCGCCTCTCCAAGCCCTCCAGAATATCGCTGTTATCAATGGTAAGCCTTCGGTCTATGGCGACGCCTTACTGGCTATGGTGAGGGCTGACAGTCGCTGTATGGGCGTAGAGGAAAACCAAAAGGATGGGGTCGCAACTTGCGTCATCAAAAGAAAACACTCTGACGGTAGCATTGAAGAAGTCAAGAGAACCTTTTCAATGAAGCAAGCACAGCAAGCCGGGCTATCAAACAGACCTACTTGGAAAGCTTACCCGGATAGAATGTTACAGCACCGAGCCCGAGGTAACGCTATCCGTGATGCATTCCCTGACGTTTTGAAAGGGCTTATCACTGCCGAGGAAGCTCAAGACTATGATGAGCCAAAGGATGTAACGCCGCCACAAGAACCAGTGTCAGCACCAACACTTGAAACTTTGACTCAGCCAAAAATAGAAGAAGCTGAAGTCGTACCAGAACCGCCTGTCTCACAGTTCGATAAAATTTTAGAGGGCTTGAGTGTCGTGCCGGAGGAAGGAGAAGACATTGTCGCAGAAGAGTTTCATCTTTGCGTTCCCAACAATGAGCCTGTCATTTTTCAGCAACCGTTAGATTACATGGATGCTTATAATGATTTGCTTTTGAAAGTCGTGAAGGCTTCAAAGCTTGCTCCGGCACAGAAACGTACCAAGATGAAAGAACTTGAGCAAGCCAATTTAGAAACATTTAAATTAATTCCCGAGGATATGGCAAAGGAACTCAAGGATAAACGTATTCAATACAATAAAGGTTTGAGCATAGAGGAAAAAGAAAATGGCACAGGATAAAGTTGGATTAACACCCAAGCAAAAAGAAGTTTATGAATTTCTAAAAGCTTATCAAAGAACCTACGGGGTATACCCTTCAACGTCAGAAATAGCGGCGGGTGAATTAGATGGTAGGCAAGTACTACCACGCCGCCACAAGTCTGCTTGTTGGGCTATCATGAGTAGACTTAAACAGCGCGGTTATATTGAGGTGCTTCCTTACACTGCGCGAGGGTTGAGGGTGCTATGACAATAAGTCCTTGTCGGCTTTTCTCGCACCACCCTTACCACTAACAAAAGATTTGACCCGGCCCATAGCCCAACTGTGTGCGCTTTGACCGGGTCTACTACCACTAGAATAAAATGCACCCAAGCCACGACGATACACTTTGTTCAGGGTAGATTTCGAAAACCTACTCGCCCCCGGAATACTATCAAATTTAGCCATTAGGTTTTGCTCCTTTGCTTTGAGATTCTATCCATCATTGCAGGGGTCAGCTTTCCCATCAGATACAAACGTCTAGTCCTCTTGATTTCGTTTCTAGTTTTGTCCGGGTTCTTAGAACCGCTGACATACTTTTTAGGAAGACCAGACTTCTTGTCTTTGGCGACCTTATCAAACTTACGCATTAGCCATCTCCATAGCTGCTTTCAGAGTCTCTTGATTGCGCCGAGTCCAACCCTTACCAAACCTATCAAAATGCGGGAGCCGCTCATAAAACTTCTGACGCTGTTCGTACAAGTATTGAATTATATTTGACGGGTCATTCTCTGCCACAAGTGCGAGGGTTTGCGGCCCTATTGCCCCATCTTGTTTTGCAGAAATGTACCTTTGAATGACCTTCGCCGGGCGACCAGTGCCTGAGTTAACCGCCCAATCGAACGCCGCAAAGTCTAGCCCAGAAGGTAAGTCATCGCCTCGTATTCTATCCCAGTAGTTCGTTTTATAAATGGGAGATACGTCTGCGTCAGTTAGGGTTTTCATCTCGCCGTCCACGACCTGACGACCCACCCATTGCTCATAAACTGCACGGGTTACACCCTTCATAGTTTCACCCCCGGGGTCGCGTTTATCCCAGACGTACCCGCCCTCGTGGTGCATCTACATCTCTAAAC
>BCSF01000437.1_pt1 | contig 16822 bp, 14 predicted proteins | sample 1016431 | NCBI WGS metagenome assembly BCSF01 (sample SAMD00045685;SAMD00045686;SAMD00045687;SAMD00045688;SAMD00045689;SAMD00045690;SAMD00045691;SAMD00045692;SAMD00045684;SAMD00045690;SAMD00045691;SAMD00045692;SAMD00045684;SAMD00045685;SAMD00045686;SAMD00045687;SAMD00045688;SAMD00045689, study...
GTCTGCACCAGCACCTCTTGCTACTCTCTGTAGAGTTGGTAGTCCGGCATGATAAGTATCGTTATCTCCGTTTAATGTTTTAATTACAGTTCTTTGTGCAGATTCATTGATATCAGTACCGGTAGAATCTGTAAACAGTTCGAACATACGACCAACTTTTTCTAACCAAGCATCTGGTACTGCTGTTTGTCCACCAACAGTGCCAGCACCCATAATCCTCACACCATTTACGTGGAGTTCTCGTTTAAAGAAGTCGCTACCATCGCCTGTAACAGCATTAATTGCACTGTTGTAGTATTCTGGATCTATACCTGAATATAAGAATGTAATATCGTTATTGCCGCTAATTGGTCTGCCGTCGTCTGTCAAATCGCCAGTATATGAGGATTTAGTATAGTTGATAGTCAGAGTCGAGTTAGGAATACTCTTATCAACTAAAATACCTTCCCATACGACATTAGCACCACTCACATCGCTTGCTGTAGCAAAGAGTTCTGTTCCTACATCGAGGGCGAGAGCGGCGGTTGTTGATGCTGTGTTAGTCGTTTCGAGATTAAAGAGTACAAGATCTTGTTTAGCTGTCGTAAACTGCTCAAAGGGAAAATTATGATAAAAATAACCGTTGTTAGTAAATCTTACATCATCTAATGTAAGTGTCTTTTCAGATCCAATAACTTGTGCATCTGTAGAATAACCCCAACCTCCATCTATAAAGTTAAAGCTAACAACACCAACCGCATTTTGAACAGCCGAAACAATTACTTGAGCTTTTTTGCCAGAGCCAGTTTTAACATACAATCTTTCACCAACTTTAAAATTGGCATCAGAAGATGTAATAGTAAAATGTGTGAGGGATCCAACTACCTCATTTCTAAATTCGTCTGTTAAACTTTGATCAATATCATAAGCGAATATTAATTCGTTTGTAATAAAGTTATCTGATAATCCAGACAGATATAATACTTCAACGAATTTAGTACCAGTTTTAACTCTAACAAGTTTTTCAGCAAATGCAGTTGCGCCTGAAATTGATCCAAAGATTTGTTTTCCTACAAAATTTAAGTTTTTATCAGAAGGTAGAAGTTCTAAGTATCTTTCGTTTGTCCATTCATTATCTGAAAGTCTGAATAGATCACGAGATGGTTCGTATACTCTAGCTTCTAATCCATAAATTAATTTAAAGAAGAGGTCAACAGCTCGCGGTGATCCTTTAGCACGATAAAATTCTAATGCGTTTTTAACAAATAATCTTTTGTTAGTAGCAACGTTAAACTGCACATCAGAAAGATATTTGTTTTTAAAGTCAATGATAAAATCATCGATTGTTTTATCAATATCTTTGTATTCAGTCAAACGCCTACTATGATACAAAGCCTGATTATTAGATTCTAACCACTCATAATATGCTTTTACAAAAGCAATGAACATTTCCCCTTCATCATGATAGAATGATGGGAATTGGTTCTTTACAAGCTGTGATATGTCCTTCGTGAGGTCTCTAGCCACTTAATCGTACCTGTTCGACTTGTACAACAATATCTTCGTCAAGTACTCGAAGAATGGATGTTTTGATTGATGGTATATCTCGTTCTTTTGGTACTACAGTAAACTTCAATTGAGATTGTTGATCAGATGTAGCAAAATCATCCAAAATCAAAATACCTAAATTATAATCAACACTACCAACAGTTGCTAATACTATTGCATCGCCACCGTTATCTGGTTCACAAACAACAATCAATGCTCCTTTACCGTCATCAGCAATATTTGAAGTCAATCCATTAAAACTAAACTTATCAGATAAAACAGTCGTAGATTCATTTACTTTTTGTTCTTTAATTCTATGGCCAAATGTATCATTGAGTGTCATTGCAAAATCTAGTTTGTATGATTGTCTTTCACCAATTACAAGAGGCAGCTGTATCTTATACACATCCGACGCTGCATTACTCACAATTGCATTTTGCGAACCATCAATCGCTGCGATCATTTTACTGTATCGCATCGTCTTATTAAAACCATTTAAATTATTTTCGTTAAATGCTTGAATAGATGATACAACAAGACTCTTAATATCATCAACACCCAGCGAAGTCTGTGAAATGTCGTATTTAACTCTCGTATCAATTGACAAATACAGATATTCGGGTTTGACAAAGACTGGATCAATTGACAAAGGACTACGTGGTGCAATAAAGGCTCTATATTTTTCTCGATAACTATCCGGCAATAAATCTGTATTCTTTAAATCTACAGATACAATAACTTTTCCAAATTGAGGTGGATCAAATTCTTCTCCACCAAATGCAGCTACGTCATTGATTTCTGAAAAGTTTGCTTTGAGTAATGTAGCATAATCTTGTGCAGTTACAACACGCTCTTGAGTTGTAAATGCTCGCGGTGCATTAAACTTAATCGATTCAAGTGTTTCAGGAATAGAACCGCCTGATGCTTTTGATACTGTCTCAACAGAGCTTACCGTCGCAGAACCAACATCATCGTCAGCAGTAAACACTTGAAGACCATTTGGCAATTCGCCGTTGCAAGCACGATACTCGATAAGTACAATAGAGTTGTTCTTAGGTTGTCTACCTATAACACCATCACCAAATAAAATTTCATACGTATCATTTTCGGCAGCTTGTACAAAGAATACTTGATCAGTTGCGCCAATTCCAAAAAGAGAATCACGTCTTTCGTATGTCAATGTTACTGCGCCATTATCTTCGATTACAATTACCTTTAAACTATTTGTATCGACTGTTTTGTTTGTGATAAGAAAACGAGGTTGAGAACTATTATCAGTGACATACGTATCTTGTACGTAATCTCCTTCGTATATAGTTACATTATTAGCTACAAACTGATTAGCAACAGCTGTACTTCCTGCTTGAACGTTTTCAGCAGTAGTAAACGTAAAATTCTTATTATTAGATCTGCCTGTAAATGTAGTACCGCGTGGAATCAATACAGTAGAATTATCGGATGTATCACTCAACGTTATTCTAATAGTTGCTTGTGCTGATCTAAATGATCTTGGCAAATAGTTGAGTTCTTTTGCGTGTGATATAATAGAGTCTCGAAGCATAGCAGAATCGAGGAACATCTCATTTGCAATCATGTTTAAATAGAAACCGTTAAGATTCGTATTATATGCAAGAATGTCCAGCAATACACTGATATTCGATGCTTCGAAGTCATAGTCTTTAAATAAATCTTGACCCTTTAGATAAGTCTTTAAATTATCTTTGACTGTTTCGAAATCAAGTGTTGTGAGATCGTTGCTTGTAATAGCCATTTTATCTTACTCTGTATAGCGTGATATTGAGATCTTCGTCTCGTTCTGATGTTACGATACTAAACTGTATATACACATTTACCATATTTTGATCATTATCGCCCGTAGCTCTGACCTCAAGTAAACGTACTCGAGGCTCGTTATTTCTAACTATTTCTTTGATATGTCTTTCGATTTCGCGAGTAATACCTTCTAAATCAGTAGATGGTTCGAATAACCATCTGCGGACATTTCCACCAAAACTTGGATTTCTTAACCTTTCATATTTATTAGTCAACACCAGATTACGTAATGACATCTTTACAGCATCAACATTTGTTTTACGAATAATTTGGCCGGTGTTTGGGTGAGGTAAAAATGATTGATTAAAGTCGCTAAACAAATCTCGGTTCTTTGCCGAATTTTGATATTCTTCGTATCCTTTTGCTGTCTTAACGCCCATTGTTTTCTCTTTTAATTGTTATTTATGTTTATATGGGGTTACCAGAATTACCAGTAACATTATTGGCCGCACCAAGAGCATAACTACCCGACGAGTGCCTGTGATTAGGCAGTTCAGTTAGTATAGGATCGCCGTCAAGTGTTGTGCCAGCTGGTAAATCCATCGAAGTGACACCACTAAATGAGATTGCGCCGCCATTAATTGTAACAGTGACCGTACCATTTGTGAGTGATATCTGACCACTACCATTCATTTCTACAGTCGATGTTCCGTCTGTAATAGTAATTGGCTCGGTGCCATCACCGGTGACAGTAAATGCTGAACATGTAAATTCAGCTGGAACAGGATCTTCACATGGTACAACTTGAAATTTGGATTTAACTTCAATCGTAAACGTATTTGCAGGATATTCTACATCTGTATTACAATCAGGTCCATCAGGTACAGTACTGCCTGCTCCTCCGCCTGATACACCTTTAGCATTCTTTAATGCTAATAAATCTGCTGCTAATTGATTCGCGTCAGCTTGCATTTTCTCGGCAAACTTGACATAGTCTACAGCACCATTTCCAATTTCTGCGTCTGTTGCTGGTATATAAAGAGATGTATTAGATGATGTCGCAGAACCATAATCTACAGTATTTGCAACAGGTATCTCAATTTGTGGTAAAACATAACCAGAAGGTGGCTTATCTTGAAAACCAGGATATCGATCTGTGCTACCAACTAAACTAAGACGAGATTTTTGATTTGGTCTATACCCACTATCAGGACCTGTTGAGCCAATATAACCGAAACCAAAAATAGCTTTTGGTCCGCCATCGGTAAATCCGCTGCGTCGGCCGCCGACAGGTGCACCGCATTTTGTACAGTTCTGACACTCAGGACTATTTGGTTCACCACAATTTCTACAATCTGCCATATTCTATCCTACGTTGCCGGTACGTCAATGCCTGAAAGTAGAGTAACACTACTTGATAGGCTGTCTACAGAACCTTCTATATCATCTACTGTATTTAATAAGTTATTGACTTGGCCGTCTACGGTTGCAGACAATTCTTTTATTTCATTAAATCCAAGTTGATCAAGCGCTTGATCTTTCAAACCTTCGTAGATGCCAATTGCTTGATCATATAATTCAATTGCGCCAGCCATCAACTCATCCATCACATTCTGAAGAGTATTACGAACTAGATTAGTAATACACGTAGCTAATCGAGAAGCAGCAGTGGCAACAGCTCCGACTAAACCCGCAAGGGCCCCGGCGAGTTGAGCAATGTCAATCGCTAATTCAATGGCCGCTGAGATTGCAGGTTCTGCCATACCTAATACTACCTTCTTCGCCCACTTCAAAATCTTGAGAGGATCAGATGGTAAAGAAAGGATAGGAGCATAATTAGACATTAACGAAGAAATCTCTGATACTTTACTTTTAATAATATCAGTAACTACCTTCATATGTTCTTCAACTAATAGTTCTAATCGCTCACAACTAAATTCACCAGGAATAGCAACCATCACACCATCAGGTGGTCCCGGCTGTTCTACCATTGTAACACCGGTTGCAGCTTCAAGTTCTGCCTGCATTTCCTTTAGTCGTGCTACTGTATTTGATACTGACATAATCTTACCTTAATTATTTGTGATATCTGTTACAATACCATTTGTTACTGTTACTGTAGTACCATTCAAACACGTAAACGATCCAGATACGGCTTTTTCTGTACCCAAACCGTCTGATGTATAGAGCGGACCTAAAACAGTTGTACTTGGTGCATTTAATGTAATACCCATTTTTGAGTTCATGACTATTTCATTTTCTGCGTCGAGTACAGCAAGACGATTGAAGTGCATTAATGTATTACCAACAACATCCATTGTATAATTACCTTGAGTCTTTAGACCGTAATCATTACCAACAAATGTTGCCATCTTCTTATTTACATCAATGAAGTAACTTCCTTCGTCTTCTTTTGTTCTTTTTCTCTCATCTTTTGGTTTCTTACCGACTGCCAAATATAGGCAATCGCCTGTAGTTTGTCTCGTTGTGCCTTTGACATCGAGATTATAAGTCCAATTATCTTCAGAATTAATCAGCCGAGCATCATCACCTTTCGGTTTGTAACCAACATTAAACCATGCAGACATTTTTACATCTGTATAAAAGTTGGTTGTATCGAGGTCTGTGTATTGTCTTGCCTCGTCGAATGGTTTCCAACCGACAGTATTAAAATAAGACGATTTAATATCTAGATAATAATTGTATTGATCTTTCGTTTCTTGTACAACTCGACCTTCTTTATCACCGTCTTCATTGTCAAGTGGAATCCAGCCTAGAGATGTTAATTGATTATTAGCTATCTCAACAAAGTGGTTTTTCTCAGAGTGTACAGCCATTTCTCTGGCTTTCTTCCAAGTCCAACCAACAGACAGCTGCACGTTATTAGCAACGTCTGTAATAAAGTCGTATTTTCTTGTTTCAGGTAAACGCTTGACTTTCTTATCTGCGTTTTCTCTGAATTTTGTTTCTTTGTCCCATGAATCTTCTAATTGATAACGAGCTGACTCACCCTTTAATTCATTATTTGCTGTTCGTGGATAAAAACCTACTGCTATATAAACAGTATTAGCAACTGTCTCTATATGATTGTTACCGATACCACGAGTAGTATTATTTACAATCTCAGTCTTTTCTGATGCTCCTACATAATGCTCTCTATTTTCTAGAATAATATTGTATTCGTTAGCATATGTTTTACGGACTCGTCTGCCTTCATACGGAGGATGTATACCAACCGTATGATTTTTCATTGGCTCTTGCCAACCTAACATTGTTTCGGGATACTCACCAGGCAGTCCATCTCTCCACGGTGTAGTACCTTGTAAGTTGTTAGATACTTCTTCGTACGAACCTGATCGATGCCACCACTGTATCCTCTCGTGTCCCTGTGTATCATCTAATTCAATAGCATGACCTGATTTTGTTGTATGTACAGTATTAAAAGGATATTTTGTATTGTAGTCTGATGCGGGTTCCCATACGAGATTCATCATTCCTTTTTTGTAACCATCCGGATTTGCCGTTGATTTATGCTTAGGCAACATTTGACCGCCTTGTTCAGGCTCGGTCGCAAGCGGATATTCTTGTCCTTTCGGATGATTTAAATCTCGCTCTTTATCTTCATGCCATCCTTTCGCAAGTGCTGATACGTCCATGTAATCAAACATTGGACCCTCAGGCGGTTTAACCTGTAACATCTCACCAGTAGCGTCATCAGTAGGTGGCTCAGGATATAAAGAATCTTTATGATAGGTTGAAAAGATAACAGGTATGTTCCCTTCCTGTCCATCTAAGTAGAAACCAAATACGTAAGTACCAACAGCAATACCTGTAGGAGATGTACCGACAGCATCAATCCAAAAAGGAGTAGGATATTCTTCTAACTCGACAATCTTACGATAACTAAGAGAAGCAGATTGAATAGAAGATAACGGCCACGCCCATAACAAATCATCATCTGTTATACCGTATGATTTTTTAACTTTGCCTAGATCACCAGTTTGATCGTGCAAGACACGAATCTTAACACGGCCAAGATAACGCTTATACTTCTCTTCTTCTGTAGGATCAAGTTCAACAACTCGACCCATAAACCAATTGAAGTTATCACCTAAACTATAATAAGCCATATATTATCCTAGTGGTCTGCCATATTGATTCGGCTTAGACACATCCATAATTAAATAGTGTTCGAAACGACCTTGTTGTGTTTTTTGACACACATGTTTTAGATTAGTAACAATATAATTTTGTGAGAATATTTTGTTCTGTGGTCTCTCGCCTGTTGTACCTGATATTATAGGTAACTTCAGTTTTACCACATCGCCTACTCTCATATCAGTATCGCCATACGTTCTAAATCTGACACCATATTGAAACATTCTTGGTGTAAATCCTCTGCCCCAATGAATATTCTTATTGTGTTCCATTTCAGGTCGAGTACCATCTTTGATTGCCATTCGAGTTACACCTGGCATTTCAGTAGTAAAACTATTATAATCACCACTGTTAAAATCATTTGACGCATCTGTTTTTTTAAATGAACCATGATGCGCAGGATTAATATATTCCTCCATATCATAATATGTACCACGATGCAAATCAAGTTCTCTTATCTGAGTGTACATTGCGCCTTTCATTACCTTATCAATAGAACTACCCTGTGTCGTCGTTTCATACGCTAGTATGTTTCTAGCGTTAATCACTTCCTCATAGTTTGATATTCTATTCGATGTATCAGCAACAAACGTTTTGCCTTCTGCGCCACCTTTTCTTTCTTCGATTAACTTTTCAACGGTCGTAAAATGGTATCCTTTATGGTCTTGATAAAAGACGAACACAGACGAGATATTACCTTCAGCTGAAACAGCTCTTTCTCTAATCAGATCGACAACTTGAAACGGTCTTTTATTGTTGACTACATAATCAAATTTGCCTTTTGTAGACTCAACCGTTTGTAATGATTCTTCAGCACCGAGATCAGTTTGTATAACTTCAGCTAGTGCTTCGTGATATTTTTTATCTTTATATCTTTTAGTGTATACTTTAAATGTATTTTTAAGAAAGTCTTTCGTCGTACAACGCAGTATATAAGAACGCAGATTAGATTCATCATTAGTTCTCATAGCTTTAACGCCTTCAATAAAGAACTTATATTTACATACACCTTTTCCTGGTGTCTGTATGCTTACTTCAATGAGTTCTTCTCCGCCTAACGGATATTCATTTGGTAGATCGATACCTTCTGCAAGATAAAAGTCAGCTGTGACAGTATGATTATCGAGTGACTCGGTTATCTCCATCCGTCTGACTTGATTGTGTATATTGAGATTGCCGCTACCATTGAATTTTTTTAAAGAGATTTTCTCTCCAACAATGATAACCTCACCAGCGTCTTTTGCCTGCATTACTTCATCAACTCATCTAATTGTTGGTTAATAGTTTCGGTATATGAATCTTCAATTAAGAATATATTGCGGCGCGCTTCGTTTGCATCATCTTCAAGATCATAGAAAGAATACTTCGAAAAATATACTTGCTCATCAATTGGTATCACATCTTGTAAAACTTTACGGGTTGTATAATTAAATTCGATGGTAACTTTTGACTCATCACCAGTTACACTAAAATTAGAACCTGCATCCCAACCGCCTTCAATATGTTGGAATGTTACATAACTTGTATTTGCAGAAGCAACAGTTGCTGAATATCTATCAGCTGTGTCTTTAATGATTTCGCCTTTAGTAAACGTTTTACTTACTGTGCTCGTAAAAGAGAATGACATAATTCTATTAGTTGAAGCATACATCTCATCGGTATTTCTTGTATAACCAACCAAACCTAGAGGACCAAATTGGGGTGACCAATATTTTTTGCGATCACCATCGAGAGCAGCATATCCATCAGTGCTGAGTATAGATTCGTCTCCTCTATAATTATTACGATAAACGGCCGTTTTTAATTTAGCTAAGCGTATAGATCCATATTTCTTTTTAATTGTATTCTCAAAGTCATCGTAATCGAGACCAACGTCGTGATAAGGATCGACAATATCATTAGTATGATAGATTAACCAATCTAAATCAACATCGCCATAATAATCATGTGCGATTGTTTCTATTTTTTCGCCAGTTTGTGTGTTAAAAGAATAGAATGCTGTAAAAAAATCTTTTACTTTATTGTTAAAGTCTACTCGACGACAGATATTCAAAGCAGGCACATCATTATAAATTGTGATAGGAAACTTTCGAAAATATTGTGTTCTATCTGACATCTGATTAGCCTTCTGACTGATTAATAAATGCTTCTACTTCTTGAAATGACATTTGACAACGAACAGAAACAGGTTTACCGTTAACAAAGAAAGCTGAAGTGCCCTCGCCAGTAAAGTTAATACTTAAGTTTTTGACTGCACACCGTCTAAATTTACCCCAACCTTCGTCATCAGGAGCAACTCTTGGTTGTAATAAGTCAGGATAATCCATAAATGTACCGCCATTCTTGGGCAATACGTGTTTCTTTAGTTGTTTTAATACTACACCAAGTGTTGCGGCTTCTATCTCTGAACGAGGTACGAAATGCCAAGTCCATTCAAATTGCCTTAGATCCACACCTTTAAAGAATACAGTAGGATGCGGATTAGGAATAGCACCAGCAATTGCGCCTGCTAAACCACCTAACACTGGTTCACTTTCTACTAATGTAGTAAACGCAGCATGCTTTGCAACTTTCGCTGCGTCTTCAGCTAAACCGTCGGATGTTATACCGCTGACAAGATTACTTATTTCCATATCTCCGAGTTTTTTATTCAACTCATTTTGTGCATTACTAATTGCAGTAGCTGCAGATCCTGTTTGTGCCAATTCACCCAACATACCCGTATCTCTTTCTTCGAATCGAACAGAATGATATACACTTAAGTTGTCTGGCAATGGAAGTTTAAAGATAGAAGTCGATGAGATAGTACCTTTACCAAATGGAGCGCCGCGTTTGTAAGTCAAAAATTCTAATTCAACATATGCAGGTGATTGCGCTATCAAATCAGGAGGATAAACAATTCCATTATATTGATAATCTTCTTCACCTAAGAGTACATCTTTGCGTTCTTTAATTTTTTCTTGTATACTTTTAGGATAAGGATTTGGTACACGATTTTTAGCTTCATTTAAATCAGGAATTTGTTTACGTGCTTTTTGTGCGAGTGGTATTTTATCATATACAGTTGAATTGATTGCACCTGTCAATGATTTCTCGGCTGTTCTGATGACTGCACCAGATCTTTCTAGCTTTGCAGCAATATTAGCGCCAATCTCCATTGCAGATTTCTGTGTAGGATTAATTCGTGTGACAGTTTGACTTACATCTCCACCGCCGGCACCTGGCCGCTGTGTGACTGCACCACCAAGATTTTTGATAGCACTTAATTGTATACGCTCAAGGGAGCTGTATTTTTCTTTCAGCTGCGATGCAACTGGTCCAACTCCGTCGACTGTTGTTTTTTCTGCCATGAGAATTCCTATAAATAGATAAATGGCTAAGACTTATAAAGGTGTCTTTAAACCTAAAAATCCGAAAAAGTATCGAGGTGATTCCGCCAACATTATTTATAGAAGTCGGTGGGAACTATTCTTCATGCGCTATCTAGATAATGAAAAAGGTGTGTTAGAATGGGCAAGTGAAGAGCTTATCATTCCGTACAGATCACCGATAGATGGCAGAGTACATCGTTATTTCCCAGATTTTTGGGTCAAAAAGATCAATCGCGAAGGTAAAACTGATACGGTGGTAATTGAGATAAAACCTCATAAAGAAACCGTAGAGCCAACCGCGCAAAAGAAACTTACTAAAAGGTATTTATACGAAGTGAAGACATGGGGTGTAAATTCTTCCAAATGGAAAGCAGCAAATAAATACTGTGAAGAGAGAGGATGGGATTTTGTGATTCTCACTGAAAACGAACTAGGATTAAAATTCTAATGGCAACATACATCTTTCAGAAGATAGCAGATGAAGGCAGAGCAGAAGGTATAGAATCTGGATCGGAAGATGCGCGCGATTGGTATCGTGATAAAGCTACCTCAATTAAAAGCGTTAATACAAGACGCGAATTAAAAAATAGAGCGCGTACTTATAATAAGCTTGTCGATTTAGATGTAGGTCGTATGTATATGTTTATGTACGATCCAAAACATAAAGAAAAACTACCGTATTATGATATGTTCCCTCTTATCTTTGTTCTCGAAAGATATTCAGACGGTTTTCTTGGTATGAATCTCCACTATCTACCTCCTATTTTCAGAGCAAGATTAATGGATAGGTTATATAATATCGAGAGACAAGATAATCTTCGCGAGTCAAAAAAACTACGATTGAGTTATAGTTTTCTTAATTCAGCCGCGAAGTATAAATACTTTAGGCCTACGGTCAAAAGATATTTGACCAATCAAGTTCGATCGCGATACTTGTGGATACCATACGAAGAATGGGATATCGCATTAATGCTTCCGACACAGAGATTTAGAAAGAAACAACAGAGTGTCGTGTGGCGAGACTCAAAACAATTTATTCAGAGAAATTAAAATGGGCTTTGACGTCGACTCATGGAAATCACAGATTAAGGATAGTCTACCAGCTAGTCAATACGAGCTGATAGTAAATCCTCCTGGAGGTGATGGCACAGAAATATATCTCAGAACAGAAACAGCATCGATGCCTGGTGTTGGATTTCTGTCTGTCGATAACTTCTCTCCATATGGAAATGGTCTGATTTATAATGTACCTTATAGATATAACCCGCAAGAAGTCACGATGATGCATACTGTCGATGAGAAAGCAAACATATATGCTACGTATCGAGAATGGGCAAATCAGATCGTTGACTTAGATGGTTCACAAAAATATGGCGCCAAGTTTTTACAAGATTATGCAGTTGATATGACATTGAATGTTTACAATAGAACTGGTGCCATGGCAAAAACAATTACATTTATTGAAGCGTTCCCGATGGTAGTTGAACCTGTTCAATTAGGTTGGGGTCAACACGATGAAATAGCAAAAATATCTGCAAATTACAGATTTACACGATTCAAAGTTAGTTAATGGAGTTACATCATGGCTTTACCAAAGATTAGTAGTCCCACATTTGAGGCTACTTTACCATCAACAGGTGATAAGATTTTTTATCGGCCGTTTTTGGTACGAGAAGAAAAAATACTTCTCTTAGCGAAAGAAACAGGAGAAATAAACGAAGTATACAATGCAATTAAACAGGTTATTAATAACTGTATTATGCATGATTCATTTAATATCGATAAGTGTGCTACGTTTGATTTAGAATATTTGTTTATTAAGATCAGAGCCGTATCGGTTGGAAACATCGTTAAGTTTAAAGTAACAGATAGCGATGACGGCATTGAATACGACTTACAGTTGGATTTAAATGAAGTTGAGGTTCAGAAAAAAGAAGACTATTCAAATAAGCTCGAGCTCGACGGAAACATTGGTTTGATTATGAAATATCCTTCTCCTTCTGTCTCAGAAAAAATTAAAGATATGACTGATGTCACAGAGATTACATATGAATTAATTAAGTCTTGCATCGATGCTGTATGGGACGAGAATGATGTGTATCCTTGGGATCAAGAAACGAAAGAAGAACAAGATATGTTTTTAGAAATGTTGCCAGTAGAACATTACAAAAAAGTCAGCTCGTTCTTCCAAAATATGCCAAAAATTGAGCATGTTGTTGAATACGAAAATAGTAACGGTAAAAAGAAGAAAGCAGTATTTAGGAATCTAAACGATTTTTTTATGTTGGGCTGAGTTATCTCGACCTTTATTCTCATTATAAACTTACGTTTAATTTGACTCAGTATCACCCAATTACGATTCCTGAAATAGAGAATATGATACCTTTCGAAAGAGAGGTATGGATCGATCTGATCAAAGAGAAGATCGAAAAGAAAAAGAATAAAGATAAAGTAGAAATAGGCGAACAATTTTAATGGCACTCTTTAGCTTAGCAAAAAAACTTCTCAAGAAGGCAGCTGAAAAATCTGCTAAGAAGGCGAAAGATGCGCGTAAAATAAGCAAAGAAAAGAAGCAAACTGCCGTCAAAAAGAAACAAGACGCAAATGTAAAATCTTCTCGCACTAAAAAACCAGCTGAAAGAAGTAAGGCTGAAGTCAAAGCGAGGAACGCAAGAGCAAAAGCACTACGACAAAAACGTGAAGCAAAACGTATAGCAAAGAATCAAAAGGTCGCAGCTGGTACAAAGGGATTTAAAGGTAAACTTGCTGGAGCTTTAGGAGCTGGTGGTATCGGTGGACTTATCGGTTCGATGTTTGGTGGAGGAAGTGATGAGCCAGATGCTCTTGCTCCAGGAGGTGCTGAATATTTAGCTGATGATGGAGCGCGCGCAACTCCTGCACAAATGCTAGAAGATAAACCAATCGATTTGTCATGGATGCCGATGGCCATGGCAGTATCGATACCTCAACTCGATACAGATGAACAAATACGTGGAGCTACTGAAGCAAGTATTGTCGTAACAGAAGACATTATGCTTGATGAAGAAGGTGGTTATCCATTCATCGAATCTGGTACTATGCTACCTACTCGTATTGCACAGATAGGTAAACTCTTTCAAATTGTTGATGGCTTACGTAATCAAGTCGGTGATCTGAACAAACAGTTGGTAGTCACTAATAGCTCTTTGGGTGTTATTAAAGGTGCATTGAAGGATGCTATTGATCAAAATGCTGCGACTAATAGGGCTAACGAGAGACGTCGTGATGAAGCAGATATCGAAGGCGGCAAAATAAAAGGTGCTGCGCTTGCGGTAGGTGGCTTAGCAGCTGGTTATGTTACTGCAAAAGCAATGGGATTCTTTGCACGTGCAATGAATATCGCGACAATGGGTGCCATTGCAATGTTTGCAGATGATGTTGCTGCGATGGTGACTGATGATGAACCCGAACCAGAGATTGAAGAAGACACAGGAGCACTCGATCCTGATAAGGATTATGCCGACTCATTAGAGACTGCACAAGAAGGTGAGTATCTCACTCCTGATCAAATGAGAGAGCTCGGTCTTGATGCACCTGAAAATGATGGTGTTACTGAAGATGAAGCAGTAGAAGAAACAGACATCGATATTGAAGAAGAAGCCAGCTTAATCGAACAATCTATAGCTGCGATGGAAGAAGGACCGACTGGAACTCTTACAACAGCGGCCGAAGTTGCAGGTCTTGGAGCGATGACAGCAACTGGTGTGAGTATGGCGGCTGGAGCATTGGGTGCTACAGGAGTTGCGGCAGCGAGTGCTGCGACGGCAGCAGTATTGGCTCCAGTTGCATTAGTAGGAGGTGCCTTGGCTGGTGGTGCTATTGTTGGTACATTAATAGCTGATAATACAGAAATAGACGAAGCTTTTGGCGAAGCTGTCTTTGGTGGTGGTGATGTGAACCTTGAAGATGTCGAAGCCACTTCTGAAGAGGAAATGGCAGAAAAATACAATGGCATGAACGATGTAGAAATGATAGGTGATCTTCTTGGCGAAGGTTTGTTCGATGTTGCTGAATCAGAATCAGATATTAAAGCTGCTTTTAAAGATATGCGTCAAAGTGAATACAATGATCTCGATAATAGATATGAAGAAGAATACGACACACCATTATCATCAGCTATCTTCTCTGCCGTAGGTACGGAAGGTCTGCAAGATATTTTGGATATGATTTATGCGAATGAAGTTGCTGATAGGAAGCAAAAAGAAAAAGATCATGCTCCGAAGGAAGAACCTGTCAAGTCTCTTAAGGAACATATCGATGAAGCTGTACTCGAAGATATTTCCGAAGACGAAGAACAGATCAGACACTATACTCAAGAAGCAGCAAACATTCGGGCAGATCTGCGAGCTGGGGTAATCAGCTCAGCCGAAGCATTAAATAAATTGCAAGCCATTGATATGTCTGATCCAACAGATATCGTAAAAGGCGGTGTTGCCGCTATCGAATTACCTCAAGTAGGAGAAGTAATACCAATCAGTGATCTACTCGAAAAAGTTCCAGCTGAGGTGAGAGGCGATGTTGAAGATGTGATCGCTGAGAAGATAGAAACACCAATCAATAATACGATTGATGGTATCAATGATAAAGTAGATACAGTCGTTGATGAGACTATTGATGAGATAATGAAAACAACTATATTACCTATCATCAAGAATGTTGGCCAAGCAAAAGTAAGAGATGTACCGGGTGGTACTCAGATGAAATCACGTCTAGAATCTGCTGGTCCTACATACATGTCTACAGATCCATTCCTTTCTAACAAAAATCAAACATAAAAAAGGGTCGTAGACCCGCGCGCTTTTGAAGACCTACGTTTAAAGGCCCGCGCGCTTTTGAAGATCTACGACCCTAAGCTTCCCAAGCTATTAATCGTTAGCTAACTTCCTAAAGAAATCTAGCGACTCGTCATCATCATCAAATGACGTAGTTGTTTCTGCTGCAGGTTCTGCTGTAGCTGCTGGAGGTGTCCATGCTGGTTCAACAGGAGCTGCCGCAGGTGATGCATTAGGTACATCTTCTGCTACACTATCAGGTTGCAATCCACCAAGTACACGCATCAACTTTTGTTGAAGCTCTTCGTACGACTTAAAGTTCTTCTGATCGAGGAACTCGGCAAGTCCATGTTCCTGTTTCCAAATGGTTTCAAGTTCGCTATCATCGTTAGACAGAGCAGACGGAGAGTCGAATGCTGACTTGTCGTAGTTACGATAACCTTCTACCTTACGAATGCGCAGGCGGAAGTTGGCACCTTCCCACATATCAAATGGGTTGACTGCATCCTCGTCTTCAAAAGCGGGGTGCATTACATCATTGATCTTATCAAAGATTTTCTTACCATACTCATAGAGGAAGACTTTGCCTTCGTTCTGAGGATTGGCAGGATCAGAGACGACCAAGATATTAGACACATAGTGAAGACGTCGCTTCTGCTTACGTGCAATCTCTTTGTCTGATTCAAGACCAGAGTTCCACAACTTAGAGTTGTATTCACCGACAGGATCGTCGAGACCAATAGAAGTCAATGACTTCTCGATATACCAACCACCAGGGCCTTGGAAGCCATGGTCCCAATATCGAACGAAAGGCACATCTTCATCTGAGGGTGCAGGCAAGAATCGAATAATGGCAGAACCATTACCTGCTGTATCGACTGTGGGTTTCCAAAAGCGTTCGTCTGGACCGTTGCTTTGTGATTGATTGCCCGCTACTTTTTCTGCGGCTGCTGTAAGTTTGTCGAATGACGACTTACGGTTTGATTTTAGACTTGCAAAATCCATATGTATTTCCTTGTATGCAATGTATTAACAGTTTATTCACAATATTCATAATATAACAAGTATATTCTACTATAAAAGAGAGGAGTTGTAAACCCCCCTCCCCCCTTATTTATATCACTTTTCAGTGACGAACTCATAAAGCTCACTTGCTTTCGACTTAATGTCGCTGGGTTGTGG
>BCSF01000438.1_pt1 | contig 16746 bp, 24 predicted proteins | sample 1016431 | NCBI WGS metagenome assembly BCSF01 (sample SAMD00045685;SAMD00045686;SAMD00045687;SAMD00045688;SAMD00045689;SAMD00045690;SAMD00045691;SAMD00045692;SAMD00045684;SAMD00045690;SAMD00045691;SAMD00045692;SAMD00045684;SAMD00045685;SAMD00045686;SAMD00045687;SAMD00045688;SAMD00045689, study...
GTATCGTGTAAGCTTGGCGTAGGGGTAGGGTGTTATAGTATAACATTTCAAGCGCTATGTTATAGTGTAACGTTGAAGTTAAGCTTTCATGCATCCACTCTGTGTTTTTTACCAATTGGTCAAAGTTTTACCGTTTGGTCAAATATTCTGTACAATACTGACAAGCCATCTGTCTATTTATCCAATAAAAACAATACTTTATCCGCTGCCTAGCTTAGCGTTTTTGCTTAACTTAAAAGAAAAGCGTCTCTGTTCCTGGTTTGTGCAGCTTTTGTTCTCCTTTTGTTCGCTAGGCGGCGGGCAGGGGCCAGCCACGGGGTGTACGTTAGTATATATACACTCTGCAACACACGGGATTTTTAGAAAAAGTACCACTCCCCCCTTGACAAAAAGTGTATACTTATGTATAACTACAAGTAAAACAAAAAATAAACAACAAAGGAGTTGTACTGATGGAAGGTTACACGGAAGAAGGTCTAAAGCGTTGGAAAGAAGCTCAGCGTAAAACAATGGAACTTGTACCGCAGCTTAGAGCAGAACAAGAAGCTAAACGTAACAGTATTACCAGTAAGCAGTGTGGTAAGTGCAATGAAGAGTTACCTGTGCATTACTTTAGTTTTAAAACTAGAAAGCGTAAAGATGGTAGTTCTTACAAAGCAACATCAAGTATGTGCAAAAGATGTAAAAATATAGAAAGCAAACGCTACAGAAGCTCTCCTGAGGGTAGATCTTGGAAAAAAGCATATAGAACTAGACCAGAAGTTAAGGCATCACATGCAGAACGTACTAGATTACGTAAAGGTAAATCACATAAAGCTAAACCTAAGTGGTTAACTAAAGAACACAAGAAGCAGATTACTGATACTTACATGCTTATGCGTGATTGTAGGGTTGTAACAGGTGAAGACTATCACGTTGACCATATAGTACCGCTAAAAGGTGAAAACATTTGTGGATTACATGTTCCGTGGAACTTACAAGTACTACCAGCATACGTTAACGTTAGAAAGAGCAACAAGATGTGAGCGCACTTACACGTAGAACTTGATCACGTTTTGTTACAATTGTTACAATATGATCACTTTTTGTTACAGCTTGTACGATTAGGGGTTGACATAGCCTGTAAAATGTGTAAAACTGCGTAGCAGTAGCAGCCCTAAGTTAAACTTTAAAGTTACTACGTACTAAAAGTTTGGACTTAGGATAGTTTAACTAAAATATACTACGTACTAAAAGTTAAACTTACTAATATATAAGCTAAATAATGTTTAACTAAAGAATATTACATACTTAAAGTTAAACTTAGAGCTAAACTTACCCTAAAGTTACAACTTTTTACGTATTAAACACAATAAAGTTAACATTTGTACTTGACTATAAAGTTAAACTATACTATACTTACCCTACTAAAGTGATAATACGTAATAATAACTACAATAACATAATCGTATTATCACCATTTACTTTATAATGTAGTGTTACATGTGTGTTTGTACGTATATATAAACTACTGGTGGTAGTTAGCTGTGTCTCCTCTCTCCCTCTTCGCTAAACTACCTACATGTGTGTTTGTAACAGTACGTTTACATAGACTCATGTACACTACATTATTTTTTTACTCTTACATAGCAATAAACTCTTGACAATGCCTAGAAAACCTGTACAACTATATGCAAGTGAAACCGTATTAGAAGACTTTTACGAGGCTATAGCTGACAACAACACCCGTGCTTTAATAGAGAAAGTACACATACCTAAGTCAGATGTATTCTATGTACGTGAAGCTATATACCAGCGTACAGGTGAGCGTTACACTTTAGATCACGTAGAGAGAGCTATGTATTTAGAGGGTCACTTAGAGTCGTATGAGGTGTTAGACCCTGACAGGGAGCGTGAGTACGGCTAACGAGAGAGAGCTATGACTAAGCAGCTAGAAGATAACTCGTTGTGGGCTGAGGCTGACTTAGACGGTGACGGTGTAGTTACAGATAAAGAGATTGAACTCTTTGAGCGTAAGGTACGCTTTGAGAACGAAGACAAGAAGGAAGACGCCCAGCGCAACATGGCGTGGTTTGCATTGTTTGGTATGTTGTTGTACCCTTTTGCTATCTTGTTAGCGTCTCTTATGGAGTTAGACCAAGCAAGTAAAACGTTAGGGAGTATGGCTCCTACGTATTTCGTATCGGTTGCAGCTATAGTTGCAGCGTTCTACGGTAAGGAAGCGTACACTAAAGGTAAGTAGAGTTTATGGCTGGTAAAGATCCTAGACTAGAACGTGCAGGTGTCAGTGGTTTTAATAAACCTAAGCGTACACCTAATCACCCTAAGAAGTCACACGTAGTTGTCGCTAAAGATGGTGACAAGATTAAGACTATACGTTTTGGTGAGCAGGGTGCTAGTACTGCAGGTAAGCCTAAAGCTGGTGAGTCTGATAGGATGAAGAAGAAACGTGCATCCTTTAAAGCTAGGCACTCTAAGAATATCAAGAAGGGTAAGATGAGTGCAGCGTACTGGGCTGACAAGGTTAAGTGGTAGCTGTGGGTATGAGTGATCTTAAACTTCCTGTAGCACTTGTAGTAGCTATGGCAGTACAACTTGTAGCTGCTGTGTGGTGGGTATCTAAACAGGCTCACACTATTGAGGTATTACAGCAAGACGTTGTAGATATGAAGACTTACATGAACTCTATGGATATAAATTTAGAGGCTTTGATAGAGTTCGCTACGTTTACAGAGAATAGGTGGGCTGAAGAGTACAGTAGTGATTTGACTTATGAGAGATCCTTTGGTACTAAGGAACCTGTGATTGAGATCGACTAGCACTAAGAAGCTACCTAAACGTAAACGTCCCATACAAAAACTGAAGAAGAAACGCTATCTTCAGAAAAAACAAGAGAAGAGCAAGCATTGACTTTAATATCTCACTTTCCTTTACCTAGCTTTCCTTTTCAGACGCACGATAACATAGTCTTTGAGAAGTCTGACAAAGATAGGTCTAGTAGAAATAATGAAGAGTATAAGTCAGAGGAGCCTAACTTAGTTACACCTGATACACCCGTAGAAGACTTGAAGTTAGTCAATCAGATGTACGCATATAACCCTGACCCTAATAAGCTGCGTAAGCCTGACGGTCAGATAGTTAACTTTGTAATAGCTTAACTGATTAGATGCCGTACTTAACGAGTAGCATACCGTATTTCAAAGCGTGGGTACGCCGTGAATACACGAAGAACTTGGAGGCGTATCATGGAGAGTATCTTCACTGCATGGTCATTGGTGTTACTACAATGCCCAACAGAACGCTCAGCTTTCAAGTCATTTTTACAGGATGCGAGTCAGACTTCACAGAAGACCAAGAGAATGTCCACGGTGGGGCTATGTGGGCTAGGATGCCGCTCACTGCGTTGGTTGCGGATACACCTCTGGCTGAGTGGCCTAACGAATTACCCCCGTACTTAGCTCAGCCGTGGGACTGCATGTCACACTATCACAGTGTGTATAAGTTAGAACGTGCAAGCCCAGCGCCGTGGATAGCTAAAGTAGATGGGGAGTTCTACCCTTGTAAGTATTACTTCACAGTTGACTACACGGACAGTGAAGTAGCTGATGATCCAGCCCAGCATAAACAGAGTCACGTACTTGAGTTATTAGATGCGGGTCCATATACAGGTAACATAGTTGCGTTACCCAACAACAGAGTGAGAGTAACTCACCCAGCGTGGTTTGAGACAGGTCAGGGTGCACCAGACTTTAAGCCTAACCAGCACACGTATCACTCTAAGCAGGACGTAGAATACGTATGGGATACGCAACGAGTGTTTAATAATTTATATAGTGATGAGGAAGAGTGACATGATGAAGATGAAGAAAAAAGGTTACGCTGCTGGTGGGGCATTAAAGACTCCTGGCGCTGGGCAAAAAGGATTAAAGAAGTTACCTAAGCCTGTACGTAACAAGATGGGTTACATGGCTAAGGGTGGCATGACCACGAAAAAGAAGGGTTACGCTATGGGCGGTATGACTGGTGCGTATGACCCAGTTAAAGCTGACATGCAGCGTCAGCAAGGTATGATGCAAGCTCAGCAACCAGCTAAGCCAGCTATGAAGAATGGCGGTATGACCACGAAGAAGAAAAAAGGTTACGCTAAGGGCGGTAAGGTAATGACGTACAACTTAGGTGGTATGGTTAAATCACAGACTGACAACCGTAAGAACAACAAGAAGTAAGATGCCTGTACACAAAGTAAAGGGTGGCTATCAGTGGGGTACGAAAGGTAAAGTGTACCCTACTCGTGCTCAAGCTGAAAAGCAAGCCCGTGCAGTCTACGCTAGTGGTTATAAAAAGAAACCAAAGAAAAGTAAAAAGTAGATGGTATCAATAAATTACAATACCGCAACTGAAAGTATTGCAGTTACAGCCACATCAGGTGGGGCAAGTAGTAATGTAATATACACTTGCCCTAATAACCACGATGCTATTGTTACATTTTTACATGTAAGTAATGGGGCCGCATCTACTGGTAATATATCTATTCAGTGGTATCATGCGGAAGATAATGCCTATTACACTATTGTAAACAATAAATCTATTTCAGGTCAGGATGTATACAACATGATTACCTCTGATAGGTTGTACTTACATCAAGGTGACAAGATTACAGCTTTTAATGGCGGTGGCACTATGGGTGTTACTGTATCTGTAGAAGAGCACTACAATCCTAATAGGCGTTAATTGCATATCGGGGTTGCAAACTTGTATGTAGTACGCTAACATAAAATATGGTATAACTATCTCCACACGCACCAAAAGCAAAAGGAGATAGTGCAGATGTTTAAACGTATATTAAAGCGGTTCCAAGAGAACCAACAACGCAGAGCAGACTATTGGATACTCATGAATATGAGTGACAAAGAACTGCACGATATGGGGATAAGTCGTGGCGAAGTCAGGCAAAAAGTCTACGGTTAATGCAGCGGGTAATTATACTAAGCCTACTATGCGTAAGCGCTTGGTTGCTTCCGTCAAAGCTGGAGGGAAAGGTGGAAAGCCAGGACAATGGTCCGCCAGGAAAGCCCAAATGGTCGCTAAGCAGTACAAAGCTAAGGGAGGTGGTTACAAATGATTACTAGAGTTAAATGCTACGTAAAGCGTGTAATCCGTGTTTTACTAAACCGTAAATGTGAATGTCAGTGTGAGTGCTGCTAAATGGCGTTAGCTAAATCTCAGAAGAGCTTAAAGGCTTGGGGTAAGCAGAAGTGGAGAACCAAGAGTGGTAAACCTTCTACGCAAGGCCCGAAAGCGACAGGTGAGAGATACTTACCTGAGAAAGCTATTAAGTCTCTTAGTTCTTCTGAGTATGCTGCTACCTCACGAGCTAAACGAAAAGGCACTGCTAAGGGTAAGCAGTTTGTGGCTCAGCCTAAGAAAGTTGCAGCCAAAGTAAAACCTTATAGAAAGACTAAATAGTATGGCACGTAATCTAACAGAAAATCAACGTAAGTTTCTTGAAGTGCTTTTCGAGGAAGCAGGTGGTGATGTTGTACGTGCTAAGAAACTAGCAGGTTACAATGAGGGTTCATCTACTACAGCTATTGTGGAGTCATTGAAAGATGAGATATTTGACGCAACTAAATCATACATGTCAAGAGTTGGCCCTAAGGCTGCAGTTGCGTATGCCTCTGCTCTGGACGATCCTACCCAGCTAGGCATTAAAGAAAAGATGATGGCTGCAGGTCAGATCTTAGATCGTGCTGGTGTAGTTAAAACTGAAAGAGTAAACGTAGAGTCTTCGGGTGGTTTGTTTATTTTACCACCTAAGCAACAAGAGAGTGATGAATAAAAAAGGACAGCGCTCTTTAAACTATGCGTACTGGATGCTACCTAAAGCACCGTTTAAAGTTAAGCTTTGGCAGCGGATACCTAGAGTAAGTACGTACATACCGTTTGGTTACGAGATAGATCCTGACGATGAGGATTGGCTATTACCGATAAGTAAAGAGTTAGAACTTTTAGAGCTTGCAAAGAAACATCTAAAGAAGTATAGTTACCGTCAAGTATCTGCGTGGTTAACTACACAATCAGGTAGAAGCATTACCCACGATGGATTAAAGAAGAGAATAGATGTCGAGCGTAAAAGAAAAAGACTTACTACAATTAAACGCCAGCTTGCCCAAAGGCTCGAAAAAGCGTTACGTCAAATCGAAGTCCTCGAAAAAGAAAGACCAGGTTGCTACACCTACGAACAAGACGAAGACGACAACAGCACCAACCCCAAGCCCAGCGCAAGTAAAGCCTCCTGAGTTTGACCCTGTAGAAGCACAAAACATTGTATTCAGGCCAAACCCAGGACCACAAACGCAGTACTTAGCTTCAGGTGAACGTGAAGTACTATATGGTGGAGCAGCGGGTGGTGGTAAGAGTTACGCTACATTAGCTGATCCTTTACGTAACATGAACAACCCAGACTTCAGTGGTCTACTTGTACGTCACACGACAGAGGAACTTAGGGAACTCATACAGAAAAGCCAAGAGTTGTACCCTAAAGCTATACCAGGAATTAAGTGGTCTGAGCGTAAGAGTCAGTGGACTACACCTAGAGGCGGCACATTGTGGATGTCGTACTTGGATAGAGACACTGACGTTATGCGTTACCAAGGTCAGGCGTTTAACTACATAGCGTTTGACGAACTGACGCAGTGGGGTAGCCCCTATAGCTGGAACTACATGCGTTCACGTTTACGTAGTGCAAATAAAGACTTAGGCTTGTACATGCGAGCCACAACTAACCCAGGTGGACAAGGACACTCTTGGGTAAAGAAAATGTTCATTGACCCAGCGTCACCTAATACGCCTTTTTGGGCAACGGACATTGAGACTGGTGAGGTATTGAAGTTCCCATCAGGGCATAGTAAAGCTGGTCAACCCCTATTTAAACGAAGGTTCATACCTGCCAGTCTATTTGATAATCCGTATTTAGCTGAGAGTGGCGACTATGAAGCAATGCTTCTGTCACTTCCTGAGCATCAACGCAAGCAACTACTAGAAGGTAACTGGGATGTCAACGAAGGTGCTGCCTTTCCTGAGTGGAACAGAGCCATACATGTCGTTGAGCCTTATAAAATTCCCTCTAGCTGGACTAAGTTTAGAGCTTGCGACTACGGCTACGGAAGTTTCACAGGCGTTGTCTGGTTTGCTGTATCACCCAGTGAGCAGCTTGTTGTCTACAGAGAGTTATATTGTTCTAAGGTTACAGCTACTGATTTAGCTGATATGATACTTGAAGCTGAGAGTGAAGATGGCAGTATCAGGTACGGTGTGTTAGATAGCTCCCTGTGGCACAAACGAGGCGACACAGGCCCGTCCTTGGCTGAGCAGATGAACCAAAAGGGATGTCGATGGCGTCCTTCTGACCGTTCACGAGGCTCACGGGTTGCAGGTAAGAACGAGCTTCACCGCCGTTTGCAAGTTGATGAGTACACAGAGGAGCCAAGACTCGTGTTTTTCTCGACTTGCACCAATACTATAGCACAGTTACCTAGCATACCGCTAGATAAAAGAAACCCTGAAGATGTTGATACAAATGCAGAAGACCACTTGTATGATGCAATCAGGTATGGTATAATGACTAGACCAAGAAGTTCTTTATGGGACTTCAATCCAGTTTCACATAATGCAGGGTTTCAAGCTGCAGATTCAACTTTCGGATATTAAGCATGGCAGAAAACAACGATCAAGGCGAACTGTTTGAAACAGATGATTTAGCTGTTATTGAAGACGGTGATGAACTAGATGCACCTAGCGTAGTATCTTATGTTGAGTCACGCTTTAAACGTGCAGAGGATGCACGATATGCAGATGAAACTCGTTGGTTACGTGCTTACCGTAACTATCGTGGTATTTATGGAACAGATGTACAATTCACTGAAACTGAAAAGTCTCGTGTTTTTGTTAAGGTAACTAAGACTAAAACGTTAGCAGCGTATGGTCAGATCGTTGACGTGTTGTTTGGTAGCTCACGTTTTCCTCTTACAGTTAACCCTACTACGTTACCTGATGGTGTAGCTGAGTCGTTACACGTAAGCATTAACCCACAGGCTGAGCAAGCCACTGAGCAACTTACATCAGCTTTCGGTGAGGAACCTAAGGTAAGCTACTTGTTTGACCCTAACGAGAAGCTCAAGCCAGGTGAAACTATGTTTGACCGCATGAAGCGTATGGGTCCACTGAAAGATAAACTTGATGTCTTCGGTGAGAAAGTTATGGAAGGTCCAGGCACTACGCAGGACACAGTAACGTTTCACCCTGCTATGGTTGCAGCTAAGAAGATGGAAAAGAAGATCCACGATCAGTTAGAAGAGAGTGGAGCTAATAAGCAGTTACGTCATACAGCTTTCGAGATGGCACTCTTCGGTACAGGTATTATGAAGGGTCCGTTTGCTATAGATAAAGAGTATCCTAACTGGAATGATGAGGGTGAGTATGACCCCTTAATCAAGACAGTACCATCTACAAGTCACGTATCTATATGGAACTTTTATCCTGATCCTGATGCGTACAACATGGATGAGGCTGAGTATGTAGTTGAGCGTCACCGTATGACACGCTCACAGATGCGAGCATTAAAGTCTAGACCGTTCTTCCGCAAAGACTCTATTGATGAAGCTATTGCACTTGGTGAGTCTTACGATAAGAAGTACTGGGAGCAAGACATGGAGGATGACAGTGTAAGTAACACTGCTCCTGAACGTTATGAGATCCTAGAGTTCTGGGGTTACGTAGACTCAGAGATACTAGAAGATAATGGTGTACGTATACCTAGTGAGTTAAAGGATGCAGAGCAACTGAGTGTTAACGCTTGGGTATGTAACGGTACAGTACTACGCTTAGTACTTAACCCATTCAAGCCAGCACGTATTCCTTACTATTCTGTACCTTATGAGTTAAACCCTTACAGCTTCTTTGGTGTAGGTATTGCAGAAAACATGGATGATACGCAGACATTAATGAATGGTTTCATGCGTATGGCTATTGACAATGCTGCATTATCTGGTAATCTTATCATTGAAGTTGATGAGACAAACTTGGTTCCTGGTCAGGACTTATGTGTGTACCCTGGCAAGGTGTTTCGCAGACAGGGGGGAGCACCAGGACAAGGAATCTTCGGTACTAAGTTCCCTAACGTTGCTGGCGAAAACATGCAACTCTTTGATAAAGCAAGGGTATTAGCAGATGAAAGTACAGGCTTCCCAAGTTTTGCTCACGGTCAAACAGGTGTCAGCGGAGTGGGGCGAACTGCTTCTGGCATTTCTATGCTTATGTCTGCAGCTAACGGTAGCATACGAAATGTTGTCAAGAATGTCGATGACTATTTGATTGCACCATTAGGTCGTGCTTTCTTTAGCTTCAACATGCAGTTTGACTTTGATACAGACATCAAGGGTGACTTAGAAGTTAAGGCGTCAGGTACAGAAAGCTTGATGGCTAACGAGGTACGCTCACAGCGCTTGATGCAGTTTATGGGTGTAGCTTCTAATCCAGCGCTTATGCCGTTTGTGAAGAGCGACTACATTATTCGTGAGATAGCTAAGTCTATGGATCTTGATCCTGATAAAGTAACTAACTCATTGAGTGATGCAGCTATCCAAGCTGAGATACTAAAGAAGTTCACACAGCCACCTGAGCCACCTGAGGGTGCAGCAATGCAGGGACCACCCGCACCACCTAATCCAGGTGCAGCCCCAGAGCAAGCAGGAGTAGCAGTGAGTGATACTACAGGTGCAGGTGGGGGCAACATAGGTACAGGTACAGTACCCACTCCTGGCGAGCAAGGTTTTAGCGGCACATGAGCAGCATTAAGAAGTTCGTAAACGATAAACCTCTATGGGATTCTTTTGTAGAAACACTTAATAGTAAAATATCTACAGCCCAGCGCAGGTTAGAACAAGAAAGTACTATGGAAGGTATGTATCGTACCCAAGGTGAGATTGCAGCTTTACGTAAGTTAGCTTATTTAAGGGATGAAGTGAATGGCCCAAGCAAGTAAAAAAGAAGTAGAGGACAACGCACAGATGGAAATGGATCTGCTTCTAAACGAAACAAAAGACCCTGTAAGCGGCAATACTGCTCCTGTAGGTGCTTTACCTTCTGAAGTACGTGATGACATTGACATCAGAGTAAGTGAAAACGAGTACGTCATACCTGCATATGCTGTACGTTACTTTGGTGAAGACTTCTTCGATGAGCTACTAGGTTCAGCTAAAGAGGGTTGGGAGCGCATTAAAGAAGGTGATGAGTTACCCTTCCGTGATGATGAGCTTGAAGTAGAGTCTGATGATGATGATGCTACTGACGAAGAACTCAAAGAGGGTTACGCTGAAGGTGGTAACATCCCAGGAACGGAAGTACCTAAACCTGTAGGTGGCGGCTATGGACGGTATGGTGGTACAGGTGCTGTATACACAGGCTTTGAGTCTCGTACATTCGTTGATCCTGATACAGATAGAGAGATCGTTATATTCTTCTTTAACGGTAGGCCAATGAGCCGTATACCTGAAGGGTATAGACCTAAAGGTGAAACTGTTGTAGAAGAGCAACAGCAAGTTCAACGTGAGCGTGATGATGACGACGATAAAGTTGTATCAGAAGCAGAAAAAAGTTGGAGAAATACACCAGTAAGTGACTGGACAAATACAGACTATAAAGATTATAATGAAGATCTAGCCAGTAAGATACGAAAAGGAGAAGATCCTTTAGGTTTAGATATAGTAGAAAGAGGTATTTTATCTTCATTAGGTGCTGTTATAGGTGGTCCTATAGGAAGCATAGGTCTCCCTATGTTAGCTAAAAAGATGAAGCAACAACAAGCTGAAGCAGCGCACACACAAGCAATAAACTTAATGCAATCTTCCTCAGATAAAGATATTATATCTGCAGCAGATGCTACTAGATATATTACGGGTTCTGCTTTACAAAAAGAAGGTTATGCAGTTAGTGTGGCTGATCCGTTTAGTGGATTTGCTAAGAAAGATGATGATCGGAATATATTTGATAGACTCTTTGGTAGGCAGGGTGACTTAGACCCTGTAACTGGTATGCCTACAGCAGAGGCCGTAAGACAAAGAAACCTAGCTCAGTATGGCTCAGAGACATCTAACTATATGGAAGATCCATTTGCTCCACCAAGTAGAGCAGTAGGAGAAACTATAGCTGGTACAAGTAGTACCACACCAGCATCACCACCAAGTGATAATAGAGATTCTGGACCATCAGGCGCAGAAGTAGCAGCCGCCGCTGCAAAAAAATCTGCTGAAAAAGAAGTTGAAGAGAGTAAAGATGACCCGCAAGGAGATTTAGGATCTAAGTCAGGGGGAGCAGGTGCTGGTGGCTTTGGCGGTGGAGGCGGTGGCGGTGTCTACGCAGGTGGTAGAGCTACAGGTGGATTAATACCAAGACCTAAAAACTGACGTAAATAACTATAAGGCTACCCAGCAATAATGCTGGCCCCAACATAAAAAGGAACTATGACTATGCCTGAACTAGCACAAGTAGAAACACCAAAAGTAGCAGGACTTGTTAACCCAAAGAGCTACACTCCTCTAGAAGAAAAAATCAAGAAGGAAGAAGCTGAACTTGAAGCTCTAATGAAAGCTCGTACTGAGGAAGTTGAACAGAAAGCTGAGCAACAACAACAAGAAGCTAAACCTGAGAAAGCAAAAGAGGAAGCTGAAGTATCAGGCGAGGAACGCACATACAAGAAACGCTACAGTGATCTTCGTACACACATGAACAAGCAAGCTGAAGAGCTAAAGCAAATGAAAGCTCAGCTTGAACAAGTACAGAAAGAAGGTAAGGTACGTGCTCCTACTTCAGATGAAAGCATTGATGCGTGGGCTAAGAAGTACCCTGAGATTGCTGGCATAGTTGAAACGATTGCTGAAAAGAAAGCGCAAGAAAAGTTTAAGTACGCTGATGAACGCTTGAAGGAGATTGATGAGATCAACGCCCAAGCCCAGCGCACAAAAGCACATAACGAGATCCGTGCAATGCACAGTGACTTTGACGATCTACGTTCAAGTGATGAGTTCCACGACTGGGCAGGTGAACAGCCTAAGTGGGTGCAAGATGCACTGTATGAGAACCAAGATGATCCACAATCAGTGATCCGTGTTATTGATCTGTACAAGGTTGACAAAGGCATGGACACTAGAGGTAAACGGAGGAGTACAAAAGATGCTGCATCTGCTGTAAGAACTAAACGTACAAGTAAACCAGACAATGACAACCCTGCAGGACATCTGAGAGAGTCTACGGTTCAACGCATGAGTGCAGAAGAATACGAGAGCCGTTCAGATGAGATCATGGAATCTATCCGTAGTGGTAAGTTTATTTATGATGTTTCTGGTGGTGCACGTTAAATAAGGTATTGACATTACACAATCTATAAGTATAACTGTGTATGTTAAGAAAAGTAAACCTATGCCCTACATTGTAGCTACCATAGTTTTACTTTAACAACTAAGCGAAGACAAATATGTTAAGACCCACCTGGTCAAGTACAGGCCCGACTTACATTTAAACAAGGCCATGTTTATGTAAGTTGCACCCTAGAAAGAACAGCCTCTTACCAGATTGTAAAAGCTTATCGCTAAAAACCCAATAAGCCTAACTATCTCAGGAGGATTATATCATGGCTTTCGCAACTGCTGCGGGTTATGGTAATCTACCAAACGGTAATTTCAGCCCAGTTATCTACAGTAAACAGGTACAACTTGCTTTCCGCAAGGCGTCTATTGTAGAAGCAATCACTAACTCTGATTATTTCGGAGAGATTGCTAACATGGGTGATTCCGTTAAGATTATCAAAGAACCCGAAATTACTGTGAAGTCGTATGCCCGTGGCACGACTATCACACCACAAGACCTTGACGATGAAGACTTTTCATTGACTGTAGATAAAGCGAACTATTTTGCTTTCAAAGTCGATGACATCGAAGAAGCTCATAGTCACGTCAACTTCCAAAGTGTTGCATCTGATCGTGCAGCTTATCGTTTGGCTGACCAGTTTGACCAAGACGTTCTTGGTTATATGTCTGGTTTCACTCAATCAGCTATTCACGGCAAGGCTAACACTGCAAACACAACAGTGAACGGCACTAAAGCTGTTTCAACTGCTGGTTCTGATGAACTGCTTGCAAGTATGAAGCTTGACGCTTCTGACTTCAACGGTGGTTCATCTGGTAACTCAATCGTAGTTAAGCCCCGTACAGGTGCTGACTCATTGAACACTACCACAGCTAACGCTACACCTATGCAAGTTATTGCACGGATGTCACGTAAGTTGGACCAACAGAATGTTGATACCAATGGTCGTTGGTTGGTTCTAGATCCTGTATTTGCTGAACTCTTGAAGGATGAAGACTCACGTCTTTTGAACGCAGACTTTGGTGGTTCAGGTTTACAGAACGGCTTGATCTTCAACAATATCCACGGCTTTAAAGTCTATATGTCTAACAATCTGCCAGAAGTAGGTGATGGTCCAACCTCAACTACATCTACAGGTTCAACTCACTACGGTGTGTTGGTAGCTGGACATTCGACTGCTGCGGCTACTGCTGAGCAAATTAACAAGACAGAAACATATCGTGACCCTGACAGCTTTGCTGACATCGTTCGTGGTATGCATCTATACGGTCGCAAAATCCTACGCCCAGAAGCGTTGGTTAATGCGCTTTATAACTTGCGCTAATAGGGAGGGATAGACAATGGCTACAGTTACTACTTTATCCGCTGCCGCACATGGCTCAAGTGCACGTGGACGTTCTCCATATATTGTAGAGCAAGAGATTGATCTTGCTGCTGCTGCAACTGCAAAGGGTTCTGCCCTAGCTGCTGCTGATATTATTCAAGCAATTACTGTTGGTGCTAACACTATGGTAATGGCTGCAGGTATGGAATGTCCTACACCCACTTCAGGTGGTACAGGTACAGTTTCAGACCTTGGTATCACAGGTGGTGACGTTGATGCGCTTGATGATGGTTTTGCTTTTGACTCTGCTTCTGCAGGTGATTATGCGACACTAGCAAACACTGCATGTCCTATTTTGGTTACAGCATCAGACACAATTGATGTTCTAGTCCAAGCTGCTACAACAGTATCTACCGCAGGTAAGGTACGTGTATGGGCAGTATTGATGGATGTTGACGGACTTGGCGAAATGACTGCCGATGAAGTTGCACGTGACGCACTTGCATAAATAAAAATTTGAGGGGGCTGCATTATTGTGGCCCTCTTATGCTATTAAAATAAACGAGGACATTTCCAATGGCAATCACTACGGCAATGTGTAACAGCTTCAAAGAGGAACTACTTGGAGGTGTTCACGATTTAGATACGGACTCTTTGAAAATTGCACTTATCAAAGCTTCTCCGACAGGCACTTATGGTGCTGCTACGACAAATTACTCTGACGTGACAGGTAACTCTGACGAAGCGACAGGTACAAACTATACAGCAGGTGGTCAAGTTCTAGACTCTGCCACTATTTCTCTTTCAGGCTCAACAGCATTTGTTGACTTTGCAGATGAGGTTTTCACTAACCTAACTATTTCTGCTGATGGTGCAATCATTTATAATGCATCACAGAGCAACAAAGCTATCGCAGTATTTGACTTTGGTGGTACAGTTACAGCTACCTCTGGTGACTTTACAGTTGTATTCCCAACTGCAGATAGTTCAAATGCTGTTATCCGCATCAGCTAAGTAGAGGTAAAGCACAATGGCATTAGTTATTAAAGATCGTGTTAAAGAAGGTACTACTACCACAGGCACAGGCGCAGTAAGCCTAGCTGGTGCTGGTGCTACATTCGCTCCGTTTAACTCACACATGACAAACGGAGACACAACATACTATGCCATTGTGCATACCTCTTCTGGTACGGACGAATGGGAAGTTGGTATTGGTACGTGGAACACAGGTAATACTCTTTCACGTACTACTATCATCGACGGCTCTAACGGTACCTCTGTCGTAGACTTGAGCGCAGGTACTAAGAACATCTTTATGACTGCTCCTGCAGATAAGTCAGTATTGAAAGACGCAAGTGGTAATCTTATTGCTGTAGACCTGTCTAACTTTGATACAGACGATCTGGGAGAAGGTTCTAACTTATATTTTACTACAGCACGTATTGACGCACACCTATCAGGTGGAACAGGCGTAACATACTCTTCTGGCGCAATCTCTATTGGTCAGGCTGTAGGTACATCCGATAACGTAACATTCAACAACATTACATCAACAGGTACGGTAACCCTAGCAGGTGATCCGACTTCGGCATTACAAGCTGCGACAAAAGAGTATGTAGATACGATTGCTGCTGCAGGTATCCACTATCACACTCCTGTACGTGTTGAATCACCAAGTAACCTAAACGCTACCTACGACAACGGTACAGCAGGTGTAGGTGCTACTCTTACTAACGCAGGTACAAACGCAGCTATCACTATTGATGGTGTGGCTCTAAGCCTTAATGACCGTGTACTTGTCTATAACCAAACTAACGCAGCACATAACGGTATCTATACAGTCACTACTGTAGGCGATGGCTCTACTGCGTGGGTACTTACACGTGCTACAGACGCAGATAGCTATGGTGTATCAGACCCTGATGCCTTTGGTGAAGGTGACGCTTTCTTCGTTAAAGAAGGTGACACAGGTGCTGGTGAACTATATGTGATGAACACTAGCGGTACTATTACGTTTGGTACTACTAACATCACATTCACAGTTATTGCTGAGACAGCCGTATACAGCGCAGGAAATAGCCTAACACTTACAGGTACTACCTTCGATACAGTACAGGATATCCGCACTACAGCAAGCCCTACATTCGCTGGTGTGACTGCTCCGCTTACAGGCAATGTAACTGGTAATGTAACGGGTAACGTCACAGGCAACGTGACAGGCGATTTAACTGGTGATGTAACAGGTAATGCTGACACAGCTTCAGCACTAGCTACAGCACGTACTATTCAGCTATCAGGTGATGTAACAGGCTCTGTATCGTTTGACGGTTCAGGCAACGTTAACATGACTACTGCTGTAGGAGATGACTCACACGCACACGTTATCTCTAACGTAGACGGACTACAGGCGGCACTAGATGCTAAAGCAGATGATACTACTACTATTACTGCAGGTAATGGTCTTACTGGCGGTGGAAGCCTTGGAGCTAATAGAACTCTTACTGTAGGTTCTGGCACAGGTGTTACTGTTACCGCTGATAACGTTGCTATTGGTCAAGACGTTGCTACTACAGCTAACGTAACATTTAACAATATTACAGTTACTGGCACAGTAGACGGACGTGATGTCGCTGCTGACGGCACTAAACTAGATGGTATCGAAGCGGGTGCTACTGGTGACCAGACTGCTTCAGAAATCAGAGCATTAGTAGAGTCTGCTACAGACAGCAACGTCTTCACAGATGCAGACCATACAAAGCTAAATGGTATTGAAGCAAATGCCACAGCGGATCAGACTGCTGCTGAGATTCGTGCATTAGTAGAGAGTGCTACAGATAGTAATGTCTTTACAGATGCAGACCATACAAAACTAAACGGTATTTAAAGCGGTGCTACTGCGGATCAGACTATAACACCGGGTATTTGCCTTACACGTGGCGGCCCAGGTAACGTCACAATCAGCTGCGCGGATACATCGTCCCACTCATCTGTCAACAACTCTG
>BCSF01000439.1_pt1 | contig 16674 bp, 21 predicted proteins | sample 1016431 | NCBI WGS metagenome assembly BCSF01 (sample SAMD00045685;SAMD00045686;SAMD00045687;SAMD00045688;SAMD00045689;SAMD00045690;SAMD00045691;SAMD00045692;SAMD00045684;SAMD00045690;SAMD00045691;SAMD00045692;SAMD00045684;SAMD00045685;SAMD00045686;SAMD00045687;SAMD00045688;SAMD00045689, study...
GGATCAAGACCTAAATTTGAAAACTTTTTAATTGGCGCAAATATATCTTTATCTCCACCAAAAAAACTACCAATTCCAGATGCTATGTCTCCTAAAAGTTTAGTAAAATTTCCTCCTGCCTCAGTAGTTTTAGCCTTTGCCATCGCGCTGGAAAAATCACCTAAAGCCTTAGCGTTATTTTCAACTCCTTTAACATTAATGCCTTTATAATCACCAAAGTCTTTAACTCTATCAAGAGGACTTTTTTTAGCTTCTGGATCTTCAGTCAGCAAAAGTGCCAATTTACCAATGCTACCAAGAGTGCCTTTAATAAAATCACCAATACCTTGTGCAGCTCCCGATACACTGGCCGTTGACATTGCTCCACTATATGTGACTAGTGCTTCTGCATTATTCTTAATATTTTTTAATTCGGCGTCAGTTATTGTAACATTACCGAATTTTTGTAGTTTGCTAAGCGTATCTTCAATTGAAGTCTTACCGCCGAAAAATGTTACCAAACCATCTACTGCTTGAGTAATTGCCCCGCCTACAGCACCTAATACCTCGCCAGGTGCACCAAGACCTTTTGCAGTCATCGCTAAAGCATACGCGGCCATCGCCTTGGCGTTGTTTGTTACATTTTCTACATTAACTTTTTTCTCACCAAACTCAAAAAGTTTTTCAAGTTGAGTTTTTCCACCAATTGCTGTCGTAAATTTATCGAATGCACCAGCAACAAGTCCAGCAAATGAACCAATCGCGCTCATTGCTGTACCAGCCGCACCAGTCGTCATGGCCATGGCATACGCAGCCATTGCCTTAGCATTTGACTCTACATAACCATTTGGATCTACATCTTTCGCACCAAACTCTTCAAGTTTTTCAATTAGAGTTTTTCCACCAATTAATTTTGTGATACCATCGATGCCCGTTGTAGCAAGATTAGCAATAGAACCTACTGCTGTAAATATCGCTCCAATGCCACCTTTGGCCATTGCTGTCCCGTAGGCACTTAATGCTTTTGAGTTTTTTTCTATGTATGGTGCGACAATTTCTTTTGAACCAAATGCCTCAACTGATTTTATGAGGGCATCCATAGTGGTGTCCATTCCAAAGAATTCTCTCACACTGTCTATAATAGATGCGGCAAACATACCACCAGCAGCAAATGCCGCACCCATTCCTGATGCACCAAGGCCGGCACCTATAGATACTAATCCTTTACCAACTTCTAATAGTTTTTTGCCATCTAATTTTTCAAGAGACTTCAAATTTTCCATTAGGCCAGGAAGCAGTTCAGATGCGCCTCTGATCAGAACCGTGCCGACGCCAATAAATGCACCAATACCAGCACCAAGAAAACCCATCGCGGCGACGAATTTTAGTCCAGATGCTGCTGCAGCAGCAACACCTTTCATAAATCCACCAATGGCTTTTCCTAGTCCGCCGCCAATTGATTTAATTGCTCCACCGATACCAGCAAGAAACCCTCCAGTTTCACCTTCTGTACTCGCATTTACACTAGAACCACCAGCAAGATTGTTTGCTATTTTTTGTAAAAGGTCAACTTGTTTTTCTTGTCTTCTAGCATTTTCTGCATCTTTAGCATCACGCACCGCCGGACTTTCCTGCTCAGGTGCCTGCTCCGCTAACTGTTGTCTTAGTGCAGTTCCCTCTTCTCTAACAGCATCAACCACTGCTTCCAAAACTAGACATCGTTCTACTTCTTACTCATGTATGCTGTCATACCCATATAGGCACCCACTACGCCAGCCATGCCGATATAGAATAGACCAAAAAGATCAGCAAGGGCTTGGATTCTTGAATCGGGGAAAATAGGTAAAAACACAAAGCCAGTGAAGACCAGCATAGAAATAAGAGATACCCACGCCATATGACGCTGAGCATCTGCCTTTTCTTCTTGCATTTCAAGTTCTTCAAGTTTTGCTACTGCTGTTAGTTCTTCATCACTCACGATACCATCTCCATCCACATCATACTTTGCATAATCACTTGTTGGTTCCAATGTTTTTGGACTCATTTTGATTATCCTCTTCTTCTTTGTTGTTCTTGTTTTATTCTGTCTTCTTCATCCTTTATCCATTCAACCAATAATCCCACATAAATGTCTCTTTCCCACGGCATCATATTTTCAATCTCAGTTAAACTATATTTATGATGTTGCATCAGTCCAAAATTAGTTTTAAAATAATTCACTAGGGTATTATGAGAAAGAGTTAGGTTAAAAAATCTCCCAGCCCTTCTAGAGCAACTTGAGAAACCACTCCCGTTTTGGGGTTTTCTACATCTAATACATGTCTTAGTTTAGGCATAGTGGAAAAGAAGTTTTGTAACTTCTCAAACATTTCTTGTGTCAGACTATCTACGAACTCATTGAGTTCCTTCTTTGAGATGTCAACAATATTGTAAGTATCTTCTCCAAAATTAATTGTTTGAATACAAGATTTGATAATGAAAAATACTTTTTCTGTGTCACTTTTAATATTTGCTGATTTTAGAGTTGTGTCGATTGTTGGATATGAAAAGTCAATGGACAACGTATCTGTCAGATCCACATGAGTTGAGTGTTCTTCATCTACTAAAATCTGAATGTCTTCTATTTCAATAGATTTCTCAACATAGGTTTCTCCATCATCTGGACACAATAGTCTAACATCAATCGTTTCTGAAACAGACTTCGATCTAATCTTGATGAATGCATACTCAATGTCAAACATTGGATCATTCTTTTTACCAAGACTACCAAATGTACAAGAATGCACTAAATCTAAAACCGCATTGTGTGTTGCAGTCTCTGTTTGTTCTTCCATCGCCAGAAGAAGAATCTTTTCTTCTCTCACAAGAAATGGTCTAAACTCTATCTCATCTCCTGTAGATGGTACTGTCATCATATATTTCGGCACTTCAAGTTTTGGTAAGGCCATAGTATTTTCTCCTATCAATTCAATTGTTATAATTTATGTAATCAATGAGTCCTAGATTTCTGTGGCATCAGCTGGATTAATAGTCGTGATGCGGAACTGGTCCAAAGCATCAGCAGCATTTCTAGATGACTGTGAAATATCTGGTTCAGGTTGGGGTTTATTAAATGGCGTATCCGACCCATACCTAGATATGTCTGTGGTGTATCTGAATCCAAACTCTATGCTGATTGTTGCAAAACTGGTTGTCGCAGTTGCATCAAAGTCAACCTGACCAATGGTCATTGGATATGCTTCCCAACACTTAAGACCATATCCTGGCACATCTGTTCCAGTGTCATTTAAACCACTATTAGATCTATTAGTCATACGGTAGTTTTCTATTTAACCCTTATACTCATCATAGTAGTTCAGGTTCCAAGTATGCTCATCATACGCTGCTCTCTGCCAGGCATCAAATGTTTGTTTCAATTTAAATTGTTCATCAAGTAAGAAAGTAATTCCCACAGTATTAGCAAAAGTTATACCTGAAACAATATTTCTATTTGGACCATATATGTTAATGTCTTCTACTGTTGAAAAATTAGTGCCTGGCATAAAAACAGTCTGTGCTCTGACCAAAAGGTCTGGTGCATCCATTGCTGCTCTAAAAGGTCTATTCGGCGGCCCTGGAGGGAAATTTAAACGAACCACAAATTGATTGGTTCTAACAATACCCTCTTTACCGATTGAGTTTCGCAACTCAACAATAGTATTTCTTTTGCTAGGTGTAACGTCAAAGGTTCTTCTTAAATTTTGATTAGCCATTAGACCATGCTCCTAGAGTCTGCCCATACTTGACTTGCTTGTGCTTTCTTGAAGTTTTGTACAGGTAGTAGTGCTGCGACAACAAATTCATCTGGTTGAATAATACGAAATTCTGATTTTACAAAACCGTTTAGGTATTTTTTAATAGTAGGCTTCAAAAGACTAATCCTTTTTAATCCTTGATAGTTTACATCATTGGGAAAGTTAACTACCTTATCTAGCAATCTCATTCTCAATGGTATGGGTAAGTAATGAAAGTTGATTCCTAAAAATCCACCACCAATTCCACCTATTGGCATCACCAGTGGAAAGGTATCGTAATAGGGCAAAGTCAATTTATTTTTAGGTCCATAGACAAACATATTCAATTTACCAAAAGATGGTGAACCACTTCTTCTACCATCTCTAAGCAAATCTAGACGACGGGGAGTTCCAAACTCTTTTATCTTATCCCTATACCATTGTGTTGAATATTCTTGACCCTCGGCCGCATCTAATACCTGACGAATATAATCTGATTGTGCCATAATAACTATTTATAACGAATACCTAAATCGTCCTCTGTTAATATCTTGAACTCCATTCCTTTGTCTTCACACCAAGGCACAGCCGCCTTCCACTTTGCTTCATTGACGCCCCAAGTCTTGACCTCATTGAACCATCTCTGTGTTTTTCTTTTGGGCGTGGTAGTCGGTGGTTTACATTGTTTCTTTGGCTTGACTTCTATAATCATCTTCTTGACTTTTCCATCTGCTTGACGAACCTTGATGTAGAAGTCAGGAAAATAACGATGCACTCTATTATCCCAAGGTGATATATAGGGTATGATAATTTCTTCACTACCCCATTCAAGGATAGAGGCACTTCTGTCACAATACTTCATAAACTTCAGTTCCCACAAGGAACGGTATACAATGTTGTTGTGATTGCCTCTATATTTCTTGGGATTTCGTGGTGTGTATCGTCCTTTGTATGACATAACGTATAAATATATGTAATAAACTTATTTAGGAAGTAGAAATGCCACCACCTGGACACACAGTACGAACATACAAACCCCTTAAACCAACTAGCGGTGTCGATGTGGTCGCCAACGACGCAGCTGCAGCAAAAGCACGAGAAGCTGCACAAGGATCTTATTCTGCGGTGGGCGGTCAACAAGACGTGGCCGTACCTGGAAGGCAGCTGCCGCCGACAGACTCCACGCCAACTCCTTCAAGATTGACTAAAAAAATATTACAGTTTCCACAGAACGTACAGACTGGCAGACCTACTCCTAGCCACTACATCATTTTTGACAGAATAAAACTTTCGCCAGGTAAAGGAAGTGAGGGTGATAAAAGCATAACTTTACAGGACAAAAAGAAAACTTCTGTTGCACAGATAGCTCTTTATATGCCAGCTTCTGTCGATGTTGGATATGAGACTCAGTATGCTGATACTGCGGTTGGCGCTGGTGCAGAATTAGGTGCATCTATTGCTACTTCCATTAAAAACATCGCAACGTCAAAAGAAGGCTTAATCGCCGCTGCGACAGAACAGGTTCCAAGAATTACAACTGCTTTGGGTAAGGCCGGAGGCGATATGGCTAATCAGTTTGCGCTTGACGCTTTAACTTCGGTGGTTGGTATTCTTCCTGGCATGGGTGGTCTTGCAGAAGTTGCTCAGTTGAAAGCCAACAAGGTGATAACTGATAAAATGGAGCTCTTCTTCAAAGGTGTAGGCAGAAGATCATTTGAATATGAGTTTACTTTTATACCAACTAGTAAAGAAGATAGCAGAGTGGTTAATGAGATCGTTAACGAATTTAAGTTAGCAATGTTACCTGAGTATACATCAGGGCTTTTCACTGATTCGATAAGTGATAGAACGTTGACTGTACCAGATCTGTTTGATATTAAATACATGTATCTTGATGAAAACTATAGAACAAGAGAAAATAGATATTTAAATAAAATAACAACCTGTTACCTTACAAATATGTCAGTAAAGTATGGTTCCGATAGGTATACTGCGTATAGGCCAGACGATTTTGGTGCGCCACCACAAAATACGAGTGTGTCTCTCACCTTCCAAGAAGTTGAAATTGTAACAAGAGAACGTGCAGCAAAAGGGTTTTAAAAATGTATTTCACATCATTCCCAAAGGTACAATACACTAATATCCTTGGTGGACAAAAACAAACCGTTACGGATATTCTTAAAAGAATAGCCGCCAGACAAGCAGTCAAAAATAACGCAACATTTTTCACCAAATATAGAGTGAGAGGAAACGAGTCACCAGAAAATCTTGCGTTTGATCTCTATAACGATGCAGAGCTTCACTGGGTTATTCTACTAACCAATGACATTTATGATAGATATCATCAGTGGCCCATGAATAACAATCAGTTTCTTACGTTCGTGAATGATAAGTATACGGACGTTAATGCTGTGCATCATTATGAAATAACTCAAACCTCTGGAGACACTACAATCAAGATTGACATTGGGCAGGACAATACGGATCATCCGACTGCAACGTCTGTGACTAATTATGAATATGAAGACAATAGACAAGATGAGTTGAGACAAATAAAACTCTTGAGAGAAAATTTTGTTGGTCAATTTGTTTCCGAGTACATTTCCCTACACAAAACTGGACTGCGTAATACATGACGAATGTTGTTAAACCTAATGACCTAAAAAGAGCTGGTGATTTCACCGTAGATGATTGCAGACTTACGCTCTCAAGTGGTGTAGAATTAGACATTTCTGGTGTTTTACTAGAGGTGCAACTCTATGAAGATATTGATACTCCTTCTGTAACAGGAACAGTCTCTTTTGTTAATACAGATGGATTATCCAACCGTGGTCCTATTATCGGTCAAGAGTATCTGAAACTCAAAATCAGAACACCAACATTTACGAAAGAAGAAAACATAATTGATTTTACAGAGAACGTTCTTCACGTAACAAACGTAACCGTATCTCAAGTGGGTAATAAAGGCGAGCTCATATTGATGAATGTCATAACTTCTGAAGCTGTCAGAAATCAAGGTGCTGTAGTTTCTAGAAGTGTGAAAGGGACATATGATCAATTCGTTGAGACGTTGTTAAAAAGTGACCTGAAATGCACAAAAAAATTAGATATAGAGAGAACAGAAGGTGTGAGAAAATATGTTCTTCCTAATAACACTAATCCATTTGACCTTATTAAGATTTTTAGAAGAAAGGCTGTGTCTGCTGACCCTGAACGTATGCTCAGTCCTACATACGTGTTTTTTGAAAACTTTAGAGGATATCACTTTAAGACATTAGAAAAAATGTATGGACAAGTGCCAGTGATGACTTACTTTGAGTCTAGTTTTGGTGCTGATATCGGAGACAAGGACCAAGAAAATCCTAAAAAAAGGTTAGAAAGAGAGTTGTCAACTATTCAGGCAGCCTCTATAATCAATCGAAAAGACACGTTGGTAAACATGTCATTAGGTGCCCTATCATCTGAACTCACAACTTTTGATGTTGTGACCAAGCAGTTCAACGGCGGTAATGGTCCAGAGACTCCATTTGTATATAACTATTTTGATGACAGAAAGAATGAGAAACACATTAATGATTTTGATAAAGAGTCAACGGGAGATAACCCTATCTATTCTGAAGTAACCAGTGAAAATAAAAGAATTTCAGATTCGAATCATGTAGATTTTCTATCTTTTACAGCAACAGTCCCTAATGGGGGTGGTTCTGGACAAACTATTACTGGGACACCTACACCAGCGCAAAGACGTGAAAACAGAAGTAATCCTTCTGCTGATGAAGGATACCTAGGCCCAGAAGCAGGTTCATCAACTGGTGAAAATGGTAAACTTAGTACAACAAATTTATTACCAATAGGCAGGAATCACTTCTTGCGAGCAGATGCTGGTAGAGCATATCTTGCAATGGTCGCTGCGGCAGCAAAAGATAATATTAAATGGTCTATCACAGACAGTTATAGACCATATAATGTACAGGTTAGATTAGCAAGAGAAAAAGGTTTATACGGCGTGTCAGCACCCAATGGCACATACCCGGCCGGTAATAAGGTTGGTCTAGCAGCACGCCCCGGCACAAGTAAACATGGTTGGGGCCTAGCAGTTGACTTAGGAGGCGGCGCAAATAGAAAAGGTACGCCACAAAATAATTGGTTAGTAAATAACGCAGGTAGATTTGGTTTTAAAACTATTCCACGAGAAGCATGGCATTGGCAATATGAAGGTGGGGTAAATATTCCAACCACTGAACCGTTAGTTGCTGATCAAACGCAAAATATATTGCCGGGTGCAAACAATGAAGAGGAATTTGTTGTCCAACAAACTAGCGCACAAAGAGACGCCTTACATGAGGGCGATGGGTCTTATGAACCAATCAAAACAGATGAGTGGTTGCAACGTAGACGTTCGTTTATGGTGAATCTTCATTCGGGTATAGGTCTGAATTTACGTGTCAATGGCACCACCAAAGTTAGTGCCGGTGATATTGTCATCGTAAATCTTAGAAGCCCATTGATAGATAAGGGAGAAAAGGCAGATCCTAAAGATCGGTATTTTAGAGGAAACTTTCTAGTCACAAAGATAGAACACACCTTTAAAATTGCTAATAGCAAACATGAAATGCAAATGACGGTGATGAAGGACTCTATGGAAAGTCCATTGCCTGGTGGTGTCAATGAAGAGCCTAGGTCTGTTCAACAAGGTAATCCTGAACAAACTACTAATGATTCACGCACGCCAGCGCAAAGACGTGCTGGTAGAACTGGCACCGTTGTAGCCGGCACTCCATCTAGAAGTCAACAAGAGATGATTGAAAAGTTTGAAAATGATCCTGAGTTCCAAGCAGCATGGGAAAGGCTTAAGAGAGACCGTCCACAGGTTGACAAGGCAGAATTTTATCGTGTGATTTATGGAGAAAGTCGTGGTGATCACACGATACGCAATAAATCTTCCGGCACGGTGGGATTGTTTCAATTTACGAGAGGCACAGCAAAAGGTCTTGGTACATCAGTAGAGGAAATAGGAAGAATGACTCCTGCTCAACAAGTTGATGTATACAATAAATATTTAAGAAGTTATAAAGGCGGTGGAGTTGGCTCTCTATCCGTGTATGGCGCTGCGCCATCTTTTGCACACAGATCAGATGACACAGTTGTTTATAAAGTGGGTTCAGAAGCATGGAGAATTAACAAAGCATATCGCCCTGCTGATAATGGACCCATCACTGTAGGATCTCTAAAGAGATACCTTACTAGCAAGAAGTATTCAGCATAAAGGAGAAAAACCATAAAAAAACCTATTAACTCAAAACACAAACTATTACTTCATAAGGAAGAAAAAATGAAAAAATCACGTAACCGACTTTTAAAAATGCAGAATTTTCAGAGACAAGAAAGGAGGGTTGAAAAAATAGAGCCAATTTCAGAAAACCATAAATATGAATTAGAGTTAATAGGGAGAACACGTAATGAAGACGTTCAGAGAATTAAAAGAGGGACTCAACGACCCCAATATATTTAAGGCATTCTTTCTTGCCGGTGGCCCTGGTAGTGGAAAGTCTTACGTTGCTGGAAAAACTATAGGTGGTTCTGGCCTCAAAACTGTAAACTCTGATGACGCATTTGAAGCCCTGCTTACCAAAGCAGGGTTGTCTATGAAGATGCCGCCAGAAGAAGAAGCAGAAAGAGATGTTGTTCGGGCCCGAGCAAAAGCAGTTACCAAAATACGACAAGACAATTACCTAGAAGGTCGCATTGGACTTATCATTGACGGCACAGGTAAGGACTATGAAAAACTCACAAGACAAGCTGCAGCTCTTCAAGAGCTTGGTTATGACACGCATATGTTATTTGTGAACACTTCTCTTGATGTTGCACTTGAAAGAAATCAGAAGAGAGCTAGAACTGTTCCTGAACCATTAGTGGTTAAGTCTTGGAACGAAGTGCAAAACAATATCGGTAAGTTTCAAAATTTCTTCAAGGGTAATTTCATCATTGTAGATAACAACGACGCAAAAGAAGATGTGCTGACTTCTGTTTTCAAAGGAGTTCGTAAGATGCTTGGTAAGAAGGTCAAAAATCACAATGCAAAACAGTGGGTTGATATGGAAATGAAACGTAGAGGTATCACAAAAGCACCAAAGGGATTTTAACCCTTGACAGTTCACATTCATTTTTGATACAATATTATAACTTGGTAGAAAAATGAACGTAACACAAACAGCACAAAAAAGAATAGATGATATACTCACCTTTGATTCTGTATTTCGCATAGAGATACAGGGCGGCGGTTGCACTGGTTTCAAGTATAACTTTGACATAACAGATGTTGAAGAAGATGACATACACATAGGAAATAAAGTGGTGGTAGATCCTTTCAGTATGACTTATTTGGAGGGTTCTACTTTGGACTTTAAAAACGATGTCTTTTCACAGTCGTTTGTAATAGAAAATCCTAATGTCAAAACAACATGTGGCTGTGGTGAGAGTATAGGATTCTAGGGGAAAACGGTGTATCAATATAGTTGCATAATCAGAAAAGTCGTTGATGGTGACACAGTTGATGTAGATATTGATTTGGGTTTTGATACTTGGAAACTAAATGAGCGTGTGCGTCTATATGGTGTTGATACACCAGAGAGTAGAACAAGAGATCATATAGAGAAGATCTTTGGTAAAGAAGCTTCAAGGATTGTAGAGAGTTTTTTACCAGTGGGATCGAGACAGACTCTTGAGACACTTAAAGACAAAGCAGGCAAATTTGGTAGAACTCTTGGTAAGTTTATCATATTCGACCCAAAACAAGATAGAGAAACAACCATCAATGATTTTCTAATCGAAAACAACTATGCAGTTGGTTATCATGGACAATCAAAGGATGCTATAATTCAAGGGCATCTTGATAATTACATTGAACTAGTAAAAAGAAAGCCGGAACTGATTCATGAAAATACTATTAATCAGTATGTTAATAGTCGCCGTTAGTGGTTGTAGTAGCGTTTCTTTAATTTATGGCGGTCTTGATATGACTAGCAATATCACTACTGGAAAAGGAGTAGTTGATAATGTTGTGTCTGAAATGAACGGTGCAGATTGTAGAATACATAGATTATTTAAGGGTGAGGAGATTTGTAAAGAAGATGAGTAATTGGTGGATTGAGGAATATAAAAAATTCCATAGAGATATAAATGATTATGGTAATGGTGGAGCCATGAAATTTCACCACCTTCACATAGACGATCTAATCAAAGACACAGAAACAGAGACACTGCTTGATTTTGGTTGTGGTAAAGCAGAAGTCTACACAGAAAATGATTGGGGTTGGCCAAAGCCGACCCTTTATGATCCTGCCATACCAGAATATTCAGAGTTACCATCAGGCACCTTTCACGGTGTAATATCTACGGATGTAATGGAACACATACCCGAAGAACAACTGCCAGAGATTATTGAACAGATATTCTTACGAGCGGAACGGTTTGTGTATCTTGGTATTGCAAATAATGAATCCAGTGCAGTTCTTAGCGATGGTTCAAATGCTCATGTGACAAGAAAACCTGTTGAGTGGTGGGCAGAGAAAGTTGATCAATATGCACCGGAAAAGATATATTGCCATATCAAGACATATGGTGATTCGAATGGTTATGTGATTTTGAACGAAGAACATTATTTGGAGTGGTATATTAATGGCATCTGACATCAGTGAAAAATATAGGTATGTTGTGAGAAAGATTGGTGATGATGAGTATGACGATCAAACATTCATTGGACTAACACCAGAGGCTGGACGATATCAAGGTGTGATATACAAATATGGCCGAGTGGGTGTTGCAGAAGAAGAAAATCCCGATGGCACCTTGAATTTGCAATTTGACTATGGTATTGTAGATAACAATGGCCACAAAGAAGAATATTTCAGAGACGATTTCAAAAATCTGATTGGTGACATTTTGGTTGATATCATAGACAGAGAGGCACTGAATGATAACGATTGAAAAAACACTTGACAATCCTACTGAATGATGAGATAATGTTTATAGTAAAAGAAAAGGTTATTATGTCTATTATGTCCCAACGTGATGAAAACTTTAAAGGTGGTATACAAAAAGGCACTATTGCTACTGATACCGTTGCCAAGAAACTAGATAAACAGTGCAAGACACTTAAAGAATCTATTTCGATAGAAGGTTTGACAATGCAGAAAAAGATTTATCAGGATCAGATTCCCGGCGGGGTTGGTTCTTGTGAACCTGATGGTGGAGCTTGGTTCAAGGATGGCAAACTGGTTGCAGTATTTGAGGGTAAGAAACAGGGTAAACAAGGTAATGCTATTGAACGTTGGTTCAAGAATAACTTTGTCTGCCGTGCTATCAATCCTGATGTATGTTATGTGACTTTTTGTGTTGGTGAGGGTGCTGGTGAGGGAGAAGTCTTACAGAAGACGTTGAATATCGCACACTTGTCAGGGATAAATAAGTTTAATCCAAATAACAATTCTGTGTTTTATTCTGTGGATGGGTTTGGCACTGAATTTATCGCTGGCGTGATGCAAGATGTGTTGGAGTATTGTGCAGAGAATGACTAAACCGTTATTCATGTGGGCTGGTGGTAAGAACAAAATGCTCAAGCATTATAAACCACTGATGCCATCACCATTAACGTCATCTGTCGAGTCATACTGTGAACCGTTCTTTGGTGGTGGTGCCGTATTCATACATGTCATGAACACATATGCACCCAAATATGCTCTGATCAATGATATAAATCCAGATATCGTGAGAATCTATGAGTCAGTCAAGAGCGGGCTTGTTAATTTTACTAGCCGGTTAAACGAACTGGAAGCAACTTACATTCCAATGTCAAAAGAGGACCGTAAAAAGTATTATTTTGAGGTGCGTCATGCACATGCATATGACTATGAGACATGGAGTCCATCGTATGAAGCTGCAACCTTGTATTTTCTGATGAAGACAGGGTTCAACGGTATATTTCAAATCAATAAAAATACCAATGGACGATACGGCACACCGTCTGGATTGTTAAATCAGAAAGACAAGGTGTATGACCGTGATGTTCTACAGTGGTGGCATAACGCTTTACAGAAGACAGAGATACGTTGTGGCGATTGGAAGGACGCAGTGAGTGGTTGTCCAAAAGACACATTTTTCTTCTTTGATCCGCCATATCGTGAATCATTTGCTGACTATGGAAATGGGTTTAGTGATGAACAACTGATTGACTTGATATCATTTTGCGATAAACAAACCTGTGTCATGTTAAGCAATCGTGATGATGAGGATTGGTTTGCCAAGCAAGAGCATACGTTAGAAAGTATCAATTTTGATATATTCTACACCGCTGGCAGAAGAAAGAAAACTAAAGAGGGATTTGACGCAAAGAAAGCGAGAGAGATACTATTGTATAGAGTATCTATATAATGTGTGACGGCAATCATGCCGATAACGTTGTTAAAACCTTAAACGTGGTACAGCAACGCAAAAAAATAGGAAAATACTATGACTACGTTAACAAAACACTATGAGCCTGATAATAAACTTATTCGACTAACTAACCTAGCAAAAAATCTAGGAATTGTAAAGAACCGACATGCGTTTAGTGAGGATGATTATGTCCCTACCACATATCATAAGTTAAAAGATTTATGGGTTTGTGAAGATTATCAGCGTTTGATTAATGTGGGATTTATCAAGGGGGCAAAATTTTTTGACCCAACCATGATCAGTCCGATGATTGTCTATCGCCGTCCAGATGGGACAATGGTAATTGTTGATGGTCAGCATGAGGGATGTATTGGGGTAATCTACACTCAATCTGCTGACAACACAAAATTCCCTTGCATGGTGTTTGAACACCCTAAAGATTTCACTCTGAAGCAGTGCATAGAGGCAGAAGCAGAACACTTTAAGGATCGACAGAAAAATCGCACTAATCTTGGTGCAGTTGAGACTCTTCGGGCTGGTATTGCGGCATCACACCCAGACGCTTTACAGACAGAGGAGACGCTTCGTGATCTAGGTGTTTGTATTGAGAACATTGGTGATGTAAATGGTATCTCTGTTCATGGTTATGCAAAGTTACTAGGGGCACACAAAACATGTGGTTTTAAGGCCTGTAAGGAAGCGATTGAGCTTTATGACGATCTTCGTATTAACCCCAGTTACGAAAAGTGGAGCACCAGGGGCGATATGAAAGGTGCATTGATCTATGGTTTAGCAAAGGTTATTTGGTTTAGAAATGAACACCTTGGTTCAGGGGAGAAGACTCAAGCCCTTGATACATATCTTGACAAATATTTGGGAAAAAGGAATCCAGACGATTTGCAGAATAAGACCGCTGGAATCGCACAAGGGATTCTCATTGCAAGACGTATCATCAGTGCTTGTAACAACTTGATGGAAAGTGGGGTCATCGTTAAGACAAATGGTGATGAATTTAAGATTACGATTGGAGAGGAGTTGCTAGAAACAGCAGGCATGGGTGATCCAAGCATAATAAAATAACTGATTAATAGAGGGGAGATATCTCCCCTCTATCTTTTATACAGGATGAATAATGACAACGATTGAACAGACAGCACTTGCAAACCTAATACACAATGAACAATATGCACGTAAAGTATTACCTTTCATCAAAGGTGATTATTTCTCTGATAGGACTGAGCGCATATTGTTTGAAGAGATACAGAAGTTTGTAGAGAAGTATAATGCGCTGCCCAACAAGAACTCAATCGAGGTTGAGCTGGACAGTCGCAAAGATTTGAATGAGGATGATTTCAAGAGAGTCATAGAAGTAGTTCGGAGTCTAAAGAAAGACGATGATGTAAATTTTGACTGGTTAGTAGAAACAACTGAGCAGTTTTGTAAAGATAAGGCGGTGTATAATGCGATTGTTGACGGCATTAAAATCATTGATGGAAAAGATAAATCACGAGGTGCAGATGCTATACCTAGTATTCTCACAGATGCCCTGGCTGTTGGTTTTGACAATCGGGTTGGCCATGATTACCTTTCTGACACTGATGAGCGGTTTGAATTCTACCACAAAGTAGAGGAGAAGATTCCATTTGACTTGGAGTTCTTCAACAAAATCACTAAAGGTGGTTTGCCACAGAAAACACTGAACATTGCACTTGCTGGCACTGGTGTCGGTAAATCTCTGTTCATGTGTCACATGGCAGCCAACTGCTTGATTCAGGGTAAAAGTGTTCTGTATATCACACTAGAGATGGCAGAAGAACGCATTGCAGAACGTATTGATGCAAACCTAATGAACATCTCTATTGATGATTTGCATGAACTACCCAAGCAGATGTATGACACCAAGATAAACAACATCATACAGAATACTACAGGACAACTGGTTATCAAAGAGTATCCGACTGCCTCTGCTCATAGTAATCATTTCCGTGGACTAATCAAAGAACTGGCAGTCAAGAAGTCTTTCAAGCCGGACATCATTTTTATTGACTATCTGAATATCTGTGCATCATCACGATTCAAGGCAAATAACAATGTCAACTCTTACATGTATATCAAGGCGATTGCAGAAGAGTTGCGTGGTCTTGCAGTTGAAATCAATGTGCCTATAGTGTCTGCTACACAAACAACCAGATCAGGATACTCCAATAGTGATGTAGGACTGGAAGATACATCAGAGAGTTTTGGTCTGCCTGCAACTGCTGACTTGATGTTTGCACTCATCTCCAATGAAGAGTTAGAAGAGTTGAATCAGATTGCAGTCAAACAACTGAAGAACAGGTATAATGATCCAACCATAAACAAACGATTCGTGATTGGTATAGACAGGGCAAAGATGAAACTATTTGATATCAGTCAAAGTGAACAAGAGGACTTGGCTGACTCAGGTCAAGATGATGACTTACCTGTCTTTGATAAATCATCTTTTGGATATGACGGGTTCAATGTATAACCTGATTCGATAATCATCTCTAAGGTTCTATTGCATTTCAGACAAGCTACATTTTCTGATAAGTTACATTTCGAGGTGGGGCATGTTATCCTTACCTGACTATATGCGGCAACAAGTTGCGAACAGAGACCATTGCAACATGATGGTTTTTCCATACTATATTTATGATTTATAAATACTCGAATGAAATCTTTTTTTGAAATATTGAACGAAGACAAGGGTGGCAAGAATCTCCACTTGGAACACCTAGAAGATGAAATACTCAACTATGGTGTGACAGGTGGTCGTGCTGCCATCAACTTTCTACGTTCACTCAGAGACATGATGGCTGGTGCAAGTCGTTCATCCGTGAACATGACAGTCAAATGGGATGGTGCACCAGCAGTGTTTGCTGGTATAGACCCAAGTGACGGCAAGTTCTTTGTTGCCAAGAAAAGTGTATTCAATGTCAATCCCAAACTCTACAAGACAAATGCAGAAATAGACGCTGACCTGTCTGGCACACTAAACTCCAAGTTCAAGGTGGCTCTTGCAGAACTATCCAAGTTGGGCATCAAGAACGTTTTGCAGGGTGACCTGATGTTCACTGATGACGTGGAGACAACCACTATCGATGGTGAGAAATACTATACCTTTCAACCCAACACCATCGTCTATGCTGTGCCCGTGAGCAGTGATTTAGGCAAGACAATATCAAAGTCGAAGATTGGTATTGTTTGGCACACAACGTACAGTGGCGGGACACTGGCGGACATGCAGGCATCGTTTGGTGCAGACATTCGTGGTTTGAAGAAACCTAGCACAGTGTGGATGGATGATGCGACATATAAGGATGTATCAGGTAAAGCAACATTCACAAAAGAAGAGACAACCGAAATAACTGCCGTTCTCAGTGAAACTGGCAAAACATTCCAGAAAATCAACTCTGGCCAACTGACCTCATTTCTGAGACTGCAAGACAGCATGACAGGACCACTAATG
>BCSF01000440.1_pt1 | contig 16669 bp, 18 predicted proteins | sample 1016431 | NCBI WGS metagenome assembly BCSF01 (sample SAMD00045685;SAMD00045686;SAMD00045687;SAMD00045688;SAMD00045689;SAMD00045690;SAMD00045691;SAMD00045692;SAMD00045684;SAMD00045690;SAMD00045691;SAMD00045692;SAMD00045684;SAMD00045685;SAMD00045686;SAMD00045687;SAMD00045688;SAMD00045689, study...
CTGTAGATCTGTAGCTGAACCGACAAACACATTATTTTGAGTTAGTTGTTTAGGTTGCTCTGATGCTTCAACTTTATCAACATCTTTCTTTTGCTTTTGTAGATGCATAAGTTTGTCTGAAACATCAGCTGTATTTTTGATCATGCCAGAAAGAACTTCAAATGCACGAGGATGCTCGCTCTCACGAGCAAGGTCAAGCATCAAGTCAATCGCCTCTTGCCCCTTTTCGACTAACTCGTAATAGTTAGTTCTGGCAAAGGAGTAATCATCATTAACATCATCTTTTTTGTTACTCATAATTAATTAACCGTGTAAGTAGTAACCTCTAAGGTCGTACCACTATTTAGACCTACTAGATTTTCACCTACTTGCGGGAATCCTTCCAAATTTGTAAGGGTGAACGTTGTCTCATTTGCGCCACCATCGAAGGATCTTGATACTAATCCGTAAATTGCCGAGGTCTCTCCTAAGAACGGTTCGTTTGTTCCAAACCCAGCACCGACATCTCCTGATACTGTCATAGTAATAGAAGTTACATTTGGTATAAAGTCTTGAGACTCTACGATTGCAAATTCTCCACTACCGTCTGAACCGAAAGGTGCTACCCTTGTGTTTAGGTTTTCTAAGAACGCATCAGTATCTTCATTGAAGAAAGTAACTTCTGTAGCTTTAACAATTTTGCTGGTATTGGCACTGCCAAAGAATTTAATCCGCATACTAAAGTCTAACGTATACACTAGTACACGCCTTGCTTCATAATCTCCCTCATAATCATCGGATATAGAAACTCCTTCCAAAGAAATAGGGACATCTGTATTTTGATCCACGCCATCTATAAGATTAGCAGAAACGGTATATTCAGGTTGGAATACAGGTAGGATTTGTTCTAGTATCTGTAGTCCTTCGTCTTGGTTTTTAGCCAAGATATTTAACTGCATACCAATCTTATAAGGTACAAAATTAATTGTATCTGCAGAACTACCAGTCTGATTAGTAACCAGCTTATTGAATCTATTAAACTTAGCTTCTGTGTCGTATGTAAGAGAAGTAATCTCAAAGGATAAACGAGGCAACTTGATAGCTATTTTAGCTGAAGAAAGGTCTCTCTGACCTTCAATCCTAGAAATAAATTTTTGTTTGGGTCCATAAGAAAGTGGAACCTTTACTATCTGACCAGTAGTACCACTCTGACGGATAATGTTTATATCATTAAACAGAGTACCAAATATGGCTACTGATTTTCTTAGAATAGCATGATAAAAATGTCCACCAAACATTAGAAGTCTCCAAATGGGTTCGATTCAGTGAAGTCAAGCACAGCTGAAGCTTCAGTTTGAATTTCAAAGTTGTTAGCATAGTTATCTTGTACAGAGTTATCAGAAGCACCCTCTGTATCAATGATAGCAGTGATAGTACCAGAACCATTAGATACTTCTGTCGTAACACTACCACCAACCGTAAATTCGTGATACTTACTATCACTGGTTCTTATGCTATGTAAGTAAATCTTAGAAGTAGAACTTGCAGCAATATTTTTATATGAGGCAATAGCACCAGAAATAGTAACTCCACCATCTAGAACCTGAGTTATATTCTCACCTATAATAAAGTCTGTACCAGCAATACCGCTGATAGTAAGTTCTTGCTGATAAGCAAATAGGTTACTAATATTGTCAACTTCGGCATTACCAGTATCGAACTTCTCATCGCCAAACTCATAAAGAGAGCAGATAAGCTGATAGGTCGGTAAGTTTTGGAGTTGATAGAAAGGTTTCTCATGCTCAACTTTATCGATCTGGAAGAAAGACTTAGACATAGGAAGATAAATTAAATCGCCCTCGTTAGGTCTATAGTTGGTCAACTCATTATTGAAGATACCAACAGATTGCTCCCAGCGTCTCTTAGATACAACAAATGTTGCCGTATCTCTAATCTCTAAGCCAAACTTAGTCATGAGTTCGCTTTCACCACCGAATCCTTCGGGGTTTTCGATATACATTTCTAATGTATAAGAATCGTCAAATTGAGATTCTACAGTTTCGCCCAGAATGTAATCACGCTCTACGATATTTCTCGGTAGGTAATAGACATCCTGCCCATACATTTTCAAAGATTCAATTACAATATCTTCGTATAGGTTTTGTTCGCTTTTTACTGCGGGCGAAAAATATACATTAGTAGCCATCTTTTACCCCATGAAGAAATTGACTGGTAACTCGTGTGTAAGTCTCACTTGTTCTTCTAGTTTCTCTAGATCTTGAAGTGCATCCTCATATATCTGACGACCGTTAATCGTCACTCCTCCAGGAAGTTGCATGCCTTCAAACTTTATTAGGTTAGCACCCCATTGTTTCTTGATAAGAGCAGTTGAATATCTTTTGAGGAACATATCGTTCCAAATAGCAGCAACTCCAGTTGCGCTTTCTCCAGTGCCTGTACGAGGCTCAATTGCTACTGTGGCAGCAACGATAATAACATTACCCTCGATCAGATCTTCTGAATCTACGTCTAAATGAATCTTTCTTTCATGACGTGCCCAACGGATAAGTTCGCTTGCGCCAGAACCTATCTTCATATCATATAATGAAAGGTTTTGCTGTACCATTTCATAATAAGCAAGGTTGCTTAAACTACCAAGTTGATATACGTCATTCAGGTGTAGCTGATACTTAACATCAAACATGTTAAAGCCAGCATCCTCAGCAATAGGCAAAATTCTCTCAACAAAAAGAACACTATCAGCAACTAGGATATACTTATTAGTGATATCAGCTGCAGTAATAGTATGCGGGATGAACATCTTCTTAGTAGCATCAGAATGGTATTCTTGATAGAATTGTAATGCTTCGTCGATTCTTTCCTCTGCCTGATCGGGATCAACGTTTATCTCGATTACTGGATCGCCCAACTGTCTAAAACAGTAGTCGATTAAATCTTGCCTAGATGCTGGGGTCGCCATATGAAATAGTCCTAGATTAAATTATTAAATAACTTCTACGTCTATTTATACTTTTCATGAAGGCTGAGTTGGAAATACTACGTCTGCAGGGTGATCATCAGTATCAGTAATATCCCTTAGTGCCTGCCTATAAGTAGCCCAATCAGTTGGAACAGCTTCTCCCCTTTCCAATGATTTCACAACTATAAAATCGCTTTCCGCTAACATTCCATTTCTTTCATGACGGATACCATTCCAAGCTAATTCTAATGTCCTAGCAATTTCATCATCAGGGATTGGGAGTATATCCCAAGTAGATGTTTCAGTATTCCATTGACATTTGTGCGTTCTACTATTATAATCATCAGCTGATGGTACTTCTGGAGCAACAGTCCATCCAGCCGATGCTATTTCTTCATCGGTAAAGGTTCTTGGATTTGTCCTAAAGGTGCCATCCTCTAATTCAATTGTAAAGGGCATTCTTGTCGGTAAACACCCATCTTTAGTATAATACATTTTGTTCTCCTATTCTTTAATAAAAGCCAACATAAAGCGACAGGTTTGAATCTAGTGCAGATTCTTGACCAGTAGTAATAGCATAAGCGATTCTAATAGAACCTTTTGCTGGTATAGCATAATCATTAACAGTTCTAGCATATGCTGAGTAATTGTTCAAATAATTATTAGTAGAGGTGCCAAATGAAGAAGTTTCGTGAAAAATAAAGTTAGTAGTTCCATCTGACGCCAACGACTCTCTACCTATCGGCATTGGCGTTGTTGAAGACTGCCACTCTACCTTAATACCACCAAAGCAACCTGTAGAACTCGAACCTGTACTTGAAGCAACGTTCCACCTCCGAGTACTATTACTGCTAAAAACCGTGGAAGAATATGAATAATTGGCTGCAGAATTAGGAGTGACCATTGTCGTGCTTTGATCTACAGTTGTTGTCTGCCATACACCCATGTTTGTCGGTATATTGTAAAGCACATCTCCATCAGCATCTAGTATTTGAACATGAGCCACGCATGTGTCATTCTGCCAGTAATTGGCGTTGCCTATAGTTCTTCTATGTCTAATATAAAGTTTATAATCATCTGCGGGTACATTAAACTTAACATCACTCACGTCATATGGACCATTATAGTCACTTGTACTACCCATATATGCGGGGGAGTCTATTGTTCTCGCAGTAATAGGCTGGAAGTATTTTGTAATATCCCCAGCATCTGACTGATCTATAGGGAATGCTTCATTATGCCTTGCAGCATGATGAATGTCGTTATGGTCTACCAACCCACCCTTTTCTAAAACTTCGATAGGGGAAAAATACTTCCCCATTCTATTTAAGTTACCTTTCATTATTCAAACACCGTCCAAAGAAGAGCTTTCCAGTTTAGTTGAGATGTGTACTCAGTATTCTGCCAATGAACTACATTTACATTACTATCAGAGGTCGCAAAATCAGCTTGAACTCCAAAACTAATTTCTGTAGAAGCGTCTAGAAGTGGACCCTGATTGGCACATAACATAGACCCTAATCTATAACCCCAAACACCATTATCATTAGTAAAGTCAAAATCACTACCATTACCGCCCCAATACCCATTACCGCCTGATAGCTTAGTTCTAGAGAATAAACTACCAGACCCTATATCTGAGTGAAGAACTGAATGTTTATTAGGTTCTGTAGATCCATTACCATGAACTACAAAAGCCTCTATATGATTACCCCTGCCTGCAGGATGAAATATCTCTTTAAGACCATTAGTGCCATCAGCTGGCAATTGCCTAAAGTTGAAATAAACAGTCCCTAAAAAGTCTTGAGCAGTACCAGATTGATCTATAAACATACTCATAGCATACCAGATACAACCTTTTGTACATCCAGGAAAATCCGAGGGTTTAATCGAGTGATTACCATTGGCATTATCAAAGGCATCTTTATTATATTTTCCAGCATCAGTTACATCATTAGTTCCTACTGTAACACCTTTTAAATCCATGAAACACTTACCCCTAACTGGAGTTGCACAAAGTGTGGCGGCAGGGATCATATCGGTAATTTCAGAAAATAGCGTAGAAAAAGAATCTGTATGATTTCTAATGTTAAGATAATCAGTAATCCCGAGATAATCGATAGTGTTAATGCCGTTCTGACGTTTGCCTAAATCGTTGATGGCACTTGAGCCCCCTGATGTAGGAAATCCTAGACGACTACTGCCATATCTAAAAAAATTATAACTCATTACAGCGATATCTCCTCTCTACACCAAGTTATCTTCATATTATAAACAGTACCAGAAGTTGGGTGAGTCGCCTCGTATCTTAAATACTGACCAGCTTCTAAAACTAAAGGAATGTTTGTAGTTACTGCATGAACAGTCTCTTCAGGACCCATGATACAAGTGAAGCAAGGATAAATTTGACTATTTTGTAGAACAGAAAGAGTAAACTCCGTACCAGAAACACTCGGATCTGGATGACTTACTATAATATTCGTGTACTTATAAATTTTGTTAGAAGGAACAACATGCATCTGAGTAGCAGGCACAGAGGGAGTCGTACCTACAATTATAGTAGCAACCCCAGTTACCAATTTAATGTTGTCAATATTAGTAATATCACTCATGGGTTGTAAATCCTTTCAAAGGAAATGTCTAATAACGGTGCAGTAGGTGATAACGGTTTGTTGTGTGGGTTAGTGTAAGTAACCCACGCCCTAAGTTGCACGTTCGATGTACCATCAAAATATATGGGATTAGAAGATGTTATTATACTCAGGGTATCTCTTCTTTGGACTGGTACACCATAAACAATATAGAACCAATTAGTTCCTTGACCCACCTGAACAAATATATTAGTTATTATGTTTTCACTAAACTGGTTACATACTGCTAGCTTAGTGATCCTTGAAACCCCACGAGTAGCTTCATTATCTTCATCTAGATCAAAAGTTGATGGTGTCGTCGTGAGAGTTTTTGATTTTTGTGTATATCTGATTTGTCTCTCATTACCGACAATATCAGTGACCAAGTCTGTATAATTATTGCTGTGAGTGTAATACCATAGAAGATTAGCCATTATGTAAGCTCCAAACTATAAGTCATATTAACGACTACGTCTCCAATCTGGTGCGCACCCCCAGATGTAGTCGATGTACTCTGATTGAAACCATCCATGTTCAATTGAAACTGTAAATATTTGTTGCATTCAAACCCAATTTTGCTGTTTAAATCTGTTCCAACTACCGTAGAATTTGGCGGAATTCTAGTAGATCTGTGTACTTGAGCATTATTGCTACCACTAGTGATAAAGGTTGTAACCCTTGGCAAGTTGTTCCCGATATTGGTTATTGTGAGAGATAAAATTGTAATAAAATCTCCAGTATATGCACCACTAACTAACTGCCCCATGTAAAGAGATGAAGTGCCACCAGCAAGTCTCAATCGATAACTACCAAGATATTTATTTGACATTATGCAGCATCCTTTATAAATCTTAAACCACTTGCCACAGTATGCATAAGATTACTATTTGTATTTGTGCCTTGTGAATCGCTATAAAGGAACCTCGCTCTAAGGATTCCAACCCCTGTTATATTCCAAGGGGATTCGGAACTTACTATCTGAGAAGTATCTCCTGCTCTTATGTTAATCCTCAACTGCTCTCCAGATGAAGTGCTTGGATAACTCAAAAAGCAAGAGACATCATAAGATGAAGTATTAGTAATTGATAAATTTTGTAAGAGAAAAAAGTAATTTCCGCTAGTATCTGGTTTGTAGCTAATCAACTTGTAAGAATTATCTACAGGATAATCAAAGCATTGTAGAAATGGTCTAACCCCATCAGCAAATCTAAAATTAAATGGACCAGCACTAGACATTTGAATACACCTCTTCTACGCAATAAAAATTGATATTAGAACCACCAGCACTTCCAGACCCAGACGTTTCATTTGCCCTCAATTTCATACCCTCTGTTAAGGTTATAGGGCAGGTTCTATCTACAAGGCAAATTGTATTCCCCTTATATATCTTCATGTTTTTGGCTAAATTCGCTATTAATGTACTTCCATCATAAAGGTTTAAATCAAACTCCGCAAAATCGTTAGTCTCACTTAAAGTACAGGTGAACAACAGGTTTGCTACTTTTCTCACCGTATCTGTTGCTACTACTCCGTTGGTTAAGTCAACCCCAGTAGTTGACAACATATTCGATCTAATACTAATTTGTATGCTATTACAATTTTGGATTTCTGGATTTGCCATTATATAAAATCCTGATATTGTACTATCATAGTAATTTGAGAAGCAGCAGAAGCCTTGTGTTGTAAAACATTAGTAGAGAGATATATCGGCTGTGTGGTTTTTGCTATGTTGAGGGTTTCGTACCCATTTAAGTGATAAAAAAACTCTGTAGTGTTAATTTTTAAGAAGTATGTAACAGGCGCAGGTTCTTGATTGCATATATAAAAGGAAGTAACCTTATACAACCTGTTTACATTACCCCCAATACCTGTGATGTTTGCATAACTAGTACCCACACGAAAAGATCCCGTTGGAGGAGTATAAGTTTTATATGAAGTTTTATAGTCGTCAGATATAATATTTGTAGTAATAAATTGCGCTGGCATTGAGATTATCCGCCAAGTATATACTGAGAAGCAATAAACTGATTCAAAGAACCATTGACAACAATATCTGGCTGTTTAAGGTAAACAGAAGTTCCATTTAAAGACGAAAAGCCCTCGAAATTAAAACTAGCATATCCAGTAGCAGCAGCGATAAAAGTGAAAGCAACATTTTCCCACCCTGTATGTGAACTGTAACCAGAAGGAGTCATATTACTAGATCTATCGTCTTCTTGAACAAAGGCGTGAGACGCCTGATCTGATACGTGAGTTTTACCGTCAGGCATCATACCATCATGATACCTGAGATTCATTGCTACTGAATAATTGACTGCGGCAGAAAATTTAAGATCTACTTTAATATCAATCCTATCGCCTGCTCTAACTTTAAATGCCCTATGGCAAATTCCTCTAGTAGAAGATACATCATGAATGTACTCAACAGCTTCTTGTTCTGGGTTGTAGATTACAGAGGATTCGACATTATTTGATCTTCCAGGAAGCCACCCTAAAGATCTTGCTCTAGAAATATTAGTTTCAGTTTGGTTCTCGAACATTTGAATTGATTCTGAACCATCATCTTTTTTGAGATAAATTCTACCATCATGGGTATTGATGGCTAGTTCGCCTAGATCGAGCTGAGAAGTCGTGGGAACATTACCTTGCTGGCTGCTCCTCTTGAGTTTAAGAGTTGTTGACATATATATGTCCTCGAATTTTAATGGCTATATAGCCGTGAAATTTTTAAAGTGAGCAGTATATACTACCCACTGAACCTAAATTAATGTATCGAAAGAACCACCATCGATAATATTACTAAATGCAGGAGTTCCAGCACTATCTGCTTGTAAAATAGATCCATCAGCCGTTGAAGCTGCTGTTACTGCTAGAGCATTAGTACCATTACCAAGTACAACACCATTGGAAGTAACTGTAGCTAGACCAGTACCACCATATTGAACCCCAACAGTTGTACCGTTCCAAGTGCCTGTTGTAATAGTACCAAGAGTTGTGATTGTATTCTGACCAACATATGTCGTAGCGATATCTATAGCATCTGCAGCTACTGAAATTCTGTTTGCTGTACCTACGGCATTAATCGTATTACCAGATTTAGTTAAACCGTCGCCAGCAGTAATTTGACCAGCACCAGAGAACTGAGCAAAAGCGATATCTGTAGTGCCTAGAGTAATAGTACCATTGGTTGTAACAACATAACCATTATCAGCATTAGCAGTACCCTCTTCCACGAATACAAACATTCCTGGAGTAACTTCACCAGTAATACCAGCATCGGGGGATCTAGCAGGAGTTTCGCCTGCAATATAAATGCCATTTTCGGATGCATCAGTTTGATCTTTTAGAAGAACTCTATCTCCATCTGCTAGAGTGACACCATCGATAGTATCGCCAACGTTTAGATCATCTGCAATAGTAATATTTTCTGTACTTGCTACTCTAACTGAATCTTTAATATCAAGAGCTTGTTTTACAGCATCTACATATCCTTTATTTGCAGCATCATTAGTCCCAGTAGGAGTTGCTACATTTGTAATTCTCTTACTTGCAACATCTACCGTACCTGTTCCTGTAGGCACTAGGTTCACAGAATTGTTCCCAGCTGCTGCAGTTATGCTAGAGCCGTCAATCGTTAGATCATCAATAACTACTTCTGTAAGTCCCGCAAGAGAAGTAGAAGTACCGCCAATAGTGATCGCTGTAGAACCAACAGTAATCGTATCACTAGTAAGTGCAACCGTACCAGTCGAATCTGGGAATGTGATTGTTCTATCAGCAGTTGGGTCTGTAACAGTCAGTGTAGTTTCGAAATCATTAGCAGTGGCACCTTCAAAAACTATAGAAGAATCTGAAAGCGTAAGACCTGAAACAGAAGGACTTGTTATAGTTTTATTTGTAAGAGTTTCTGTTCCCGTTAATGTCACAGTACCAGTCGGAGTCGTAGCATCAACATATTCTTTAGTTACTAGTGAGTCATCACCAAAGCCAGCTCGATCTTTATATCCATCAGGAACATTAATAACCCCAGTCCCTTTTGGGCTGATAGTAATCGAAAGGTTAGCTTCAGTACTTTCCGCAGTAATTGTATTATCGTGATAATACAAGGCAGCAGCACCAGTACCGATTCTAAGTTCGTCTAGACGACTACTGCTATCAACAATAAGGGCAGAACTAGCAGTTGTAGCACCAGCAGTGTGATCCAACATATCGACATATTTCTTACCGCCAATTACAATTGGATTAATTTGGGTTCCACCTTGACCATCGGATTCACTTTTACCAATAAAGAGTTTATCGGATGCGTATGAATATGCTTGTTCCGCTTGCGCTAGTACATCAGCTGCTGGCTCATTAGCAGTACTAGCACTTTTAATTTTAATTACTGTTGCCATCTAGAAAGACCCTCCGGAGATGCGCAAATTTTCATTTTCTACTTCTGATTTTGTTTCAAACTTTTCTGTTGCTGCGTTATAGATTAACACAGATCCATCAGCTAGTGCAGCTGTATCTACATCGGTGAGCTCAGTTAGAGCAAGTACTGGAGTTCCAGCACCACCTGCTACAGCAACAGATCTAGCCTGAATAGAATTTGTTCTACCTATAGAAGCACTTAGATTATTAGTTTGCTGACCTATTTTACCTACCAATGACATTAGGTGTAATCCCTTGTAACCGAAGGAGTTATTTCTATTTGCCCCTCAAGAACTCTTGTAGGGACACTAGTGCCTGATGTAACAATAACGTCATAGACATATCTTCCAGGTTTCATACCCTGAGAAGTATTTCCATCTAATCTCAATGTAACTTCTCCAGCAGATGGGTTTCCTATCGAAACCTGATCAAACCCTGTAGATGTTACCGATCTATAAGTTTTACGAATAGAAGCATATGCGCTGAAACCTGATAAATCTTGAACGTTACCATCAGCGTCTTCAACCGTCAAGGCAGTAGTAAATGTACTACCTTGATCGATAACTAGATTAGCATATGCAGCCATTACTGTCCTCTTTTTACTTATTTATACTTTTAATTGATTGTAATTCTTCTTTTAGAGAATCAATTTGACCTTGCTGCTCTTTAATTGCTTCGATTAATAGACCGACCATGTTACCATAAGCAACAGTGTGAATACCATCTTTTTCACCGACAGCTTCTGGTAATACTTTAAGAACTTCCTGTGCGATAACACCAGTTTGTCTTGAAGTCTCAACGTCAGTACGATCAAACGTGTAACCATTAAGTTGCTGTACTTTATCTACTGCATCTTCGATTACTTCGACATTTTCTTTGATACTCTCGTCAGAGAATGCGGTAATATCACCACTTGCAGTTATTTCTCCTGTTACCTCTAGATCTTGAAGAATCTGAGTTTTACCACTGTAATTAAAACGTGCAATTGAGGAGACATCTGTATCCAATAAGTATAATGATTCGCCTTTAATATGTATGGTTTCGCCATCAATAGAGAGACCAGAATTAAATTTACCATTACCATTGGATGTTTCGGCAAAGTTACCTAACAAAATAGTATCACCACCAGCACGTGAACTAGAGTTGCTTGTAGCATCTTTATTGGACCCGCTGAACATCGCTAATCTGGAAGTAATTGCTGTGATAGAACCCCCAGCCCCAGTATAATCGTATGTTGAAGAATAATTACCAGTATCGTCATAAGTAAGGTTACTACTTTTGATTATAGTCGCAGTATCTAAATGCTCTTGGTCGATAGCCACATCACCAGTAACCAAATCGAGTGTGGCAGTTCCATCATTAGCACTAAGAAAACCACTTCCATCCACATCCAATGGGTTATTAGCTGTCTCAGTATCATCATTAAAAAATGCTCCGCTGTGAGAAATCTTTGCGTTAAGGTTCGATATCGTAGTCTTATAATTGTAATTAGCAGAATCCCATTCTATCTTAAATGGAGTTAAGTCAGCAGAATTATTAGGTTTATTGTGCGAATTGGAAAGTGTAGTAGAAGCTGTAGGTACATCTAATGCTTCAATTACTAAATTTCCAGGAGCACCTTGACCACTACCTGTCCCAAGTAGGAATCGGATATCTCCACCAACACGATTTTGGAAATTAGCTGCAGTTCCCGAGCTTGTTCTATAATTTCTACCTGCAGATATAACAATCGAATTTTGTTTCGTATTAGTATAAGATTGACGACCAAATAATTTAATCAAAGGTCTCGACGAGTCGGAAAAATCTGTCAACGCAGAATAATTTTCGGTAACCTCATCGTCTTGTGCTATTGGTTGTGACTGAGGAGAAACAGCACCAGACTGTACTCTATAAGAATTAACCCCACCGCCAAGTGTTAAGTCTCCACCCTTTAGACTAGCTGTGTTGAGAGTGCTATTGGTACAATCGCCACCATATAATTCTAAACTTTTGCCACCTATCCCACCACCAGTATTCATTGCACCCACTTGACTACCGTTGATAGTATTGGTAGAGACGTCGGCAGATCTTGTGTTAGGTCTAATAAGCATATGACCTTTAGACACTAACCCCTGACAAACTAATCTAGTATCATCTCCGTACACTAATTGTAAATCCGCTTGGTCTATCCTACGAGATTTTAATGGAACCATAACCTGACCAAACCCATAATTGAAAATATTATCTGGTGGAGTAATCGGTGGTGTCAGTGGTGCCCTTGGCGATTTAAGCTGTCTGAGGCTGCCATTAGTTCCATCATCCATAACTCGAATAGATTTGATATCATTCCCAGAAGGATTGCCTAGATTACCTTCAGGAGAAGCCACAGTTGAAAGTGTAACTGCAGTATTTTCGCCATTGGATTGAGTATAACCCACGCTAGATATTTTGCGTCTATATGCATGAGAAGTGTTACCAGTAGTATACAATTCAAGAATAGCACCCTGCGACCCCGACATATGATTCATTTGAGCGATAAATGCAGCCGTTCCTGAAGAATAATATTGGGGCATTCCAGCGACTTCGTCATATCGGTTAAGGAGTCCCCCATTGCTAGTATCAATTGTAATAGTACCTGTATTGGCATTATATTGAAAATGATCGGCAAGCAATTGTTCGGGAACATGATTTGGGTGTGCTAACCATTCACCGTTACGACCGTTTCTTCTGGAGTTTTCACCATCGAATGTAACTCCTGCTACGCCTATAGAAGGAGAATTATATAATAATCTGCCTTGATCACTAATCAACAGTTTATCAGCAGGCGAAACAAAACCAGCTGAGTCAACAGCAGCATCTACGGAATCACTAGTAGCACGATCATCAGGCATTGTTGCAATATTATTAAGACCAACAGACATCAACGATGAAACCTGATTGAGGTAATTGTCATCAAGGTCTATTTCAATTGGAGGATAAGGGTCGTTCTGAGCACCTGTTGATCCATTAGGTGTAAAAGTTAAAACGCCACTAGTGAGGGCGATTCCTGGAGACCCTGATGTACCCCATAATAGTTCTTTATTCAAATTAGTGAAGTTAGCGTCGACCTGAGCAAAGGTAAGAGTAGTACCTGTGTTCAATGTGCCTCTTAAATTCAACGTTGCCATTAATTTATACCCTGTTTAATAATTCTTGCAATAGTCCTTTGATTTCGGACATTTCCTGTTTAAGATTATTTATATCTTCTTCAGCATCCTCTAATTTCTTATTCTTAGCTTTTGCTGCTTTGGCTGCAGCAACCGCTTGATTATATGCTGACACATTTGTATTGACTATAGCGTGAGAATACGGATCCCTTACGAGATCCGCATTATCTTCAACCTTTTTCGCATTATCTAAATCTACCATATTACAACGCCAGTGCTATTGCTCGTAAGTCTTTTATTAGTGGTGGCTCAGAAGAGTTAGTACCTTTCATCTTAATCTTAATTGAGAAAGATATGAATTCAGGTATATCGTTCTTGGTATATTCAAGTTCCTTGAAAGAAGTTCTATCTACTGCAGAAGTTACTGGAGTATCAGTTTCTCCTGCTGTATTGAAGTAATTCCAACCTAATTCGTCAAAGTCGACCGAGTCGTCAGATCTTAGAACTTTATACATTACCTCTACCGAAGCACTAGAGTTTATAACAGCATCAAACAATACCTTAATAGAAGTTGCTGGGTTCTTCAACTGAACACGCTTAGTTATGTAAACCGACTCAGAACTATCTCCTTCAGGAGCAGTAGCTGGAACAAACGTAGTTGTACTATCAACGTCATTAGAAGATGATATGTTATCTAATCGGTTACCATAAGCTGTAATAGATTTACGCTCCAAGTCAAGTATCGGAGTTAGATTAGACGCTTGAGTAGATAATGTAACTTCTACTGCGGAAGATTTATTACCGCTCATATGTTCGGTTTCATTAACCTGCGAAGCGATTAATCTAGGTTCTCTAAACTCAAAACGATCTACTAGTTCTGTTTTGTTATACCCTTTGTCTACAAATGGGATCTGGTTTCCAGACAAAGAGGAACCAGAAGCAAATTTAATTCGAGTAGAGATACTAGTTTTAGGGTAAGATACTGTAGGTAACATTAATTGATATGCATCTACAAGTATATTCTCAGAAGCATACACATAATCACCGCCAAATATAGAATCAGCTGTAGCTGTAACATCAGATGTTATAGCATTGTCGCTAACGTCTATCGTATAATGATCTAACCCAAAACTTTGAACTTCATGAGTTCTGTTTATATCAGCTAAAGAAATACCATTTACTTCATACAACTCAACAGTAGCTGATACGGAAGAAGCATTAGTCGTATCAAAGTCATTACCAGTATGCGGGCTAATAGGTGAACCACCCACGCCTCTAGTCGTTATACTTACAGTATAGTCACCGCCAGAAACAGAAACCGTACCAAGAACTATCTCGTCTTGATATTCTCCTCGGAAAGTAGACTTCAAGGCAAAATAATGCTGACCGCTCGTAGGCATTCCGTTTGTAACATTTTCCATTACAAAAGAATTTGCACTATCGGTGATAGATGTTTTTAATTCTCCAGATATACCAGAAGTTACACCGCTAATTTTTACTAAATCCTCTTGCCCAGTTACGCCAGAATACATCTGATGATTCGGGTGATTGACTTTAATAACACTACTACTTGCGTCTGCTACCAGAGGGTTAGATCCTAATTTCTTATCTGGGATCTCTTGGTTTTCTAGGGTTACAACACCACTAACACCAGTATCAAATTCAGCACGATAAACTGTAAATTTGAGATCTTCGTAATCGTAAGCTGTCCAAGTAGAGTTATTCTGAGATTTAAATAGAACACCCAAATAAGGTTGCTCAGAAATTTCATCAACTCCATTTATGTCTCTGTCGCCAAGTCTTGAGATCCAAGCAGTATAACCGATAGAGTCAGTCATTAATACTATACAGATCTCTTGGTTTTCTTTTACATAAACAGGAGAATCGAACTCAAAGGTCGTAGCATTAGCACCAATCTGAGAAGTTACTACATTCTCTGGATATAAAGTTTTAGAACCATGTGGTAATACCTTACGAGTTGGCAACCCATTTTCCATTTCTCTCAACTGTAACGTTACAGGGGCGGATTCATCTTTACTAGAGAAGAATACGTCAACTTTAGTAATGAATTCTCCACCTGGAACTGAAGGCATAATAGATTGCGCTAGTGGATCATACCAACCAACCTGAACAAGACCTAAATCTCTTGATCTACTCACCTCTGTATTTTCCTGAACTTGTCTAGTTTCGACACGACCGTTACGAGTAGCAGTAAACGTCTCTTGTACAGTATTCAATACACCAGATGCGGTATAGTTAGATTGAGCAAATGTATCTACAAGATCACTAGTATTAACTTCGCTAGAAGTCAATCTGAATAGTCTAGTACCTGTTCTAAATTGAGGATTACCCACAACGTTTGGATCAGGTATTTGGAATCTACCAGAAATATGACCAGACGCATCTGTCATTAGTGCCTTTGGATCGATGTCATCATTACTGATAAATCTTTCTAGGTTTTCCACATAATCTGCTGTACGAACTCCACCACGAAGTTTAATAGTACAATCAGCCTTTTTAACGCCTTTTACAATTTGAGACTCAGAATAAAACCCATGGTCAGATCTATAGTTGATGCCGTCGATTAAGTAACCTGCAAGTTGAGCACCGCCATCAACAAGGTTCTCAACATTTCTCATATTATTGAATTTAACAACTTCTGCAAATTGAGTACTGTCGATTAATGAGTTGTAAAGGTTCCAGCTTTCAACGCTAGTATGAGGGAAACCCTCTGGGGGTGGATTACCTGATGACAAGTTCGGATTAGGGTTGTAATTCTCGTTAAAGAATTGTATTTCTGATATTTGGAACCACTTGTTAAATGCTCTGTTATCCTCATGAGAGAAAGAGAAGTTTAGGAATAATTCTCCAAACTCATTTGGCTCTAAATCAGACTGAGAGTCAAACAAAAACTCTAGTACATCACGGTCAGTAGTATTTCTAGCACTAGTCAATACAGAAGCAACAGTAGAATATGTACCGTTTAACTTACCTTGTATATTTCTAGAAAGAGCAATCCTATTCCTTAAACTATTATTTTTATCAAAAGATATTAATACTCTTCTTACTGTATTCCAAGCAGGAGTTACTTCTTGAGTTCTAGTTACTGTTGCTCCAGGTTTAGGAGCGATAGCACCAGAAGTTCTAATACAGTAATCTGATACATCTACATTATCAAAGAAAGGATAAACACGAGTATGAGGTCTTAATCCATTACCTTCAAACGTAATCTCTTTTTGACGCATAAACGGAATGATAGCAGAACTTATTAATTGATCGCCATTAGATGTGATATCAATTTGTTCAATAACGTTTGTTTCGATGCCGTTTCTGGTTTGTACACCAAGCTCAGTCTCTTGTTGTTGTTGAAGAACACGACGACCAAAACCTCTTACAAAATCAGCCCAGAAATTACCAGTATTTTCTCTGATTCTAGGTCCAACTAATTCTGTGGTCGTAATACCAGTCCAGTTAGTAGTCGCTGCATCACAAACAGTCACCAAAGCCTCTGCATTTTGAGAAATTAAAGTAACAAAGTTACA
>BCSF01000441.1_pt1 | contig 16666 bp, 37 predicted proteins | sample 1016431 | NCBI WGS metagenome assembly BCSF01 (sample SAMD00045685;SAMD00045686;SAMD00045687;SAMD00045688;SAMD00045689;SAMD00045690;SAMD00045691;SAMD00045692;SAMD00045684;SAMD00045690;SAMD00045691;SAMD00045692;SAMD00045684;SAMD00045685;SAMD00045686;SAMD00045687;SAMD00045688;SAMD00045689, study...
ACATCGCTCTATTTGGCGGGAGCGTCCGAGGTGTATAAGAGACAGACCAAAGTGGCAATATGGTCATGGATCTAATCAAGGAAAGAATGTATTGCCATTTTGGATGATGGACTTGTCTGATGATGAGTTCTTTTCTGATTATTTACTAAATATCATTAGGGATACAGTCAATGAACCTGATCTACAACTAGAACGTGTCTATGCAAATGGACATGTATTTGGTGATAAGGCAATGCCTCATGTAGATGGACATTATGATGATTGTAGAACATTTTTGCTTTATGCTAATGATGAGTGGAATCATCTATGGGGAGGCAAAACTGCTTTCTTAAATGATGATGACACTTGGTCATATGCTGAACCAAAACCAAATAGAGGTGTATTCTTCCATGCCATGAGATCACATCATGCAGAGGAAGTTTCAAGACTATACAATTCACTAAGAGTTACAATTGCCTGGAAGTTAAATGGAGCTACACGCAAACTACACTATTAATTACTTGCAGGACTTTATTGGCGAGTCCGCAAAGAGACAGGAGAAAACTATTATCTTCTTGCGTTCCACTGGTTGGAACAATAGCACTGATGTTGATGCTATCAATGCATCTCGTGAGTTGTACAAGACTCGCATTTCTCTAGATATCTGGACTGACCTAACTCAGTCTGAATATGTTTTCATTGCTTGTGATAATACAGAGGAAGCATTTGATTTTTGTGAAGATGTATTCCCAGAATCACCGGCAGAATGTACAAGACCAGAAGATTATATCTTCTATACAATCTATGGTCCTAATGGACAACTACTTTCGGATAACGAATAATGTTCACAGAAGAATTCAATGTCTCTAAAGTATATCGTCTGAGCACACGATCACTGATGCATACACATTCTTCTATGTGGGCATATTGTACGTGTGCAGAATCAGATGAATATCCTGACATCTTTACTCCTGCTGCAAAGGAGAAGGTGAAGGACATTTTGGACTATGATTACGTTAGTCCATATGAAGAGGTGTCTAGATCTCTGGTTCGATACATTGATGTTTATTACAATGATAGTATTGAAGAGATTGAAGTAACCAGTGACATTGACCTAGCATCATTGAACGTTCACAATGAGATGCTACATGCTATTAGCTCACTTGATATCATTGATGATATTAAAGAGAAGTTTGTTGAGTGGCATGATCAGGATCGTCCTGTACAAGCAAAGATTTGTTCAATAATTATTGATAATAACGGAACAACCACTGGACTGGTTACCACTGCAAGGAAGCATGATCCTCAGTGGAATGAGACTGCATTTGGACAATTAATTAATGAATTGGGTAAAGCAGACCAGAAAGATGTATACTTTAAGCATAGGAAAGGCGACACTGGTGTAGCAATTAGGATTTGGCAGGAGTATAATGCTCGTCGAATTGATATTGATGGCACACCAAAGAAAATCAATAGTCTCAGTTGGAGAAGAACAGCGGTAAGTATTGCAGAGAAGAGAAACTACTACATTGATGTGGTTAAAGATCGATGGCAAATGATCAGTGAGGATGATGCTACGTGGATTCGCTCACTCATTGATCACGAGGATCAAGAGATTGACTTCGAGTTTGAATTTAACGGAGACAAAACTCTTCGTGATGTACTAGTATATAAGCGAGAGGTTAAAGAGTTCAAAGTCAATCGCCCCTGACCAGTCTGAGAACTGCCACACACGCTTGACCAGCGTCGCCTGATGCCTTATACTATATGCATCAACGCGACAGACCTACACTATGCAACTCCGTCCCCACCAGCAGCGTGCTCTCGATGCTATGCTGACTGCTGACAAGGGTCAGATCCTGGTGCCCACTGGTGGTGGCAAGACGTTGGTTGCTATCAAGGATGCCGTGCGGCGACTCGAATCCGCAGAGTCTCCGCAAACAATCGTTGTTGTTGCGCCTCGCATCATGCTTGCCACGCAACTCAGTGCGGAATACCTTGAGCATATCACTAATGCTAACGTCCTGCATGTTCACAGCGGCGAGACAACACACTTCAGCACTACTAAGTCTGATCGTATCAATCTGTTCGTCCGCATGTGTCATCATGTTCGTGAGCATGTGATCATCTTCACCACTTATCATTCCCTGCCTCGTATCATCGATGCTGGTATCGACCTCGATTGCTGTTACTTTGATGAAGCGCATAATGCTGTGCAGCGTCATCATTTTGTTGGTGTCGCTGCTGCCAGTCTGAGCAGCAAGGCATCTTATTTCTTCACTGCCACACCTAAGCACACTCGCAAAACCAATCGTGGCATGAACAATAGCGAGATCTATGGTTCTGTGCTCTGCAATGTGCCAGCACCTGAATTGATCGCTGGTGGTAGCATCTTGCCCGTCACCATCCAACCTTACGAGCGTGACCTTGTGCGTGAGAAGGGTGCTGCTGCTGCCGTGAACGATCGTGTCATGCTGCTGGACATCGTAGACTCTCTGCCTGCTGACAAGGCATCCAAGGTCCTTGTGGCGTCTCCTGCTAGCAAGATCATGGGTGCTATGCTGTTCAAGACCAGTATCCTGCATGACCTGAAGCAGCGTGGTTATGAAGTGCTCCACATCACCAGCAAGTATGGTGCTTATGTGAATGACCAGAAGGTCAATCGTGAGCAGTTCTTCAAGACCTTCGATGCTTATGGTAAAGATCCTTCTAAGAAGTTCATCATCTTCCACTACAGCATTCTGTCTGAAGGTATCAACGTGCATGGTCTGACTCATACTATCATGCTCCGCAATCTTGACATCATCGAGATGGCACAGACTATCGGTCGCGTGATTCGTATGCATCGTGATGATGCTGCTGACATTGCTGCTGGTAAGATCCCTGCGGGTGCTGTTGGTCTCTACCGCAAGTCCACTGGTTATGTTACAGTACCTGTGTTCAAGAACTATGGTGCTCAAACTATCAAGCGTCTCCAGCGCATCGTGGACACCATCTTCGTAGAAGGTCTCCCTGCCACCTCTGTGGTTGCTTGACAATCCAAACTACCTGATATATACTAGAGGGCGGTTACAGCGCCTTCTAGACCCCTCTCACGGACTCTTATGGAACTACCATCCTATTCACATCAACGCAGACTCCGATTGGATGACGCAATTGCTGATTATCTCAACGATGAAGAAGTTGATGCGCGTCGTTGTTATGAAGAGATGCTATCTGTCATTGATGAGTGGATTGACTACCACAAAAGTCACATGGAGAAAGCACAAGATCTTAAGTCTTTGATGCATGGTAAGCGTCTCATGGACCCCATGTCGATGCAACAATGCATTAAGGATATCGATCCTGAACTTGGTCGTCAAGAGTTCCTAGTTGAGAAGAAAGCATGTGAAACCAAGTACAATGATATCCCCGATCGTTACTAATATGTGGTCACCTCAAAAAGAAATTAATTATGTAAAAACTGCTCTAAAGTCAGAGCATTTGTATAATGATGATGAGTTGAGACGCCTCAAGCGTCGTCTACGTGATCTTTATAAGATCAAACGTGACATGACGAGAGGTGATGGTTTCGGAAATGGTGGCGCACCTGTTATCGATCTCACACAGAGTGCGTTACAATCTACCGCTGACGAAGCAATGGAAACTCTAGATCAACTAGATAGAACTGCATTCTAATTATCCAGATGGCACACTCACAAGACGCCGCTGACGCTTTAACCGAAGAGGTTAAAGATCTCGTCAAGCATCTTCAAGATCGTAATTGTGATCTTGAAAGCAAGGTAAACTCCTTGTCTGATTATATTGCTGAACTGCATCAGCAAATGAGTGATATGCAAAACAGAGAGTATGACGTTTGAATTACTCCAACCAGTAGAATACCACGGCACTCGTGGTTATATCTCATTCATCAGTGAATACTACATTAGTATTTGCTTCAAGGACGTTCCTCTACCCGAATCCGTAAACTCGCGCTGGGGTCGTCACTATGCTAACATCATTGTCTATCCTGACTATCAACATGAAATACGCTGTTGTCTACATGAAACAGAAGAAAAACAAGAAGAGTCGCCAAGAAGCAGTCTTCTACAATTTAGACGACGCCAGCCAATGGGAGCAGCACATCAATAAAACACTACATGTAAAAACTAACATCATCCCGATCTTTGGGGACACTTGATGAACTGGTTGGGGGTCTTGACAGACCCCTTTTTTCATGCCATACTACTTGTATTGAGACACACATCATGAACGCTTCTCACATCGGCACTGCTACAAGGGTTGCTGAGGTTGTACTCAACACTGATCCTAGCACCAAAGTATCACTCAAGATGCTGTGGGATAGCAGTGTTCCTAAGTCAATGCTCAAAGATCCTGCTGGTCGTGTGTACATTATCGCTGTTGATGACATTGTATACAAGATCGGTGGTAGTCAAGCAGGTGGAGGTATTCGTGGCACCTGGAGTTCATATTGTAGCGGCAACTCTGGTCGTCCATCTGATCGTACTTACGGAATCAATGTTCTTATTCAAGAGCAACTTGCTCTCGGCAAGAAAGTTGAGGTGTATCTGATCCAATCTGAACAGGTTGAAGCACAGGTTACTGGTCTGTTCAATAAAGAAACACAAAAGATCAGTGCATTCAAGGAGATGGAGCGCAAATGCCTCAATGACTATGTTATGATTGAGGAGAAGTTCCCCGAGTGGAACTTCAAAGAGGCAAACAAAGCATGGCCTCAATACATTCAAGAAGGAAGACTGGAACTTATCAAGAACTAATGAAGACACCTATTCGCTATGCAGGCGGTAAAAGTAAAGCATACAAGATCATCACACATCATCTGCCTAAGACAGATCGTATTGTGTCACCATTTATTGGTGGTGGATCGCTAGAGTCACGTTGGGCAGGAGAATTGGGTGTCGATGTTATTGGTTTCGACATTTTCCATGCTCTCACAAACTTCTGGAACGTGCTGCTAGAGCAACCAGATGCGCTAGCAGATAAACTCCAAGAGTTAGAACCAACCAAGGAGAAGTATGCTGAGATCAAAGAGCAACTAGTTCGCTGGGATTATACTCAGGAGATGCTCAAAGATTGGCAGACAGACTACTACAAGCGCGATCCTCTCGTTCTTGACAATCTGACTGCTGCAGCATACTATTACTTCAACCACAATCTGTCCTATGGTCCTATGTACCTGGGATGGATGAGTAAGATCTACCAAGATCAGAAGAAGTGGGACAACATGATCAAGAAGATCAGAAACTATCGTAATCCTGGTCTTTCTGTGTATGAAGAGTCCTTTGAGGATGTTCTTCCCGCATATAGTGATCATGACACATGTTTGTATCTTGATCCTCCTTATTATCTCAAGAAAGATAAGGATAACAAGATGCTCAAGGGCATGTATCCAAACTGTAACATCGATGTCCACCACACTGGGTTCGATCATGCTAAACTGAGAGACCTGCTCCACTCACACAAGGGCACATTCATTCTCTCTTACAACAATTGTGAAACAATCCGTGAGTGGTACAGCGACTTCGAGTTACACTATCCTGAGTGGCACTACTCTTACCAACTAGGTGAGACTCGCATCGGTGAGAATCGTATTGCCAATCAAACCGACAACACCAAAGAATAACACGAAATCCTTATTATCAAACGATGAACAACTCTGTCCTGAACGTTGACTACGACGAGATCCTGGAGTATACTGAGCGTATGAAGACTCTACATATGGCAGAGTATTACATGCCCTCAAATGAAATCTATGAAGTCCTCCCAGAAGATCTCCTCGACGAATTCTGATTCCGTCAGTGTTAACCTAACAATCGGTGAGATTCAGTTTCTCATCGATTGTATGTGGGGTCAATCGCGACATGACTCTCAAGCACTAGCATTCAGAAATAACATCAGTGATGTTGACCTTGAGCGTCGTCTATCACACATTGTCGCAGACCATTCCGCAACTAATCAATGAAAAACATCATCCTTGGTGCTCTCACAGCACTATCATTAGGCACAGCACATGTTGCACTCGCAAATGAAGACAAAATCACCAAAGGTTTCTACTCCATGGATGCAATGGGGTGCATGTTATTGCGTGAATGTACTGAAGGTGTGGAAGAAGTGTTCTCCCTCCTTGATGTATCTTCGCAATATCCGAGACCTGAACGATACACTTTCGCATCGCTAGAGTTCAACACTCTGCTGATGACTCTTCGTGAGATTGGTATCAAAGTATATCTTGCTGATGAGAAGTATTTCCCAGTAAATCATCGTGGTGTCTATCACACAGTATCCAATAACTTCTATCTAAACAAGAAGTATATGGATGAACCTAGCACATTGATGAGTGTAATGAGGCACGAAGGATGGCACGCTGCCCAAGATTGTATGGCAGGTAGTATTAAAAATAGTTTGATTGCCATCATTATGCCTGAAGAGAGTGTGCCAGTGGTCTGGCGTGTGCTAGCAGAGCGCACCTACCCCTCCTCTGCGGTCCCCTGGGAGGCAGAAGCAGGATGGGCGGGCAGAACTGAGGGAATGACTCAGGACGCCCTGGATGCCTGCGCTGCAGGTGAAATGTGGAAGGTATACGAACCAACCCCTTTGACTCGTGAGTGGTTACAAATCAATGGATACATCAAATAATTACATCGTACCTGTTCAACAGTATGCCGACACGGAAGACTACTTCATCGAAATCCCCCAAGAAATCTGTCAAGAACTCAACTGGCAAGAAGGAGACGAAATCGACTGGAAAATCGACGACAAAGGCATCATCATCACGAAAGTCGAAGACTCAGCAGAATCTAGAGAAGAATCTAGAGAAACTAACATCACAGAAGCAGACGAAAAAGACTGGTACGACTTCTGGTACGAAAGCGAAAGCGAAGGCAAAGAATTCGGATTCCATTAAGTATACTCGTTCGCGTGACATGAAACTATTTCCACACGTTAACATGTTCCCATGGCGATTGGAGGATCGTAAGGAAAAGAAAACGTGCTGGTTCACATGTTATGATCACGCAGAGAAGTATATTCATCGCTATCAACTAACCAAACTACAATATAAACTACAAGAGGCAGCAGTATGACCAAGAGACAATTTGTAACCAAGTCTGGAGACACATTTGAGTGGGATGAGACACCTGAATCTGTAGAAGCTATTAAGAAATTGCACGAAAGCGCGAAAATGGTAGCAGAGCATGATAAATTAGGAACGAAACCAAGAAAAGGATGACTCAATGAAAGATCAGAACGCAATCCCAGATGGTGAGTCCAAGAAAGATAAGTGGAATCGTGGACTTGACATTTTCATTGAGTCTGTCATTGAACCAGATCCTGCACTCAGATCATGTGCTCACAATCAAAAATGTTATCATGAACTGATGGATGTGAGAACTAACGTGCTAGAGTATCTCAAAACACTACGCTGGCGATGAAACCAGAAGTTCCAAACCCAACAATACCACTTGTTCTCTCTTTGGTGGCATGTTTCCTGTTTGGTATCTCTATCATCGTAGCAGGATACTTCAAGGGAAACATGCACATTGAGGCAGTCTACCATTCAATCACACATTTCACATGAATCTATCACTGCAAGAAGTCGATCATATTCTCAAAGCACTTGAGTCAATGTCATCACACGATGTAGCAAGAGCAAGAGAACTAATTGCACCAGGAGTAACAGATCACGCTGAACTAATTCACAAACTACAAGACTATCGCCTCAGACTCACCTAATTAATATAAACGAGGAACGTACTATGTCACAATCTGAACCACGCCAACGCGATCCACAAGATCCACTCTACGATCCAAATGATAAGTGGAATGAGTATAAAGTAGACTTTCATGCCAATGAGACACACTCACCAGATGAGTGGGATCCAAAGACTGAAGGTAAGATTGCTGATCCACAAGAACGTCACAAAGATAAAGTGCTAGATGCATTCTGTGATGATCACCCTGGTTCACCCATGTGTAAAGTGTTTGATGAGTAAGAAACTGAAAACATTTAAAAATACGTGTGATAAGTCATACGATAGACATTTCTACGTCATCAAAGCAAAGAGTGGTAAAATGTATCGCTTTGATGACTATGAAATGATGAGAGCAGCATGGATGCAGCAACGTAAGGTAATGCAGTTTGAGTCTGTCATGGTATTGGATGCGTGCCAGTATGAGTAGTGTCCACTAGAGTGGCACAGGCACCCGAAAGCATGTATATTAAGAGGGTCAAAGCAACGGACCACATGCAACTCCAAACCTCTGCCACTCAAATTGACTACTATCCCGTGGGCACTGGTAAGCGTTACGTTAAGCGTGTCATCTGGCATCCTACTGCTGAGATCTCTCAACAAATGACATCATTTTCTACTCGTGTCAAGTCTGACATGGTGTATGATGTGAACCAGTATATTGCCAATGGTGCTGAAGTGACTGACTTCAACCTCGAAGAGTACAAAGGTAAGGATTACTCACCAGTCTACTGCTGATGTTGTATCTCCTCGCTGTTATTGTCATTATCACCTCATTGCTATGATTACTTCCAAGCGTCAAATGCTCAGCATCATGAAAACTTGTGCTCATGCTGATACTCTCACTAGAGAAGAGAAGTTTCAAGTATTCTGTCGTGTGTGTGATAATATGCTTGATAGTGGTAGAATGACCAAGGCAACACACAAACGATTCACGGAGATCTGGTAATGAAAGGATTTTTCTCACCTGAAGCAGAAGGATCATGGGGACATGAAGATGAGATCCCCAATGCAACGTCGTTTGAAGATATGGTAGAGTTGATGTGTGCTGATCCAGAGTTTGTAGCACAATGTGAGAAGAATAATGCAGAATGGGATGAAGAAGTAGCAGGAATGTTAGAAATTACAGTAGATGAGTTGTGGGAGCGTCTGGGCATCAAGTGGACACCTGCCAAACCGCCCACCAATCACCCCATGTGGCCCTGATCTGGGTTATCTTATAGAAGTCGTCAAGGGAACACCACATGGCAGTCACCGCAGTCAAGCACTCCTTCTACAAGATCGAGATCGACACCAAGGACTCCGAGATCCCCATCATCTACTTCCGCAAGTGCGGCAAGTGTACCACTGCTAAGGGCATGGATCGTCAGCACAACCGCATTGTGAACGAGACGATCGATGCATGGCGTCAATTCTCCCCTCAGATCCAGCGTTACACCATCTCTCGTGTGCCAGCTGACGTAGTGGTACGCGGTGAGATCCGCAACGCCTGATCTGCCCTATACTAAGTTCATCAACACAACAGGACATGACCACTTCCTTCGCTGACTACGTTGCCACCCAGGACGCACGTAACGACATCCAACTCAAGATCCGTGAGTATTGCCTGATGCTGTGTGATGCACTGGCACAAGACTTTGTTCATGAGTCTATCAAGCGTTGCAACTTCTTTGCTGCCAATGGTTCTGAGAACAAAGAGTATTATGAGCAGCGTGTTCAGAAACTGAAGAATGGTGAAGATCACTACAAGTTCTACATTGAGAGTGGTCGTAAGTATCACAAGATCTGGATGGAAGACACCAGCAACTCTCGTTCTGTCCATGCATTTGTTGACATGAAGACTGGTGAAGTGTACAAACCTGCTAGTGTGAAAGCACCTGCCAAGGGAGTACGTTTCAACCTGCTGATCATCAAGGAGCGTGAGTTTGTGTTTGAGAATTGTGACTGGGCAGGCGGTTATCTCTACCGCAATGCAAACTACGAGGGTTGACACCCTGCCCACTACATAGTATACTAACAACAGCAACACAGGAGCACAATGGACAACGATCTCATGTATGTCGTCATCAATGGTGAGGCAATCATGCTTGAGAGCGGAGCACCCGTTTCTTACCTCGTTGATGACAACGATGGTACGATTGACTGGACAGCAGGTGACACTCTTGATTGGGACGATATGCTCCCTGAAGAGTACAAAATGTATAAGTCTGCTGTAGACTTCCTGCAAACCTACGCTAACAACATCTACGTCAAATGAACATCGTTGCTGACCACGTATCAACACTTGTCCAATTCCAATCTCTCACTGAGACAACTCTTCGCCCAGTATCTAATGGTCTGGATAACGAAAAATACTGGCGTTACTTTTCCAAATTCCCCAATGAATTTGCCAAAGGACTAGCACTAGCATTACATCCAGAGCAAGAGTTCATCTCTTACGATCACCTCGCCAACGTTCTTACAATCAAATGAATCCCCTTAAGAAAGAACAAGAATCGATCTGCCGTCAGATTGATGACATCATGAAGAATCGTCTGAGACGCTTCAAGTTTCTCCTCAAGAAAGGTCGTAATGAAGATGCCATGGCAATTGCTGATGAGTTCTATGAGTGGATGTTCTTGCAAGAGCGTGATGACAATGAAGAGATCAACTATTTCCGTGAAGATGAACTCCAACAATACCTAGAATGACCAGAGCACCTGTATCTGTCATTGATACTAAGATCTCACCTGAATTAGTACAATACGTCTTACAGAGTATCAATGACAATGATATTGTCCCACACAGACAAGGGACAATCATGGGTAAGCAAACAAACAAACGTATGAGGGATTGTCTAACAGCAGGCGTCCCCACTACGTATTGGTTTGCTGGTATGATCTGGCATCACATTGAACGTGTCAATCAACATAATTTCCAACTGGACATTACTTCCTTCGGTAATGATGTAATTCAACTGATGAGGTATGAACCAGGAGGACATTACAAATGGCATGTTGATGATCAATACTTCACAGATGAACCATATGTAAGAAAACTTTCCTTCTCCCTACTACTCAATGATAGTTACGAAGGAGGAGAGATTCAATTCTATTTGCAAGGTAATAAGTCTATACAGACAATACCAAAACAAATAGGACAACTAGTCATCTTTGATAGTAGAGTTGTTCATCGTGTTCTTCCTGTAAAGAGTGGAATGAGAGAAGCATTAGTAGGATGGGTAGTAGGACCACAATGGCGATAAAATTTAAACCAAACTATTACGTGGTATCATATATGCATACGCTATATGGACACACTGAACCAACACTACAACATGCTGTGTATTTCCAACTCGAATCTGCACAAGAAGCAATGATGAAGATGATCAAGAGAGGACAAGAGGTAGTAGAACTAAAAGAAAAGAAATTGGTAGCGTCTCCACAGATACTGGGGATTGTCCGCAAAGGCACTCCCTAGTGTACGTCAAGGTTTTCTAACACAAAATATAGTGGTTGTGGAAAACATTGTGGAAAAACCTGTGGAAAAAGAAATGGTTTAAAAAATATAGGTAATGTGTGATATTGTGCGGAGGTCTTGTTGTCTTAGCACGCCTCCGATCGATTGTCAATGCCCTCTATGACACCCTGAGAACTGGCACAAACCCCCGCCGAGGGTCATGGGGTCGCTGGTATAATTAAGAGGTCTTCAGGGGGCAAGAAACGGCACTTTTGAAGAATTCTCAAAAAGTCAAAAAGTTCAAAAACTTAAAAAATACAAAATCTTAAAAACTTTAAAATTTAAGATTTAAACTTTAATCAAAAATGACAGAATCTCAATTTCCTCAAATTCTCAAAGATTATAGAGATTTAGAATCTTCAATGGTTAATAGAATTGTATTAAGAACTGAATATGTAGAAATACAATTCAAACAATCAAATACAATCTATAAGTATCAACGAAATGTAGATAATTTCGATAATAACTTACAAAAAGTCGTTGATAGTAAAGAATCAGTTGGTAAATTCCTGAATAATAGTATTAAACAGGAAGAATTGACTCTAATTGACAAAATTGTACCCTAAATACTGATATTAATCACTAATTGACTGAATAATACCAATAAAATGGCAAAATCAAGCAAAAAGTATCAAGAATCGTCTACTAAGTTTAGAGAGGACGATTACGAAGATTTTGGGTACAATGTGTCTAATGCTAAGCGTTACAATAAGCGTAACAAACAGCAGAAGACATTCAAAGATAACGAATATTTCGACGACTGACCAACAATGTGTGCCACTAATTGAACTGCACACTATATCACCCATTTCTGATGCGATCGTGTAGTGTATACATGGTCGCATTTTTTCATGCATCAAACTATACCTTACTTGCCCACAGGGGTAGAGTATACTTCTGGCATAAAGTTTTGGGCAGTTGTTATAAAGAATGTTTTGGCTGCCCGACCAGTTGGCAAGGTGGCACACTGACCCCAGCGAATCGCCAAACCCCATGCTTATAATAGGCACATGCGAAACAAACTCATCAACGACACCAACCTGCTCGAACTGCAGGGGTTCATGCTCGACACCATGGCATCGCCTGACATGGCGGTGGATTGGTTCTGTGATCGCTTCGATTGCAATGCCACGGATGAGATCATCGATTTTGTCCTGGATGCTCACTTCGCCTTCTTTGGTGAGTGACACCTGAGGTAGTGGCACAGCATCGGTTGATCTGTGCCCCATCTCCTGTATTGTACATTTGTTCAAACGAATTCCAACCATGCGTAAGATCGAACGACTGATGAACGACGCCATCTCTGCCTCACGGGACTGGGGACAGGCAAACACCCGCGTTGAGATGATCGACGGCGTGTCTGTTGTGTTCCTGCATGGCAACAAAATTGCTGAGGTTGGTGATGATTTCGTCCGTGTATTTGATGGCGGTTGGCAATCCAACACCACCAAATCTCGTCTGAATGCTATCATCAATGAGTTCTGCGATCCTTTCACTGATGGTGTCTACCAGCACAAATTTGAGTGGTTCATCACTGACAACAAGAACGTGAAACCTTTCGTCAATGGTTACACTTTCACTGAAGAATCACTGCGCCTGGCACAGCGTACCTATGCCATGAAAAAACTCAATGAGCAGTGTGACACTCCACTAGGTGACCAGTACGGCGGGTGATCCGTCCCGTCCTGTGCCTATAATAGACCCATGAACAAACTTCCAAAGCACTTGCAAGAAACCCACGAGATCCGCGACGGATTCCTGATCAAGAAAGGCGAGACCGACCCCGCCATCTTTGCCGCCATGGAATCGATCAAGCGATCCATGCTAAAGGAAGCGGCAGAGCGTAAGGCGATCCGTGAGGGACGCATCCCTGCAGGACAGTGGGGGAACTGGAACATCAGCGACCGCGACTGACCCCATCCTGTGCCTATAATGACTTCAGTTCAAACAAACGACATGACCGAACCCACCTTCGCCGTCCAACCCGCCAACTGGGAGAACTTCGATTCCTACGGGTGCGACTGGGCGATCAACATCGGACACGCTTACAAGATCTGCAGCATCTGGCAGGAGATGAACCACGGGGAAGACATGATGATCTGGAGGGTCACCCCAGGTGGCAACCCCATCCGCTGGGTGCGTGTCTACAAGGATGAGAGCATCGACGCTGTGACAGACGAGGCGCTGTCCCTGCTGGTCTGATTCTCACCCCTTAGGGTCTACAATACACACAACACACAAACGGAGCACACATGAACGGATGGACCAACTGGGAGACCTGGAATGCATCTCTCTGGATCAACAATGAAGAGCATTTGTATCGCACCGCTCGCATTTATGGTCACTCTGGATATGATCGACTCGTGCCCTATCTGCAGGCATTCAGCATGACCAACGGCGACGGATTGCACTGGGAGGATAGCAACATCGATCGTGAAGAGATGGACGAAATGTTGGAAGAACTCTGCTGCACTGATTGATCATGAACATCAGAAAGTATCGCAGGGAGGTTGACAACATCATGTCATCCTTCGGTTTCATTTTCTTAGACGATTCTAAGCATTTGAAATACAAACACCCAACGCTTGGAATAGTACAAACCTGCAGCAAATCACCGAGTGATAATTATGCACTCGCACAGATTAAGCGACAATGTAGAAGATCAGTGGCAGCAGCGCAGTGATACTCAGGGGGCAGTTATTTGCCCCCTTTTTTGTATACCCCCGATTGCCGAGCGGGTCCCATCTAGCGTACTTAGTCTACAAAGTGTTACCCACGATCGATAAATATTAGTGGGTCCCCCGTATATAAAAAATCGCCCCCAGAAAAAATGCCCAAATACATTCACAAAGGAACGAAGGGTGGTTCTAAGATTGACAAAAGAACCCTACCCAAGAAAAAATGAACACGCGAACAACCCCTATAGAGGAGATTAGTTATATTGGTATATGCCTAGTGGAGGTAATACGGATTATGGGATTAAACGCATACGAAAAAATTCGCCCAGCAAAAAATGACTGAAAAACCCGAAGAGAACCTGGAGATCAGGTATAAGACCAAGGATGGCACATTGAAGGAGCAAAAGTTTGATGACTTCAATGAATTTGCCGATGCCATCCAAGATGCTGCATTAGACTACTATTCGGGTGCTGAGGCAGCACCAGAGATGGATATTTCTGCAGCATTTGGAGCATACGGCATACAATATAAGGAGAGTTTTAAAGATGGATCAAGACTTAGAAGCGAGATTGAATTCCTTGGAGAAGAGACTGAGGGATTGTGAGGAACCAGGGACCTTGTATTATTGCCGCCCTGGATCTGAAGACCACGAGAAACTGGCAGATTTTCTGAATGACGCTTATATCCAGTTACAAGAACTAAAACAAGTAGTTGCAGAGCACTTAAATGCCACTTCTAGTCACACCAGCAACAGTTGACACAGTATCAACAAATGCCACCTGTACATTTGCCGCTGCCCCTATTGGAGGGTCACCGATAACTTGTGGGTTGTTTATGGACAAGCAACCTGTGAAATACTATGTGTCAGGCACACCAGTAGCACCAGTTCCTGGAGTACCAACGATACCTAGTGTACCTTGTGTGGATCCTAGTGCTGGTGCGAGGATATTGAAACCATTGAATAATAAGTCGGTATTCTTTGCAAAGTTACTCCCAGTCGTAAGTGGAGACGAGGCATTCATTCTGGGTACTTCGAGACCATTGGTAGGACCCTATTCGCCAGGTTCAGTGAAGATTGCAGCAGCGCCAACTTCATGATATAATATGGGAGTACACACGGAGGCAATTCCATGGCAATGATGAAAGGCGGCAGTTACATCGAGGGCAAACCCAAACTGACTCGACAGGGATCGGGGAAGAACACGAAGTACGCTGCCAGTAGTCGTAATAAAGCGAAGAAGCGTTATCGTGGTCAAGGTAAGTGAATTAGAGGGATCAAAGATCTATCAGATCGATGATTATTATTCCAATCCAGATAGTGTTGTTAGAAGTTTTTTAGCAACGCTACCTGGGTTATGGAAGCATGATCAAGCGCGATCAATGAATGGGATATACTTTGAGGATCGTAGACATGATGTGTACCACTCTGATTCCATACAAGTATATCGTCACTTAAGCGAACTTTGTGGTCAGAAACCATATATTGATGGTCAAGTCATTACGAATCTCACTAGATTCAAGAAAGATGACTTTAATGACTACGAAGATCATTATTGGTGGCCACATCGTGATTCTGGGTATACAGGGATTATCTTTTTGAATAATAACCCTGGAGATATCTCAGGCACGAATCTTTATCGTTCCAAGGGTGTCGGGGATTATGTGAAACATCTCAATGAACACGAACTCCCATGTCGATTAAAAGAGAACTATGAGTTGATACATACCTTAGAACCAAAGTATAATCGACTATATTTGTTTGACGGGAAGAAGTTTCTGCATGGGATGAATATAGCAGACGATATGTATTTTGGTGAAGAGTATAGATTGAATCAAGTTTTCTTTTTTACTGATGACTAAGATCGAGAAGTGGATTGAGCGTATCTCGGAAGGGCGTGAGGAGTTAGGTGGTCATGCTATCTGCCCTTATGCCCATTCGGCGTCTATAGATGTCACTAGGTGTAAATTAGAGGAAGTTGCTCTGAATTCAGACGCGAACGCTGATGTCATGATATTTGATGTTGGTAACGTTAGTTTGGCGGCATTAATGCAGAGGGTGTCTGAATTATCGATGATGCACCCCGATTACATGATTTTGGATGATCATAAGGATGAACCAACATATATCAATGGTGTCCAGAGCAATTATGGTGAAGGAAATTTAATACTAATCCAGAAGAGAGATAAATTAGAGAGTGCGAGGGAAACCTTGCACAAGACCGATTATTACAAATATTGGTCACCATCCATGTATAGGAGAATAGTCAATGGACAAACGAGTAGACAAAGGTCAGGACTTTGAGAAATCTGGTATGACATTGATTACCGAAGTTCAAAGTGATTATTGGTTGAAGAAATCACAAAAAATGAAAGAAGCTAAGGAGTTTCTTGCTCATGCTGAGTGGGACGATGGATTTGTTGGTAAGTGACTAAATACTAAGAGGTAAACTCTACTAATAGTGGCAACTTTCCAATCGTTCAAGGATTTGAGCATTACGTTCAAACCTCATCCTGTAACTGGCGATTTAGTCGTCAAGAAGGATGATGCTGCGATTAAGCAGGCGATCGTGAATTTATTGCTGACATCAAAAGGCGAGAGACCATTTGCTCCAGATCTGGGGTCTGATCTCCGCCGTTTGATGTTTGAACCCCTAGATGTGGCGACAGCAGGTGCACTTTCTTCTAACATCAGGGAGACACTACGTAATTACGAACCAAGGATTGCTTTTCTAGGGATTGAA
>BCSF01000442.1_pt1 | contig 16601 bp, 25 predicted proteins | sample 1016431 | NCBI WGS metagenome assembly BCSF01 (sample SAMD00045685;SAMD00045686;SAMD00045687;SAMD00045688;SAMD00045689;SAMD00045690;SAMD00045691;SAMD00045692;SAMD00045684;SAMD00045690;SAMD00045691;SAMD00045692;SAMD00045684;SAMD00045685;SAMD00045686;SAMD00045687;SAMD00045688;SAMD00045689, study...
TGGACAGTCCAGTTGTAGCAGCACCCATGATATTTCCACTCATCAAACTGTTTGCAATATTACCAATAGGACCAGACATTATCCCACTCATTCCAGGAATCATTCCTAACATCGACATGGGATTACCTGTAGCAAGTGTATTAATACCTGCCATGATAGGTGCAGCACCAGGAATAAAGGATGCAGCAGTTCCAAGCACCTGCCCAACAGGACTTTGCATGACACCACTAACTGCCTTACCAACACCTTTAAAGGCATTACCAACACTCTTAACTACACCACCAAGGAATAGTTCTTGATCTCCTTCACCGTCAGGAGAAGGAATATCCCCCTCACTACTCTTACCCATAAACATATTGATAAGTTCACCAATATCGGGTAACTTTTTCAGAATGTTATCAATTTTATCTTTTAATCCTCTTGCACCAACAGCATCGACTACTGATTCTTCACCCTGTTGTAACTGAGGAATAAAATCACGAGCAAACATGTACCCGTCAAGGAGCATAGAAGCAATATTACCAGCACCTCCTGTAGCAAGACCAGCAATGTCTAAGATGCCCGATGTACCTTCAATCAATGCACCAATAGAGTCACCATTTGCTAATCTATCATAAGCAAATGCAAGGTTTACAATACCACCAATGACAGGAAGGATTGCAGCAGCACGCTTTCCTAACTTACTACCAGCAGTGGCAATATCAGTGATATTGCCGATACCTTTTTTCTTAAGAACCTCTTTGATCTTATCAGCACCAGGGATTCCCATCAACATATCGAACATTGCTTGTCCGATACCTGCTGCCTTCTTTGCAATAGGATCAATGAGTGGTTTGATCGGGTTTAAAATCTTTTCAATAAAGAAGTTTTTAGCACCAGATGCTAGGTTATTAAATGCTGCCTTTCCACCATCAGCAATCCAGTTTCCTGCTGCTTTTAACTTATTACCTGCTGCAGATCCCCATCTCTTACCTTTATCGGCAAGCATCTGACCAACTTTACTTACATCATCCCACTTCTTTCTAGCAGCATCCGATAAGTTATTATATTGTTTTGCCGCCCAGTCAGGAAGACCTTGTAGACTTTTAATAAGTCTTCCACCTTGATCGACCGCAAAGTTCCTTAATCTACCAGTTTGTGTTCCTGCATAATCTCTAAGACCGCCAAGGAATCCTCCAAATCTCTGTAGAGCATTTGGTCTTGGTTTGGGGAGACGTGGTAACTTAAGTCGCTTCCATTTTTGAAGTGCTTTTGTAGGATTTCCGCCAGCATTTCTTAGGGCGAGTTCATATGCTCTTGCAGCGTCATCACCATATTCAGCAAGAATCTTTTTATATTGTTTTGCTGCTGCATCACCATAGGTATTGGCAATGTCACTTACAGGAGGTCTGCCTCTAGGACCTTCAAACTCTGGGTTAGCACCACTAGGATTGGTTGGAGTAGGTTTTTTGGGTCTACCTTCTGGAGCATCTGGTTGTCTCCTACTACCGTCAAGTAAATCCTCACCACCACCAAGCAAGGCAGCAGCACCTTGTGCAGCAGCAATGATACCACCAATGCCAGCAATAGCTGCAGCAATAGTACCAAATGCTTTTAGTCTTTCTTCAATGGTAGTCTCTTTACCAAAGATAAAGTCAAGACCAGTACCAATGGCACCTGCAATATTTTCGCCAAACTCTTTTAGTTTATCAAAAACAAACTTTGCTTTTCTTAAGAACTCAGAAATCTTCTCTTGATTCTTTGGATCTCCAAGATATTTTAATAGTTCTGTAGTTAGTGCAAAAGCACCAATCTTTATTAAAAGATCACCAATCGGTTTCAGGACATCCAGAAGAAATCCGAATAGTCCTAGTCCCTTTAACTTTTTACCAACTTTCTTCTGCAGACCTTTGTCCTTGCCTGCCTTCACCAGTTCCTGGGAATCTTCGGCAGCTTGATCTTTTTGTCTACGTTCTCTTCTTCTCTCGAACTGCTCACGCTTCTTAGCGTCTTTTATCGAAGCAATCGAGATCTTTTCTATATCACTTATGACAGTTCCGATTGACGAAACTGTACCACCAATCCTATTGAGTGCTAGAGTTTGGGTACGAGCAGCAGAGGTTGCTGGAGTCTCTTTGCCAGAGGTTCCAGGATTTACAAACTTATAGACTTGTAGTTTAGCCACCTGCTGCTTTTTGCTCCTTCATGCGATTTTCTTCTTCTTTGAGGAATTTGATCAACATATTGACGTAGATTTCTTTTTCCCAAGGCATCAGATTATCGATATGTTCGATATTCCACTTATGATGATGCATTAGTGCAAAGTTTCCCTCATAATAAGAACGGAGATTAGTATGAAGAAGTGCTATGCGAAAAAACTCGCAAGACCCTCAAGTACAACCTCACTTTCTACACCAGTGTTAGGATTAGTTACCATGACAGTATGTGACAATTTAGGCATAGTCTCAAAGAACTTTTGAATCATTTGAAACTGCTTACTGTTAAGTTCATTGAACCATTCAATAAGTTCTGCCTTAGGAACATCCTTACATTCGTAGACTTGCTCAACATCAGCAATAGTTTCAACACAAGATGCTGCCATGTCAAACATTTGTTCCACTTCACTATCATTATCAGTAAAGTTCATCTTGACAAAAGTATCAAGACTGGGATATCCCATAGTAATCACAATCTCATCAGAGAGTTTCATCTCTCTTTTATGTCCTCTAGTTTTCACAACTTTGATGTCATCCAGAGGAATAGAAATCGCTACCTCAGTTTCGCCATCATCAGGACACATCACCGTTACGTCAACTGATTCACCGACAGATTTTGTACGAATCTGTAAGAACAAATATTCAATATCAAACGTAGAGAGTCTTTCGACATTTTGAATGTCAGTACACTCTTTGATGATGTTCTTAATAGCAGTAACAATCTCATCTTGCTCACCAGTCTCAGTTGCGAGAAGAAGTAGTTTTTCTTCCTTAACCAAGAATGGACGAAAACTCACTGTTCTACCATCAGAAGGTAGTTTAATTTTGTACCTGGGTACATTTAACTTAGGTAATGCCATAGAGATTCACATCAGTATTTTTATTTAGGGAGTCATCAAGACTGGTCTGCGTCATAAACATTGTCAGGTGTTGTTGTAGTAACTGCACCACCTTGACTTTCTGCAGTGAATTCTCTTTCTGTCCAAAAACGATAACGCTCATAGTAGAACTGAACACTGAGATCCATCGTTTTTGCTTGACTGTTATCTAGTTGAATCGAACCAATATTATAAGGATATATGTTTCTCAGTTCCCAGGCAGCAGTCAACTTGTTCTTCTTTGACAATAAGAAGTTATCACCTGCTTCTCTAAGTGCTCTGAGCGATCTAGGATCTTTGAATGCTTCATCTCCACCACCACGCTCAAACTTATAGATCATCACTCTAGGAGAGACATAGTTCCTATAGAAGTCTGTGTACTGATTACTATCATTTGCCATCGCTCTAGTCCAAGTCTCAAAGTAGTTTCTTGTCAACTGAGAACGAGGCATTGTAAACGTCATAGAAACTTGACTAAAGGCAGTTCCCGTGACATATTTCATTGCTGAACCTACATCAGTAATCTGTCCAGTAGTAATCTGCTTACTGGGAAGATTTACAGTCTTTGCATAATAATCTAAAGCCAGTGACAAATCACCAGTCTCAGATTTAAAAAGATCACCATTAACCTCACTGGCAATCATTGGAGGTGTTGCAAAATGCACCGAAAATAAGTTTGTGAAACTGGGGTTATTATCGGATTTCTTAAAGTATCCAATAAACTCTTGCAGTGAGCTAGTCCTAGCTGTATCTCGATTTGGAATAGACATTAGACTTTAAGTTCCTTTTCTGTGATTAACATAAACTCCCAGTTGTGATCAAGACAAAACTCGGTTGCTGCTTTCCACTTTGCTTGATTGACAGCGTATGTCACGACTTCATTGATATAACGTTTCGTATGCCTCTTTTGTGTTTTAGGTTCTTGCGTCTGTTTATAGGGTTTTACTTCAACAAGATACTTTTTATTGTTTATTTTAACATAAAAATCAGGAAAATAACGATGTCGTCTCCCATCAACTGGTGATATATAAGGAATGATTATCTCTTCGCTACCCCATTCCTGAACAGAAGGAGTAATATCACACCATTTCATGAACTTATACTCCCAAGAGGAGCGATAGATCACATTAGAAGCATCGCCTTTGTATTTCCTTGGAAAGGAAACTCGGTACTTGCCCTGATATCTCATAAATACATAGAGGTCATACAATATTTAGGTATAATCTTGGCAAGTATTTTCCGCTATCCTTTAGAAGCACCTACACCAGGTAGTGACAATTCTCCTTTTGGGGAAGGTGCGACCGAAGCGATTGATTATGTTTGTTTTCAGAGATCTAAAACTTCATATGATGATGGCGGGTATGGAGGATTCTCTTTTCCTTCTAGTGCTGGCACCGCAAAACGTGTACCCGATGATAAAAGAGTTTACATAGCAATGCCTAAGACATTGCAGACTGGATTTTCACCTCGTTACCAACAAATTGATTTGGGTGTTATGGGTGCTGCCATGCTGTCTGCAATGGGAACAGATCTTGGTGGTGACATGAATGATCTTGCAAAGATTATCGGTGAGACCGCAGACGCAGCACTACCCGAACTTCAAGCAGATGCGCTTGCTGGAGTAACTAGCGGTTTAGCACAGGCAGGAGGTCTCGCTGGCGGTCTCACTGCTAGTGGTATTCAAGCATTGACTAGAGGGAGAATATTCAACCCATTTAAAGAACAAGTCTTTGCAGGTCTTGATTTTAGAACTCACAACTTTACATTCAAGTTGTTGTCTAGATCGGAAACAGAAGCACAAAGAGTGCGAGAGATTATTGACTATTTCAAGACTGGTGCTCTACCTTCAATCGGTGCTACGAAAAACGCTGTAAATACTAGAGGCAAATCCCAAGATATTGATAATGCTCTGGCAGGACTAAACTCGCAGAGATTCTTTAATGTCCCCGAAACCTTTGACATTAAATTTATTCGTCTAGCACCAGACGGCACCACATCAAAGATATCCGCTGAAGATGCTGATTTCATGCACTTCAAGATTCACCCATCTGTTTGCACAGGCATTCAAGTCAACTACACTCCAGATGGTCAATATACATCATTTAAGAGTATTAAAGGGGGAATGGTTCAAGTTCCCGCAATCCAGTTAGGTCTCACTTTTGCTGAACTCAAACTGGTCACCCAAGGAGACATCAAGGACGGATTCTAATGGCAGCATATTTTTCTTATTTTCCAAACGTATACATTGGCGAAGGCGTAACATCTGATGAAGCGTTTAAGTATCGCCTTACCAAGAACATCTTTCGTAGAATGAAAGCAAGAGATGATCTAGAAAAGTATTCGACAACATTTGAGGCATATTCTGTCAAAACCGACGAAACTCCCTCTGGACTTGCTCATCGTATCTATAAAGATGCTCATTTAGATTGGATCATCCTATTGGTGAACAATATCACCGATGTTTATGAAGGTTGGCCAAAATCAGAAGCGTCTTTACAAGCATTTGTGAGAGATAAGTACGAAGATCCTGATGCTGTTCATCACTATGAGACTAATGAGGTATTATTTGAAGATATTGTCTATATTAAGAAGAATATTGATGTTAATGAAAGTTTTCGTGCTGTAATGCCAGATGGATCAGTCAAAACGGCAGATGAGTCTAGATTTCCAGTAACTAACTATGAGCATGAGTATTATCTGAATGAGAAGAAGCGTCTTATTCGTCTTCCTAACTCATATTTGATTGATTTGATGTCCTCAGAGATGAGAGAACAACTTGCATACCAACCTAATGTAGAAATTGATAAGCAAGGAAATAAAAAGACTCTTCTTAGTGCTTCATCCAGATTCATCAATAATGATGCTGCTGTTATTGCTAGCGGTTCTAATATCACTGCTCTTGGTGCTGTAACATCGTTTGATAACGGTCCTACATCTTCTGGTGTTGCTGGCACTTCAGCCGCTGTAGTAGCAGGAGTTGCAACAGCAACAACGACTACAACAGTCACAAACACCTCTTCTAGTAGTAGTTCTAGCAGCAGCAGTTCTTCGGGTGGAAGTGGTGGATACTGATCCTGAGTTTATAAACATAGATATAACAAAAGACGGACTTGCACTTATGTACAAATCCGTCTGTTTTCATTTGGAAAAGTGGCCAGGTGGCGATGCTTCCGAACAAGTTGCTCTGCAGCAACTAAAAGATAGTTTATTTCGTATTATTCTTGAAAAAACCTTAGAATCCTAAAATTTGGCGGGATTTTTTTTGCCCAATTTATGGAATCAAAAGTCGATTTCAGTTTCAACCTCCATCAACTTGGCATCCAACCATGGCACCGCCTACGATACCCAGGGGGATTGCCCAGAGTCGTCCGTCACCTCTGGAAGCAGCAGCACCGATGCCGCCACCAGCGATGCCACCTAGAATAGAACCTTCGATGCATGAATTGTCGTCAGTTTGATGCTGTTTTTGCGGAGCATCATCACGACGGTAGACACGATTATTACAAGGAACTTCTACTCGCTCCCTGTATGATGAGACGTATCCAGGAGACTTAGATGTACCAGGAATATATTCTTCTCGATATTCATTGCGATAGCATTTATTTTCTGAGGCATACCCTCTTTGAGATTGATATGCTTGACGGTTACTGCGGTCACCAATACTCTCTGCACTAACAGGCAGAGCAGAGAGTGTCATCAGAGCAGCTAGTGCAAGTTTCATCGGTCTTCTTCCTTATCCTTCTTATTGAATCCGAAAGGAGCGAGGGTGTCTTCCAGTTTTACTTTGAGGGCAACCGTGCCGATTGCCTCCATAACTTTCAGAACATCCTCAGGTTTAGCATTTTCACCAAGTTCTTTGGCAATGTACCAATACTTAGGCCAGAATGTTTCACCTGCCTTTTGGTAGTCCTCAACTGTTAGGATCTTCATCAGTCCTCCTCAGCAAGTTTAGCGAAGTAAGACAGAGTGTCATCTTCGTCTTGGACAGGAGAGGATGCAACTGCTTTCTCTCGGAAGTCAGATACTTCTTGTCCCCAGTTCTCTACTGGTTCGGGTTTTGCAAACACTTCCTCTTCATCCTCACGAATGACAGGAGCAGATGCATTAGAAGTCTTACCAAGCACCAGGTTCAGGCGTGCTTGCAGTTGCTCATAGGACTTGAAGTTCTTGGAATCTTCAAAGTCGGCAAGAGAATGTCCTTCTTTCCAGATGGACTCCAGTTTGTCGTCATCGAAGTTACCCAGGGTTCCAGGTGCAGCGAACTCAGACTTGTCGTAGTTCCAGTAACCGTCAACCTTACGGATCTTCAGTTTGAAGTCAGCACCCTTCCAGAAATTGAAGGGGTCAACGGGGGACTCGTCAGCAAATGCAGGTTGCATTGCTTCAACCAGTTTGTCAAAGATCTTCTTACCAAACTTGTAGAGGAAGACACGACCCTCATTCTCGGGATGAGCAGGGTCTTGGACAACATAGATGTTAGCATAGTAGGAGAGTTTGCGCTTTTGGGCACGGGCAATCTCCTTATCAGAATCACGACCACTGTTCCACAGTTCGCGATTCAGTTCACCAACGGGGTCATCCTTACCCAGGGTAGTGAGAGAGTTCTCAATGTACCACTGTCCACCAGGACCCTTGAAAGCATGGGACCAGACCTTTGCCCAAGGCATCTCTTCGCCATCGGGAGCAGGGAGGAATCGGATGACAGCGTAACCGTTACCAGACTTGTCCAGTTCAGGTTTCCAGAAACGCTCGTCGGCGGAAGAACCAGCAGCGGGCTGATTCAGTTTGTCAATCTCTCGGGTCAGTTTTTCAAAGGTGCTGCCGCCAGCAGACGCCTTCTTGAGAGAGGCAAAAGACATGTTCGTATTCTCCGTATTGAATGTGTAGTTTGTGTGTTTGCTACTGGATCATCGTAGCATACTATTTAGTCGTGGTCAACCTCCTGTTGTGCCGCTTGTTCGAGTGTCATAACCATAGCGTCCATGCACTCAAGGAGGTCAGCATAACCAAATGCTTGTGAAAGAGCATTGATCCTGGTTTTCATGTCAGCTGCTTCGGTGTCTTCCGATGCTGCCAAGCATAGTCTACCATAAAAAGTGCGTTGTTTGTCGATCAGGACCTTACAATCTTCAATGTGATCCAGTTTCTCCTGCTTGTTCATGCGTCCCAACTGGGAGGTCATAGACGCAACTTCTTGGTAGGTATTAAAAATGTCTTGCAAGTTATCTTGTACTTGCTCAGAATTGAAAAACTTGCTCATAACTTTGTCCTTATTACTGTGAGTATTACCTCCTTGTATTTTTGACAGTCAATATACAGGAACGGTTTGTACTTCAACACCCTATTTTTTACCTCTTTCCAGATAGGGTCAGATAGTTTCTTGTCAAACTGTTCAGTGTATCCTAAACAAGATTCAAATACAACGAGTGTTTCTAATGAGATCTCTGATGAGAGATAACGTTTAATGAGAGGAGGATGTATGCCTTCTTTTACTTCAAAGATTTTGTCAAACTTATCCTGATAGGGTGATTGGAAGTAAGTTAATAGAAGATCTACGTCCTGTCTAAATTTATAACAAAAAGACTCCTGACTTACTTTCCATTTTGTGTAGTTACCGTCACTAAAAGATTTAATATATCCCTTGGGGTCTTGCATAAAGTTAGCGACAAAGTAGTCCAGGATTTGATTCCCGTCGTACTTCGTCGCTAGTTTTTTAAAGAAATAACGGTCACGTCGTTGCTCAAAAGATTGTTCAGAGGCATTTACTTTGCCTCTATACTTTTGATAATCATAATGTTCTTTGGTGAAGTGCATTCGCAATGCGAGATACATCTTATACACTTCAAATCCAGTCACAGTGGTAATACTCCTTTAGATCGTTTCTTCATATAGTTTAGACGCTCTGCTTCATGTCGCAGGCGTTCTTTTAGAGGTTTTGTCATCAGTTTAGGGACAGTCTCTAGTTCGATTTCATTCTCCTGGCAGAAAGTTACCACTGCTTCGATATATGATATCAAACCATTACTCCGTTTTACCAAACGCTCGATCTCCATCGAGAACTTAGTAGGAGTTAGAAACTTGTCTTCTAACTGTTCTTTAGACATTCGTTCTTCCCCTAACAAATTCTTCAATGTAGGACTTAAGTAGTTGTAAATAGTCATCAAGATTGTACTTCTGAAACACTTGAATAGTGCCTTCTTCGGTGGCGATAAGGGTGACAATTTTCTTTACCTCTAAACCTGAACGCTCAAGGAACATTGCTGCGTATGCAGTCTCTTGCACAAAATAGTGCTCGATGTAATCTTCCTTTTTTTCTTTAGTTGAAGTTTTGAAATCGATTACTGCCAACTCACCATCGAATTCAGCAATGCAGTCTACTCGACCAGCTAAACCGAGATAATGTGAATATAAAAAGGTCTCTAAACAATGGATATTGTTTATACGGTTCAGCGTAGACTTTGCTGCTTGAAACATTCTAACAGATAATGGATTATTTTCCAAGTATTTGTCGATGTTCAGTTCACCTTTGAAATAGTCTTCAGAGATTGCATGAAATGCAGTACCTCTTTGTGTTGCTCTAGCAGTAATACGATTTGCCTCTACTTCACCAATCTTAGATCTCCATTTCTGGAAAAATTGTGCGTTCTTAAACGATGTGATGGAGGTTACGCTTGGATAATATTTATCAGCACCAGGGATAGGATAAAATCTGGTGCCATCTTTCGTCACAGGTTCAACCTCCACATGATCACGGAGGTTCACATCAATAAAGTTAAACATCAAAATCCTAAGTTATATTTGGTAAGCAGATAAGATTTAACAAGACCAGAGCGAACGATATCTTCAATCCCAAACTCTACGCAGGTGAACTCGCGCATGTTCTGTAGGATTTTAATGAAGTCTGCAATACCAGATTTCTCATTCTCTTTTACAAGATCAGTCTGAGTGATATCACCACACAGCATGATCTTAGAGTCTTCACCGATACGAGTAATCATAGAATCGAGTTCATGGAAGTTGAGATTACTGAACTCATCTACAATAACAATACAGTTATCAAGGGTAACACCCCTGATAAAACTTGTAGACCAGAAACTAATAGTTTCCTGTGCTCTGAGGTTATCATACAGCATATCGAATGAGTTGTCATCAGGCATACTGAACATGTATCGAACCATGTTCTTGTATGGAATCTGATAGAGTGCCGACTTATCTTCATGGTCTCCAGGAAGGAAACCAATCTCTCTAGTAGGTACAAGAGACCTTACAATGTAAATCTTATCATAAGGAGTATTTTCGTCAAGTACCTGCTGAAGAGCAAGATAAAGAGTGATGAAAGTTTTACCTGTGCCAGCAGCACCATGGAGAAGAATGTTCTGACCTTCAGCATATTGCTCGAATACAGTCTCCTGATTAGGAGTCAGAGGATTGATAGACACCATGTAGGATTTATCAATCGGTTTCTTTCTTCGGATCTGTTTTGCAGTCATGTTGGAGGGGACGGGATTACTTGTAGTATTCCTTTTACGGGCTCTAGGCATATCAAGTAAAGCGGCTCAAGTTTGCTCGGGGGTGTGCTTTCTGCACTTTGGACATCACTTCTTTGAATCCTTCAGATTGTTTGGGAGTACCGTAAGTTACCCCACCAACTCCTTCATTCCAATCTTTATCCCAGTCAGGATTTTCTGCCCGCCAGGTTTCGTATTCTTTCATGGTCATGTAGAGAGTTTGTTTCTCTCCAGTGACCTTATTTAGCACAGGGTAAGTAGGCATCTCAACACTCCTCTTTCTTGAATAGTTTGCGGCACTTTTTAACTTCTTTGAGTTCATCCTTGATCATCTGATATGCATCTTCAGGAGAGATTCTCTTTGACATTTCCATAGCAGTGATGACTTCAACTCTAGTACCAAAATGTTTAAGTGCTTCTTCAAAACAATTTAGTTCTTCATACATCAGTCAATCCTCAATGATGGTTGTAAGCAGTTGCACTCATCAAGATGATGGGAGCAACCGCAATCACCCTCAGGACACCATCCAAGCGCCTCAGAGACGACTGGGAACTGGCAGATGAAATGCTGCTTGCAGAGTTCAGCAATGTCCATATGCTCCTTCTGGGTGCCGTTGGCGGTACGCAGATTGATATAATGAATCCATGACCTGAGATTTCCTGTCATGTAGAGTTTGGTTCCTACGGCGAGGGGAAGCACAAAACGAGCACACTCCTTTGCAATATTATCTTCAAGCATCTGCTGGTACAGGTTCATACCTTGCTCGAAGTGTTGCTGCATCAGGATCTCATACTTCTGCTTGACCCAAGGATCGATAGCATCAATAGAGTTCTGACGATTCTTGTGATCTTGGAGTCGGAGTTCTGGAAGGGAGATCTTCTCACCGAGTAGGGAAGAATCAGCATAGCGTTGTGAAAATTCTTGGAAGCAGAACGAACGATGACGCAAGATTTGAGCTGCCAGACCTCTGGTGGTAGTGATTTCCAGAGTCATTGTTGCTTGCTCAAACACAGACCAGTGCCCATGCTTGATACAATACTTCAGCAATCCTGCCACTTTAGGGTTCTCCTGATTAGCAGGATTGCTCACACGAGCAATGTATCCGATTGTCTTCTCTGCATCAGGAGTAACAGAGACCAAACATACTTTAGTCATTCTTTATCAATAAAAAGTCTAGCGAGTAAATACAAACCAAGTGCCTTGAAGTATCCAATAGTGGCGATGCCAAAGATACCTGGTAGCAACCAGTTCCATAATAGCATAATAATAGCAGGTTTGATAAAGAAAGCAAAGAACGTTGCTGCTACTTTAACTGCTGCTTCTTTCTTCTGTTGCTCTTCTAACTCTTCCTGTTCTTCTTTTTCTTTCTCTTCAAATGCACGTTTATCGAAATAAATCGTCATTTGGTTTTCTTTTTCTTCGCGTTTGGATCGTTCCATAATTTAGGATTAACTCTCCCCTCAGTCTGAGTCATGTTTTTGAAGTCATGACGATAGTGATCCCAATAATGATCAAAGATATCTACTCGCTTATTAGCAGAGCAGATATCAAACTTCGTCATACCATCTTGTAGATATTCTACCATGTATGCGGTATAAGGCAATGAGCGGTCCTCACATAAAGAAGGGTCACAATCCTTATGGATCATTCTGATACCCTTCCCCATCAGGAACGTCCTCCCCATTCGATACTAGGAAATGCTTCACTAATCACTGCTTTGGTGATTCGCTTATACTTGTCATTGATACGTCCATCCTTTGCAAGCACCAAAAGTTCTGCCTCTTCAGCAGCAAGACCTTCCAGAAGTTGAACAAACATAGACTCACGCTTCAGTGAAGGCAGTTTATCCTGACCACCTTTGAAGAAACGATAAAGACCACGATACTCTTGCTCAAGGCGAGTATGGTCAGTTCCTACAGGTGCATCATTAGGAGTGTAGGGAACATCTCCTTCTGGCAGCATAGAAATAATACTTTCATCGTAGTTAATAATCAACAACTGTCGAAGAGCAACTGTATTGTGCTTCCGAAGCAGTGAAATCTTTTCTGCTTTTGTCTTTGCATTGGAGACCTTTCTCAAAATCTCACTAAGCAGTAACCGAGGGTTACTGTTTTCCATATTGCGTGGCATGATTTACTCCTTTAATTAATCTTCATCATCCTCATCTTCAAACTCAGTCCAGTATTGTGTGTCTGGTCTGATGTAGATAAGTTCGTCATGTAACATGTTACCATCTTCATCGAACATTTCAGGATGTGATACTGACTTAGCGTATGCCGCGTTCTCGATGAAGTCTTCTACGTACCCTTTTGCTAACCAGGAAACAGCGATTCCTAGAATGAATGCTCCGAGTACAACTAATACAACTAGTGCAACTAACATGGTTTCCTCCCTAAGAATAGTTTGAAATGAACTGGAAACCAACCCTCCTATGTCTTGAACTGATAATATTTAGTCGTTAAATCAGATTGTTTTCCCTGAGATAGCGGACGGTTTCAGTGCATCCTCCGAGACGAGTTGTCTCTTTTAGAACTTGAGGAAAGGTACTACCATTACCAAACTGAGCGTAGAATTCTTCACGAGAAAAATCACGGTTCAGTTGCTTTTCAGTATAGGAGTAACCCTTACCTTCTAACACTTGTTTGATTTTAGTGCAATAGGGACATCCTGTCCTTGTGTATACAGTAAAATTCATAATACCTCTAGATGAAAAAAGGGACTCCGTAGAGTCCCATTGGGTGTTCCGACTTTTGTAGAGTGACCGCACGAAAGGTCACTCTGTTATTTATCAGAAGCTGTACTTCAGACCGACTTTAGTACCATAGCCACGGTCAACAGAAGAGTCACCCGAACCTTGGAAGGAGACTTCACCGTATGCACCAAGAGCATCGCTCAGAGCAACACCCAGACCTGCCTTACCAGAGGGAACGGTATCAACATCGCCACCATCAGGGGAGATGACAGTAGCACCTGCTTGGACGTAGTACGAAGCAGACTCGCCAACAGGACCTTCGTAGCCCACGTGCAGATCAGTATTGGTTCCAGTGTAGTTGCTACCAGTGAAACCCGAGTTTGCCTCTACGTTGACGTAGGGACCTGCAAGGGCAGCGGCGGGAGCGAATGCGAGAGCAGCAGCGGCTGCGAATGCGGTTTTGATCATTGTTGTTTTTCCTTGTAGTTACTTGCGGAATGGTTACCCGCAGATGAATAGGGATCCGACATATCCCGTTTTGTTACAGTTCGTAAAGCGCCTTACGAATCAGTATTTATACTAGCAGAATCTTCAGATTCTGTCAACCTTTGTTCGGTTCTCATCTTGTTCAGTTTCTTCCTTGCTTCTACAAAGCGTCTTGCATTCTCTGCTTTCTGCTCATAGAATGCACCGAGATCATACTGAACATCAATCAGAACATCACTGGGGTCTACAATCGAATCAAACTCAGCGTCAGCGTCACCAAGAAGTTTCTTCAATTCTTCTGGAAGGTTCTCGTTTTTAATCTTTGGTAGATCCATTAGACGATGTACTCTTCGTAACCGATTGCTTTTCTAGTATGCCATATAATGTTGCTGCTGTCAACCCCTAAACTGGTAGAAAGATCTAAGGACGATGCGATAATCCCCTCAGTGACAGTCGTAGTGACATTTTCTGTCGTAGTATTTTGTGTAGTGCCTCTGTTTCTAACATCATTGATTATCAACTCAGCATTACAATCATTGTCATCTTTATCACGGAAACACAGTCTACTATTACTCTTTCTAGTAAATCCACCTGAGTTATCCTCAATAACCAGATTATATGTTTGTCCTGCAGTTGCAGTAAAGACATAATCATCACTACCTTTCTTTTTACCTGCGGTCTGGACAAAGGTCTTACCAGCAATCTTAAGTTTACCTAATGCTGTGTCATACTCATTGGGATTATCATCCCACTTGAATAGAAGTTGTATCCGTCCCGTACCAATACCCGTAACAACAATATCACCGCTATTATTAAACTGTGCTTCGATAGCATTGTTAACTGTAGAGGTTGTTGACACTGGCGCTGTTGTAGATGATGCATTTCTAGTGATTGTCCATGCTACACCAGCAGGATTGTTTGACCAGGAGTCAACGTTGGTCCCACCCAACGCATTGTTGGTAACTGTTGCTCCAATGGTATGAGGACCTACAGCAAGGTTAGACAGCGTGTAAAGGGTGCTGGATGTGAAAGAGGTAGACGTTGCCACTGTCGCCCCGTCTAGGGTGATTGTAGCAGTGTTGTCTGCCTGCACTTCTAAAGTATAGTTGTCTGTTGCTGGAACGTCAATGTTCCAGACAGTCGATTGTGCCTGCCCAACATAAGTATTTGTATTAGATGGGAACACTGCATAGGTATTCATGAAGTCAGACCACAGATGAGTCGGTCCAGAGTATATCCAATCAGTAATTTCAGTGCTGATACCACATGCACTACCTCTACAGATTTTTAAGAACCATCCACCAGGATTCCGATTCCAATCATATGAATCTCCTGGTGGAGGTACCTCAAAGTTGAGGCATGAAACAGTTACTGTTATCTGACCTCTGTTTAAAGTTCTAGTAGTAGTATAAGGTACTGTATATGCTCCTGTAGTGAAAATACCACCAATAACATCATTGAACAATATATCAGTGGTATTCAATATTACTGATCCTTGGTTATCAGACCCAAAAGAAAATGCATATGTGCCTGTTTCTTCAATATTAATCACATAAGTAACTTCTTGTTCGTTACCTGCCAGGGTACAGACTTCAGGATTTGTCCAAACTCCATAGTTTCTACCATCACCATTCCACTGATATTCATCATAGGTAAACTCTGGATTAGTAATCTCATTAATAAAAAACTCTACATTACAATCATTGTCATCACTATCTGTCAAACACAACTTTAACCCATTGTTTTGAACATCGATAGGATTGTTTGATGAGTTCAATCCTGAGAATTGAAGATTATATGTTGCACCACCTACAACACTAATATATTTTTCTTGACTACCTTTCTCTCCAGAACGAGTCCAGGTGGTTGATGTTCCTGTATCATCAGTGATAGTGATTTGATTTACAGCAACTCCATACTTATTAGGGTCATCATTCCATTTCAGTCTCAGGTTTACATTTGCTCGTCCAGATCCTGTAGTGACAATAGCAGTACCTGCAGAGTTGAAAGCAACTGTCAAGTTATTTGCAGCAAGTCCAAACTTAGGACCTGCATCAACAGCATATGTTAGCGGTTTAGATCTTGCTCGCTGCGCTTTTGTTACCACCGTACCATCATTAAGATAATATGTACGAGGTCTGATATTAATATCTTCGTCAAAAGGTGAGCAGGAATCAGCATCAAGTACAGGAACAAAGAATACATCTCTCAGACCAAAGTCTGACGCATCGAGTCCACCTCTTAGATTATTATTTTCTTCTACATCTCCATTTGAATAGATGTATCTACAGTCAAAATATGTACCATCTGGTTTCTGCTTACACTCCATGGTAACCAAAACCTTTGGAGGTTCACCAATGAGATTGCCAATACCATACCACCAGTTAGATGGTTCTGAAAATACAGGTACATACTTATCACCTTCAGGTACTATGATAGTCCTATCCCTTTGTTCCTCTGCTGGAGAGTCACAAATAGGACCAAAGTATCCTTCAGGATAATAAAAAGACATTAAAAAAGAGGGTTGTTACACCCTCTATTTATTTTATAGTGCGTTGCCTCTAGGAAGAACTTCCTCTGGAAATACAAAATTCTCATGAGGTTGATCGATAGGTGCTAACCATGCTCGAAGACCTTCATTCAGAAGGATGTTTTTAGTATAGAAAGTTTCAAACTCTGGATCCTCCGCCGCTCTGATCTCTTGAGAAACGAAATCGTAAGCACGAAGATTAAGAGCCAGACCAATGATGCCAATCGATGATGTCCAAAGTCCCATAACGGGAACGAATAACATAAAGAAATGAAGCCAGCGTTTGTTGCTGAAAGCAATGCCGAAGATCT
>BCSF01000443.1_pt1 | contig 16544 bp, 11 predicted proteins | sample 1016431 | NCBI WGS metagenome assembly BCSF01 (sample SAMD00045685;SAMD00045686;SAMD00045687;SAMD00045688;SAMD00045689;SAMD00045690;SAMD00045691;SAMD00045692;SAMD00045684;SAMD00045690;SAMD00045691;SAMD00045692;SAMD00045684;SAMD00045685;SAMD00045686;SAMD00045687;SAMD00045688;SAMD00045689, study...
TGTAGGTAATACTGCCGACACGAAATATTTTACGGCTACCAATGGGGGTGGAGTTGAACTTTACCACCAGGGCAATGAAAAACTAGCCACCACCTCGGGAGGCATAAACGTAACCGGAACCGTCACCGACGACGGTGCAACCCACGACGGGGACGTTACTTTCACGGGCGCTAGCTATAACGCGGTCTGGGATAGCTCAGGCTCCGCGCTTGAGTTCGCGGACAACGCTAAAGCCACATTTGGTGCTAGTAACGACCTTCAGATTTACCACGATGGCAGCAACAGTTTTATTAGTGATTCCGGCACAGGCGACTTATTTATTCAGGCATCTAACAACCACTACCTTCGATTCATTAGTGGGGGGTATGCCGTAGTAACAACGGAAAATGCTGGCGTTGAGCTTCGTTATAATAACAGCACGAAAATCGCCACCACCTCAGCAGGCGTCGACGTAACCGGAACCGTCACCTCAGACGGCGCTGACCTTGATGGCGCTGTCACTATCAACGAAAGCAGCGCAGATGTAGACTTCCGCGTTGAGTCCAACAACGACACCCACATGCTATTCGTTGACGGTAGCGCGGATGCGGTGGGCATCGGGACTAACGCTCCGTCCCACGCATTAGATGTGTTCAAATCTGCGGGCACGGTAGCCCGAATACGAAACACCGCAGCCACCGGAGCAACGCCTAGCACAACTCACGGCGAGCTTGTCGTCGAATCGACTGACGCGAATATGGGAATGCAGTTTCTCGGTAGCACAACCGCTAACCAACGCATTCTTTTCGGCGATACAGACGCAGGCGGGTCGGGTCAAGTTGTATACGACCACACTTCTAACTATATGTCATTTTCCGCGAATGGAGCAGAACGCCTGCGTATCGACAGCAACGGTAGAGTTGGCATCGGCGAGTCGGCTCCACTAGCTCCGCTACATGTTAAAAATGGAGACAGCGGTGTAACAAGCGTTGGAGCTGGAGGAGGTTCTTTACTTGTCGAATCTAGTGGTAATAGCGGAATCACTATTGCTAACCCCAATACCTCGATAGGTAGTATCTACTTTGCTGACCCCGAAGATGATGATGCGGGAAGTATTCGTTATTATCACCAGTACGATTTGATGAACTTTAGTGTTTCGGGTACTGAAGCTCTACGGATTGACGCAAATAAAATAGTAATTAACGAAAACAGCGCAGACCGCGACTTCCGTGTTGAATCCGACAACAACGCGAACATGCTGTTTGTCGATGCAAGTGCGGATTCGGTGGGCATCGGAACTAGTAGTCCATTTGGCAAATTAAAAGTTACTGTTGGTGATAATGCTCCTGCCGCCTCTGGAAATATGAATACTGGGGTTGTTTTAGAGTCAGCGAGTGCTTCTAGGGCATTGAATCTTGGAGTTAACAACACTGCGGGATATAGTTGGATTAACGCAGCTTTTTCCAACAATTCAAATGTGCCAGACAATCTTGTTTTTATGACTGGCACAAACGAACGCCTGCGTATCGCCAGCAACGGTAGAGTTGGCATCGGAACTAGTACACCAGACGAAGCCCTCCACATTGATAAGGTCGCAAACTCTTCCATTCGACTCGGTGAGACAGGCCGTGACTATGCTTATCTTTTGAGAGCAAATGTATCTGATAGTGTGAACGGTGGATTTTTAATCGAAGATGCGGAAAGCGGAAATGATTTATATAAGGTGATTTCTGGTGCCAGTGGTTCTCATAAGTTTTTTATTAACGGCAGCGCTGCTGAAAGAGCACATTTTGGTCCTACATCTATTATCTTTAACGATACTAGCGATGACGTAGATTTCCGCGTCGAGTCTAACGGCAACACACATATGTTGTTCGTCGATGGCGGAAACGATAACGTTCATATTGGTTCTTCTGCTGTCACAAGCCAATCAGTGCCTCTCCAAGTCGGTACAGGTCAAGCAAATCAAATTGTCGTCAAGGGAAGTGGCAGTGGATTCACGCAAGGTGGCATTATCATTGAAGGCGGAACCGATAGCACGCCTGGCACCCGAGGCCAAGGAATCTACTACTTCAACGAAGGAAATGATCGAACTTATTACTCTGGAACCCTGTACAACAATGGAACTGTCTGGGGCGTAGGCTCTGGCTCTTCGACAAGTTTAGCTCTCGGCGCTGCCGACACCACAAACGCCGTTCTCGCTGTTGATGGGGTTAATGGTCGGGTTGGTATCGGAGATTCTTCACCTGCTGCAATTCTAGAAATAACCCAAGCCAGCAATTTAAGCGAATCTACCGCTCACTTACGCATCTCAGGGGCAGGCTACGCAGCGTTTCATTGGCTTGATGGGACAGCTTACTATATTGGGCAGAATGGTGGTTCTCGTTCTCTGAGACTTTATTCTTCCGCTGAATCTGCTGGTGTGGAATTAAGTGCAGGCGCAACTTCGTTCACGACGTTCTCTGATGAAAGACTGAAAGAAAATGTCGAACCTATTAAGAATGCTTTGCAGTCCCTTTCTAACCTCCGCACCGTCAAATATCACCTCAAAGACGTTGATAGCCCCGAGGACAAGAAGAAGATAGGTGTTATCGCTCAAGACTTAGTTGGCGTGATTGATGAAGTAATCGACCCAACATTCAGGCCAAATGATAGTACTGAATACATGGGGGTTCGCTATACGGAGCTTGTGCCTGTACTTATTAAGGCCATTCAGGAACAGCAAGATTTAATTGAATCACTCGAAACTCGCATCGCTGCTTTGGAAGCAAGCTAAGGAGAAATTAAATGGCTATAAATTGTACTTGGACTATTGCTGATATGACGCATAAAGACGCCGACGGCGGCGTTATTCTCGTTTACTGGTCGTGCGTAGCGTCAAGCGACGGTGAGCCTGCGTACTCAGCCACCGAAGGTGGGAAGCTGCAACTTACCTATGACGCATCTGCGTCGGACTTTATTGCTTACGCCGACCTGACGGAAGCGAATGTACTTGGTTGGGTGTACGCCGACCTAGCCGCCAACTCTGACGTGGAGAACGAGACGCCAGAGCAAGCCAAAGCGCGTATCGAGGCAGAGCGCACTGCAAAAGTACAAGCTCAAATCGATAAAGCCAACAGCCAATCTAACGGTTTGCCTTGGGTGGCTTAATTTAATTTAAGGAGACTTCTGATGGCGAAAGATGAAAAGAAAACCATCACTGTGAATGACGTTGAATACAACGTTGCCGATCTGACTGAGCAGCAGCTCGCCATGGTCAACCATGTTTCAGACCTTGACCGCAAACTGGCTAACGCTCGATTTAACGTAGACCAGCTTCAGGTAGGCCGAGATGCGTTTGTGGGGATGCTAACCACCTCGCTTGAGGCTGAAGCTGTGGAGTAAGTTATATGACTATCGCAATGGAACGGGTGCTGCACTGGAAAATATTGCCGCGTCTGATGATGTTGGTAATGACCATCATGTACATTCGAGTTCTGGAGTGGGGGATGAGCCTCGAAGACTTATCCACGCAACAAAGCGCAATGATTTCAGTGTGTAGTGGCGCAATGACCGGGGCTTTTGCTGTATGGCTGGGCCACGAGAAGTGACCCAGCAATGGAAGACTTGAAACTTCCAATTGCTCTTGTCATTGCGATGGTCGCTCAAATTGTGGGCGGCGTTTGGTGGGTGTCAAAACAAACGGCAACCCTTGAGGACCTCAAAGAGAACATTGCGAGAAACACCGAAGAGGTCGCAGAGCTTTGGAAGTCGGTGGACAGCGTAAATTCGGATATGACGCGTCAAATCGAAGTAAGGGGGCGCCTTTACGCGCTTGAACGTGAGATGCAAATTTTTGATCGTGACCGTTTTAAAACCCTGGGGCACGATCCGAACGCACGATGAGAAGGGTAAACCAACGATATGCCTTTACAAAAGCTACAGTTTAGACCTGGCGTAAACCGTGAAACCACCTCGTACACAAACGAGGGCGGTTGGTTTGACTGTGACAAGGTAAGGTTTCGTTTCGGCACCCCCGAAAAAATCGGCGGCTGGGAAAAGTATTCCGGAAAAAGCTTTTTAGGCACTTGTCGTGCTTTAAAACCGTTTGTAGCTCTTGCTGGCGAAAGTTACTTGGGTGTCGGAACGCACCTTAAATATTACATTAACGAGGGTGGGGGATATAACGACATCACCCCTCTTCGAGTAACCACGTCTGCCGGTGACGTAACATTCGCCGCGACCAACGGCTCATCCACACTGACTGTTACCGATAGTAACCATGGCGCACTAGAAAACGATTTCGTTACTTTTAGTGGCGCGGCTTCGCTGGGTGGCAACATTACCGCCGACGTTCTTAATCAAGAATATCAAATATCACGTATCGTGAATGTTAATTCTTATGAGGTTGTAGCTAGAGAAGTCGCTTCTCTTAATGACATTACCGTCGACGGGGTCTATACACCAACCGCTGTTTTAGCTAATAGCTCAGACACCGGTAATGGTGGGTCTTCTGTTGTAGGTGCTTATCAAATCCAATCCGGATTGGACACCACCGTGGCTGGAACAGGTTGGGGTGCCGGTACATGGTCCCGTGGAACATGGGGTTCTAGCTCCAGCTTGACCGCGGTAGGTGACATTTTGCGTATTTGGAGCCATGACAACTTCGGCGAAGATCTACTTATTAACGTTCGCGACGGCGGCATTTATTACTGGGATAAATCCACAAGTTCCGCACCCTATGCTCGTGCAATAGAGCTTAAAGACCTAAGTGGTGCGGACTCAACAACACCAACTATCGCAAAACAGGTAATGATTTCTGACCGTGACCGGCACGTTATCGTGTTTGGTTGCGATGCTCAAAATGACATTGGCACACAAGACCCATTGTTAATCCGTTTTTCAGATCAAGAAAGTCCGACAATTTGGGAAGCACAGGCCACCAATACGGCAGGTGATTTACGGATCGGCACAGGTTCTGAAATCATCACGGCCATCGAGACAAGGCAGCAAATCCTTGTGTTTACTGACCGGTCGTTACACGCGATGCAGTATCTGGGGCCACCGTTCACTTTTGGTATTTCGATGATTTCGGAAAACACCACAATTGCCAGCCCGTTATCGGCTATTGCCGTAGACGACATGGTGATGTGGATGGGTGAGGAAGAGTTTTATCTTTACACCGGTCAGGTGCAAAAGCTTCCTTGCTCTGTCAGAGCCTATGTTTTTAACGATTTCAACCAAAACCAAGCTGAGAAAGTAACGGCTGCGGTTAACTCATCTTATTCCGAAATTTGGTGGTTTTACCCATCTGCCGACTCCGACACCGTTGACAAATATGTAGTCTATAACTACCAAGAACAGGTTTGGTACTACGGCAATTTGACAAGAACTGCTTGGATAGACCGCGGTATTCAGCAATACCCCATTGCTGCCAGTACGGATGGATACTTGTATTACCACGAATTTGGTACAGACGACGGCAGTGTTAATCCACCCGCAGCTATCAGTTCCTATATCGAAAGCAGTCAGTTATCGATAGGTGCTGGAGACAACTTTGTACTTTTAAGCAAACTTATACCTGACGTGACTTTTGACGGCTCAACGTCACCGTCACCTAACGTAGATTTCACATTAGAAACTAGACGTTTTCCAGGTACAGATTACAGCCAAACCGTAAGTAGCAACGTCATTCGTAGCTCGACCGTCCCTGTCGAGCAATTTACCGATCAAGTGAGATTACGAATGCGAGGACGATCGTTCGCGCTCAAGATTGAATCTGACACGACCGGAGTGGAATGGAGACTAGGGACACCACGTGTAGAAATAAGGCCGGACGGTCGTAGATGAGCAGAGGACTAGTACAACCTGTATTTCCTAACGCGCCTGCTGAATATGACGTTCAGTACATGACGGAGGTTGTCCGTGCCTTTTCTGTTTTCCTACAACAAGTTAACAACCCTGGTCCGTGGCAGGCATCGTCTTTAACGCTGCCTGACTTGCAGACCGACAATTACAACCTTCCCCTCGGCGGAATTTTCCAATATGGCGACGAGTTGCGCATAACGGTAGCTAATAAGCCGTACTTGCGAGGATCTCAAGCATCCAGTGGCGTGGGTAGTGTAACGGTGACAATCTCATGAGCGACGGAACCATTATTAACATGCCGGATGGCAGTAAATGGAAACCATCCACCAGCACAGATACTGTTCACTGCGCTGTCTGTGGTAACAAAGTGGATACCCCGGAAGAACTAGCGTCGTATCCGGAAGGAAACTGTCCGGTCTGTGGCTCTCCGTGGACGGGAATTGAGAACAGAAGTACAATGATACAAGTAACTATGCCCGAAAGCATAACGGGTGGAGCGGGATAATGGCTAAAGAAGCGTTGAAAGAAAAGGAAGAACTGGAAGTCCCGACCGGTGGTATTGGCGATTTCGTCATGGACGATGACGAAGCGGACAAAGTATACGCTGATACAGATACCGATGCCGAAGAAAGTTTTGGCAAAGAAGGCATAGCTCAGTTCCCAGCGCTCGCGGAGCGCATGGCCAAATATGGCCGGAACGAAGACAACATGTTGGCTCACGTTGCAGAGGGCGAACTGGTTATCCCTGCTCAATTCCTCAAAGACGAGGTGATGAAGCAGCGGATTTTTGAAATCTTAACCGAAGCAGGCGTAGAAGACCCGGAAGCTTACGTTGTTGGCGCAGAGGCCAACGATATTAACCCCACCACGGGGTTGCCAGAGTTTTTCCTTAAGAGACTTTTCAAGAAAGTAGTTAAAGGAATCAAGTCGGTCGTTAAGTCGGTCGTCAAAGTGGTCAAGAAAGTCGCTCCGATAGTATTGCCAGTTGCTCTGGCAGCCACGCCTCTCGGACCTGTTTTTGGCCCCGCACTAGGGTCGGGCATCGGAACGCTGCTACAGGGCGGAAGTGTCGGAGACGCTTTAAAGTCCGGTCTTATGTCAGGAGCAATGGGTGCGGTTACCGCCGGATTTTCATCCGGTTCGGGTTCCTTTATGGACAAAATTTCAAACGCCACCTCTAATTTCGGAGACCGACTCAGCCAGACCGTAACTGGCTTTACCGAAGGCGTTTCCAGCGGCAGCCTTGGTGGATTTACCGACAGCTTCTTCTCGTCCTATAACCCAATACAAAACACCGCACTTGTTGAGTCTCCCATGGTTCCCCGGCCAACCGCCAAGGATGCGTTTGACCAGGCCACCAACCTGGGGTATGACGACTTCACCGCCGCCGATTTTACAAGCAAACCTAGCAACTTGACCGCCTCAAGCGACAAGGGCTTTGTTAAGCTATACGCAGACACGTTCAACGCCACTGAGAAAGGACTTCGCAAACAAAACTTGCCAGAATCAATCGCCCGGGAGCGAGCCAAAATCGCGGCCGAAGCCGCTGTTGCTAAAGCGGAAGCCGCGGCTAATCCAAGCGTATTTAAGAAATACGCGCCGTTAGCCTTGGCGGGCACAGGGGTGGCAGCCGCCTCCGGCGCTTTCGATGGCTTTTTTGATCCGCCTCCGATAGAGCCTGCAAGTTTCGTAGAATATGGCAAAGACGGGCAGCCTATAACGGGCACCGACCTACTTGAGAGTCAGCCCGGTAGGTACTTGGTAAAAAACTTGGGCAATCTTGAACTTGACGAAACTACCGGGCAATACCGACCCATACAAAGGTCGCCTATAAGCATTCCGGGTGGACCCTTTGCACGTCCATCCGTCATGCAAGCCGCAGACGGCGGTCCTATCTTCCCCCGCCGCACAGGCGGCATCGCCCCAACAGAAGGCGTTCCAGGCCAAGACAGTGTTAAAGCCATGCTGATGCCGGGTGAGTTTGTTATGACCACCGACGCGGTCCGCGGGCTAGGGAACGGGAACCTAAATAACGGAATCAAGAATATGTATTCAGTTATGCGTAATCTTGAGCGTCGCGGGAGGGCTATCGCGTAATGGCTGAACAAACCACACAGATTCTCCGCGAAGCCCCGGAGATTGAAGCCGCCAAACTGGGTCTACTTTCATCGGCCAAAACTCTTGCTGATGAAGGAAGGACTATTCCGCCATATATGGTGGCGGAAATGGATGCGCTGCAAATCCGGGCGGAGGATTTGGCGAAAGCCGGGATAGGCGGATACCAACCTTTTCTAGAACAAGCTGGATTTACGTTAGGAGACGCCCAAACTGCGCTGGGTCGTGTAATGAGCGACGCCGCGCCGTTTCAAGCTGAAGCCGCGATGCAAATCCGGGAAGGTTTGTTTAACGTCCCTGGCGCTATATACCCAGCTGTTTTCGATAGCGCCAACGCTTACACAATTGCCCAGCAAGCCGCACAACGGGCTGACGACCCTGGACGGGTAAGTACTCTCGAAACACAATTGGGGACCGCGGACCTCGCCGCACGAGGCTTAGCCTCGAGATTAGGTCAGGACGCACTCACTCAAGCCGGAACGATACAAACCGGATTAGACGCCGCGACTTTGGCCGCCCAACAAGCTGCTGCCACTGGACAAACTAGCCTAGGCACGGCTGCCGGTTTAGGTCAGGCAGCGGCAACGCAAGCGGGTGCCGACACGGCAGCCGCTATTCAAGCAGCACGGGGCGCGGTCCAAGGAGCAGGGACCGGGTTGCAGCAAGCGGGTGCAGGTGCATTACAAACCGCGCAAGGCTCCGGGCTTGCTACTCAAGGCGCAATAACCGGTGCCCGCGGCCTTACAAGCGATGCCGCAACAGCGCTACGAGCGGCGGGGGCGTTAGGGTCGCAAGCGGCCCAGCAGGGTATTGCAGGTTTGGCAGGCACTACAGGTGCGTTTGACCCCACGGCTTCCGATCCATTCATGAATCGGTTTGAAGACGCTGCCGTTCAGCAAGCTTTGGCCGACATCCGACGTGCGGGCGACATTCAGCAACAACAGGTTGGTGCGCAAGCCGCAGCGGCAGGCGCATTTGGTGGATCGCGGCAGGCCATTGCCGAGCAAGAATTGCAGAGAAATATCTTAGAGCAACAGGCTCGTACTGCCGCAGGCATGCGTCAACAAGGTTTTGAAAGCGCGGCTCAACGGGCACAGCAGGCGTTCGAATCGCAGCAAGCTCGAGCACAGCAGGCCGCGCAGCTTTCGGGGTCGTTGGGCGCACAAGGTGCGCAGTCTGAGATGCAAGCCGCACAGCTCGCCGGACAATTGGGTTTGTCCGCGGAAGAGCTAGCCGGTCGGTTGATTGGTCAGCAGGCTCAAACAGGTCTGTCAGCACAGCAACTTTTTGCCCAGACCGCGCAACAATCCGGACAACTGGGCTTGAGCGCGGAGCAGTTGGCTGCGCAAACAGCACAGCAACAAGGTCAGACCGGACTATCCGCTGCCCAGTTGCGGGGTCAGTTGGCAGGACAGGCTGCCGATTTAGGCATGAATGCCGCTCAAATGCAGCAACTGGCGGCCCAACAAGGTGGCCAGCTAGGCTTAGCTGCTTTGGAGCAAGCCGGACAAATCGGTTTGAGCGCGGAGCAGCTTGCGTCGGCAAACGCACAAGCTCTAGCCAACACCGGTATGAATTTACAGCAGCTCGCCTCTCAGACAGGTTTGAGCCAAGCTCAGTTGGCAGGTCAGTTAGGTCAGCAAACCGCCGGAATTGCTATGCAAGGAGCCGAGGTGCGCGGGCGTCTGGGCGAGGGCCTAGGTGCGCTAGGCACTCAATACGGCCAGTTAGGCTTGCAGCAAGGTGAAGGCCTTGGTCAGCTAGGTTTACGTCAAAGCGCTTTGGGCGAACTGCAACACGAGTTAGGTCAGCGCGAATCTGGGTTCTTGTTCGACCTAGGCAAGCAGCGTCAAGCTCAAGCTCAAGCCGGTCTGGACGCAACTCGTCAGACACAGGTTGAACAGCAAGCGGAGCCTTTTGAACGCATAGGCTTCCTTTCGGACGTTTACAAAGGTGCGCCGTCAAGTCAGATGTCTATCACTCAGCAGTCTGGCGGAAGCATATCACCCGCCCAATCTATCTTAGGATTGGGAATAGCCGGTTTGTCGGCAGCGGCAGGTGCAAACAGAGCAGGATTGTTTTGATGATGAATAGAGAACTAATGCGCAGGCAAATGTTTGCTAAAGGGGGCGCAGCTTTCCCCGATCTTAGCGGAGATGGCCGAGTTACCCAGAAAGATATCTTGATGGGTCGTGGAGTAATTCCAATGCAAGATGGTGGGATGGCCCCGATGCCCGCTCCGATGCCCGCTCCGATGCCCGCGGCCCCCGGACCAATGCCCGCGGCCCCCGGACCAATGCCGTCAGAAACGCTTCCAGTGATGCCTCCGGTTGACCCCAACAACATCGACATGGGCCAAGTGAGTCAAGCCGCCATGCAGAGCGGCATTGACCCGGTCATGCTGGAAACCATGCTGACGGAATACGCTAGCGGCTTAGATGATTTAGAAAACGCCGAAGATTACGAAACCGTGATGAACGGTATTCGAGGCGATAAACAGCCCATCCAACAGCGCTACCAAGAACTTGCAACCGTGGTAGGTCCCGAGGATGCTCAGCAAACTCCCGAATCCGTGCTTACGCTAGTTCAGCCGGTCATGATGCTGGCTTCGGTGGACCAAGGCATTGGCAGCTTAGCGGCAGAAGAGATGTCGGCTCCGGTAGAAGGCCCGATGGCCGAGGGCATTATGTCCACGGTAGATATGGCAGGGCCTGAACCAATGGCAGCTCCAGCACCAATGGCGGAGGTACCCGCCCCCGTAAATTTTAACCAAGGCGGCGCGGTTCAGTACTTTGCACCGGAAAACCCAAACCGTGTCGCCACGCCGGTAGCTCCTAGAACTGTATCCGAGGTATACGAACGAGAAACGTTGCCAACGTATCAAAAAATCCTAGGGGCGATGGACCAGCAAAAAGCTTTTCAAGACCAGAAAAGAATGACAGAAGCGCAGATGTTGTTTGACATCGCGCAAGGCGCTTTGATGTTTGCTACTCCTGGTGAGCGGCGCATGAGTCCCGCGGAGCGGTTGGCTCAATCGTTTACCCCTGTGTTGGGGAACATCGGTACTCGTGCGGGTGAATTGCAGAAGTTTAAGCAATCCCAGGCTGCTCAAGATCAAGCTCTCAAACTGCAAGCCTTAGGCAGCGCGGAGAAAAGAGTGTCGGCTGAAATTGCGGCAAGGGCGCAGAAAGCGAGAGATGACGATAAAGCGTCTAACAAACCTGTTTCTGACACGTTTCTGGTAACACTTGCCGGGGAAGACGGTAAACCTCGAGTCATCCTCGACGGTCCCATGTCTCAGGGAGACTACGCTAACCTTGTAGAAAAGCACGGTGCGGAAAATTTGACGGTTACGAAAAAGTCTCCTAAACCCCCCGCTACGAGTAAACCCAATATACAGGTCGTAGCAAATACAAAAACGAGGGAGATGCAAAGCTTTGATTTAAACAATCCGGAACAATTGAAAGCCTATAACGCTTTAGACAAAAAGGTTTACGTGCCTATCACTCTGCCGAAGATGGCGGATTTATCGGCCAATCGCATGAGCTTCGGTAAGGGAGCGGAAGCCCAGTTCATGGCACTCACGTCTGAGCCGAAGGTTTTGAAACAATACGCAGACGGTACGCTGGACCCTTACACTGCTAACCTCATTAATTCGTTTATTACTAGAGAAACAGTGCAAAAACCAACGATAGATCCAATCTCAGGTCGACAAATTTTGGTGCCCGGATTTACGATAAATACAGCCTTGAGAAAGGCAATCGAAGCCCGCTCAAAAGTCCCAGGGATGACTAGTGATAGACTGCCGCTGCTCTACGGTAAAAACGTATTAGACGTCAAAACTGCAGAACTTGATGACGACCCCAATACGACTGGTCGGATAAAGTTCCTTCCGAACGGAAGCGTAGATTTCAGTGTGTTTGCCAATGACCCGACGTTTATAATTTCTGGTAAGTACGATCTCACACAATCGCAAACATGGCGTTCCGCGGTAAACAGGTTTTTCAATGACATTGCCGGTCAATTAAAAATAGGCAGTGGTTATGCGGGTGAAGGTGGTCGTATTACTTCAAACGCCGATAAAGAATTAAACAGTCTTGCTAGAAACATTGTAAAAACGGGTAGAGCCGGAGTTGAGGGCAAGGTGTTTGTTTTAGACGTCAAACTGCTAGAAAAAGAGGTTGAACAATTCAAACCGGGATTTGCCAAAACCGATGTTCAAGCTAGAGACCAGTTAGTAGCTGTAAGAAACAGTCTTGCTTCTATGTATCATCAAGCGTGGCTCACAGCGTCGGACCCTCCCGCCGATCCGACTGGCAAGACGATTGTAGAAGCTAAAAGGATGGTAAGACAATTGGAAAGCTTGATAGCAGAAACTACAGCAGCTATTGCAGTTTACGATAAATATCTTAGCCGTGACCCCATAGCGGAGTCAGTAGAAGATCGTGCAGAAACGTCTGCTGTCGTACCTTCTGTGACAAGTACATTGCCCAGAGTAGGTGGGTGAGGGGAATAAGTAATGGCAAACACAACTCCATTTACAACACTCGCTGACGAAGTTTCCACTGCAATTGGTGAAACCATCGTTGATGATTTTGGGGAACTGTCAACTTCGGAAGAAACGCAAGAAGATGAAGTTTATGATGAGTTAACAACATCGTTCAAGAAGGACTCTCCTTTTGTCCGTATTAATTCGGTTATCCTCACCCCAGAGGTCGTAGACGACTTTCGTAAGAACTTTGACAACCCCTCAGAGGCTTTGGCCCGTGATCTTGTCACGACGATGCAGATGGATTACCCCGAACAAATGGCGGCTGACCCAAACTTTCTTACATACGAAGGGTTAATAGGGGGTACTGCGCCTTTTTTGGATTTGTTGCCTTCTACAAAAGGTAAAAATAAAGTTGGAAAGCAAAAAACAGACGACGAGATCATAATCCTTTTTAGTAATGCGCAGCCCGCTACCTTTGCACGTCCATTTTTATCTGAATTTGCTAAGTCGGTGCCCGCCACCGAAGCCATGGCAGCAACAGCAAGAGTTACCGGCCCGCGGATCATACCTGCTGCAACAGCTTCAGGTGCAGCAATTGCCGGACCGATTGGCGCAGTAGGAGGTTTTATCACTGGAACACTATCAACAGGCGCTTTGTCCTTGTTGTCGGGAGCTGGTGTTTACCTTTTAGGCGACGAAATTGAAGAACAGATTTTAGGCCCGGACCCCGTAATTACTCCCGGTCAACGCGCTTCATACGAAGCATATAGAACGCTTGGCGGTGGTTCAGGCGCTATTAGATTTCCATGGCTCATGAGCCCCGAATCAAATATCGCAGGCCAAATGGCGTTAAAAAATATCGCAAACGAGGCTGCCGAATCACGGGCCATGAACCTTGCGACAAATCTAGACAACTTAATCAGCGCAACAGGTCAAGCTGCGCGTACAACCCCTGTTTTAACCGGCGTTGGTGAAAGTGTTGCTGTTAGTGGTTCTGGTATAGGCGCTAGATACGCTGAAGAAATGGACCCCGGTGCTACTGGAACGCGTCTTGCTGGTGAGCTTATCGGTGGCAACCTTCTTTACGCTACTGTGGCGAAAGCGTTCCCCCGAATTATTGCAAGCAAAGAAACCGATAACATGGGTGGTCGCATAGTAAACGCTAAGCAACGCAAATTGTTTAAAAACATCAATGAGTTGTACGCGGACTACGGCACACCAGAACAATACGACGCGCTCATTGAACGATTAACTAGCCCAGAAATACAAAAACAACTTGAAGAAGCTTTTCCCGGCGTAGAGTTCACGGCAGCACAACAAGGTGGTGATCTACTATTAATGGGTGTCGAAGCCGTAAAGGCGAAAGGCGAACGTGGACTAGACGTAGCGCGTAAGAAAGCCGAACGTGAAGCCTTAGACTTCATGGATAAATTTATTCAAGGTCTGATTTCTACCGGTGATCCCGCAGACGCCCGTAACGCCGCTATTTTGAGAGCTTCCATTTTTGAAGATACTCTGCGACAAGGCTTAAATAAAAAAATTGAGGCGTTGCTTGATGCGGATAAGAAGCTTCAGAAACAACCGGGTCAAACCGCACGACGTTCTAAAATACAGCTTTCTGAAGAGCTGTACGCATTGATTGGTAATTATATTACCGCTGCGAGTAACAAAGAACGAGAGTTGTGGTCCGCGGTTCCAAACGTTGAAATAGTTCAGCCGCTTGGTGAAGATGCCGCCGAAGACGCCCTTCCCGCTTTTTTGAAAGCTTTTGACGAAATCTCTTTTAAGGATCCTGCCGTTCAAAAGGCTTTTGGAAAAAGGTCTGAGGTTTTATTCGATTTTATTGACGATGCGCGGAAAGACTTGGGACTAAAGCCCGGAGCCGTATTAAGCGACGCTGAAATAGACTCTTTAGGAAAATTTAAAGCGGATTTGGATAATGCCGTAGTAAGACTGGGTGGTTTTGACGAATCAAGCAAAAACTTGAACCTACTTTTAAACGATGCGGAACAGTTACCGGTTGAAGAAAGAGCCGGTTTTTTACGAAATCGCCAATCAGAAATTAAAGCCAGTTTAAAAGACTTGGCTAACCCAGAGGGTCAAAAAAGATTAGCCACGGCGTTGGATAAAGCGGCAGATTATTTTTCTGCGCAAGCTACTGCCGAAACTCGTGCGGCACAAAGGTCGGGAGAAGCCTCCGAAGATATGGTGCCCCTGACTGCGGACAGGCTAGCTGAAGTAAGAAGTCAGCTTTTACGAGAAGCTAGGTCTTTGGCAGCCGATCCAGCTACCTCCGATTATGCACGTCGCATTGGCATCGTGGCCGAAGCTATTGCAGAGGACCTTGATGTTGAAGGGTTTGGCAGTGCTTACGACACCGCGAGAGCGTACAGCCGTGCTAAAAACGATTTCTTTACTAGAACAATTGTAGGTGACATAGATCGAACACAACGGTCGGGTGCAGCAAGGCTACCCGCTGAAGTTACGTTTGAAACATTTATAAAGGGCAACCCTAGTATTACGCTACATCGTGTTCGACAATTACAAGGCATGGCGGAGTTTGCCGATCAACAAGGTTTACCACAATATCTGGAACCCGAGGTGATGCCCGCAACGGAACCCGTCTTTACCACTACTGCCAATTTGATTGATAGCTATCTTCGTAATCTTGAAAAGCTTGCATCAAAAGAGGTCTTTAACCCTAGCACAAACCAATATACTACCGTGATTAACGCCTCCGCATTAGAAAAATGGAAAGCTGACAATGCAGAGGTATTAGAGGCCTTTCCTCAACTTCAGATCGATCTAGATAACGCCACTACTGCACAAAGAGCCGTAGAGGTTATGAAACAAAATGCCAAACGTGGTCGTAAAATAGCTCGCAATCAAGAGTATTTAGCTAAGTTAATTGACGGCGTGTCTCCTACAATAGCGGTAACAAATGCTTTTGACTCTGAAAACCCCGAAAAAGCTTTTCGAAACCTGTTTGCTTTGCGAAGAATGGGCGAAGATGCGATTGACGGTCCTCGAGTTATAAGGCCCGGATCATTATCTGCGTTACGTCGATCACGGTATAACGAGATAAAAGCTGCTGGATTAAAGTCCGAAGACATTAACAACGCGATGCAACGGGCCATACTTGAACACGCTTACCTTGCCGCGGGCAGCGAAGGAGCGTTTAACCCACAAGTTTTTTACCAGAAGTTGTTTGGTGATTTGCCTAACAAATCAAAAAAGTCTCTTATGGATGTGGCCGATCAGTTTGATGTGTTCCCAGAGGCCACAAAAAATCGCCTGAAGTTTATGTCAGAACAACTGATGCGCGTTCAAGCCGCAGATGCTGCCGGTAAATTGGCAGACCCCGACGCTTTTGCGGCAGAAGCGGGACCGATTGTTGAGTTTTATGTTGGCGTTCTTGGCTCCGCGGCAGGTTCTAGAGCGTACGGGGCGGCTGGCGGTAGCGGACCGGGTGTCATTTCAGCGTCTAATGTTGGTGCAAGAGAATTACGCAAGTTCATGCTTGAGTTACCTGCGGTAGCTAAATTACGCGCTATCGACATGATGTTCACCGACCCGCAGCTTATTGCATCGTTAATGCAAAAGCCCGGAAATGAAAGAGGAAAAGTGCGTCAGTATCAAAAAATAATAGGAATGTTGAAAGACAAACTGTTTAACGCCTCCGTGTCTATGGCTCCGTTTGTTACCCGTGAAATATCTGAAAAAGAAGACCGTGGTACAGACGTCCCTTATCCAGGGTTTCCAGGCTTGCCCAAAAATCCTGAAAAGGAAAATCAGCAACGTATCGAACAGCTTAGACAAGAAGTACTTCAACAACGAAAAATGCCCCCGGCTAATCAGCAAGGGGCTCTCGTACCACCTGCCCAACCTCCCACTCAGGGCGGCGGTGCTGCACCTATGCCCTTGCAACTTGCGTCTGCGGCTCCTCAGCCAACTAACACCCCTTCAGGGCAAGTTGACAGGGCTAGGTTTGCAGCTTTATTTCCCGAGGACCGTGATTTGATATCGGGGATCGGTAGTTTAATGGGACGTGTTTAATGAGCATCTTCGAGAAATACACAGGGTCATCTTCCTATTACACCGAGGACGAGTT
>BCSF01000444.1_pt1 | contig 16533 bp, 24 predicted proteins | sample 1016431 | NCBI WGS metagenome assembly BCSF01 (sample SAMD00045685;SAMD00045686;SAMD00045687;SAMD00045688;SAMD00045689;SAMD00045690;SAMD00045691;SAMD00045692;SAMD00045684;SAMD00045690;SAMD00045691;SAMD00045692;SAMD00045684;SAMD00045685;SAMD00045686;SAMD00045687;SAMD00045688;SAMD00045689, study...
GTATTATGACTTATAGTTTGATCTGCATTTGCAAAAGCAAAAAAGTTTGGTGTGTTAGTTCCACCAATACCAGATACAAAGTTTGCTCTAGTCATTTTTCTTAATGCTCCAGCAGATGTATCATGGATTAATACAGTATCGTCTGTAGCAATAGAAGTTTCAGCAGTTTGACCAGTAATTATAGAAGCTGCTACTTGTGAGCTTCCAACAGAACCACTAGGAGGATTTACTGTTTGAACAGCTTTACCTAAATACACACAGTACATATCATCACTAGATGATGTAGCACTTGTTAAAGTTAATGATGTACCAGATGCAGTATATGCAGTTGTAGGTTCTTGTCTTACAAAATTTATAAATAATGCAATCTCATTTTCATTAGCCACAGCTTGACTTAATGTGTACGAAGTAGTTGCACTTGTAGTAAAGTCTTGCTTTGTAAAAGCACTGTATTTTTCAGCTGGTATGTTTCCTATATATCCCATTAAATTTCCTTATGTACTTATTGAATCAACAACTGATAGTATGCAATCAACAGCACTTGCTGTATCTGATAATGCCTCAACACTATCACCTGATTGTAAAACTACTTTTGCACCACCATCAATCAATTCTAAAGATCCACCAGCTGGTATAGGTGCATCCTTAATCAAATAATAACTTGTGCTACTATTTTTAACAGTTGCATCTACAGTTACTACTGATCCTGATTTATTAGCAAAACGCATACCAATTATTGCGTCATCACTATTAGCGGCAGCTCTTATTTCAGTTGCAGAAGTTCCAACATTTTGTTTTAAAACTCTTTCAAAATCTTGTGCCATCTATTTCCTCCTTATTATTATTTAAAGTGCAATTGCCATTGCAACAGCAAATCCAGCACTAGCCGAACTAGAGTTTGCATCTATGAAAGTTACTAATCTTGATAATGCTGCTTTTCTGTTTGTTCCTCCAGCACCATCATCAACTACAATTAAATCTGATGTAGCTAAATCTGCACCAATATCTGTAGCACCATCAATATTTAAAGCTGATACTGAAACTTTATTAGCTGTACTAATTGTACCTAATTTTGAGTCAGCAATACTGTTGATTGCAAGAGTAATATTTCCGCTAGATGTAACTGGTGAACTTCCTACAGTAAATTCTCCAGCACCAGCATCTGCAATTCCAACAGATGTTACTGTACCAACATTAGCTGGTGTAACCTGAGAGTAAGTAATATTGCTAGATCCAATTACTGCATCACTATCTGTAGTACATAAAAATATTTTATTATCGTTTGTAGAACCTTGATTAACTACAATCATCTGACCAGATAGTTCTGCAATAGTGTCATGCTCAGGATCTCTTGATGCAGCACCACTTGATACTGCTAAGTATAATCCATTTTCTGTAGCATCAGTTTGATCTTTAACTAAAACTCTATCTCCAGCTACAAGAGTAACACCATCAATGCTATCTCCAGCTTCTAAACCATTTGTTAAATTTACATTTGCTGTAGTTGCACATTCAGCTATAATTCTTGTTCTAAGTCCAGCAACAGCTTGATCTACATAATTTTTAGTAGCCGCATCTGAACTAGCAGATGGAGAACCAAGCCCTGTAACTGATCCACCTGATATAGAAACATTGTTTGCAGCTTGTGTTGCAATTGAACCTAATCCTAAAGATGTTCTAGCGGTAGCACCAGACTCTGTAACAAAGTTAGAACCATCACCAACAATAAAATTACTGTCAGTTGGTGTTAGTCCAGCAATGTCAGTTAGTTGTGCATCACTAGCTTGTTTTGCATCTAGTTGTGTTTGTATGTTTGAGCTTACGCCATTTAGATAACCAAACTCTGTATTAGAGATTGTACCATCATGAATTTTTGTAGCTGCAATAGCTGCACTTGCATTTATATCTGCATTTACAATTGCACCATCATTTATTTTTGCTGATGTAATTGCACTGTCTGCTATTTTTGCAGTAGTAACCTGGCTATCTGCTATGTGTGCAGTATCAATACTGCCATCAACATAATGCTCTGAGTTAATACTATCATCAGCTATTTTTGTTCCATCTACTGCATCAGCAGCAATCTTAGCTGTCGTTACATTTGCATCTGTAATTTTAGCAGTTGTGATTTGTGCATCTGCAATATGAGCTGTGTCTATTGAACCATCTACATAGTGTTCACTGTTAATACTGTCGTCTGCAATCTTAGTACCATCAACAGCATCTGCTGCAATCTTTGCAGTTGTTACAGCACCATCGCTAATATTTGATGTGCCAATAATATCTGTAGGTATTGATGAGTTTGTTTTTGATAACGCTGCAATATAAACATTAGAGATAGCTTCATTAGCTAGAGAGCCACTATCCCAAGTAACATTTACTGTTGTGTTTGTTGAAAATGATGAGCTAGCAATCGTACCATAGATTGTACCTGGAGTTGTTGCAGTTAATTTAATTCGTCTGCCAGCATGATAAATAGAAGTTACATCTGCACCAGCTATTGTAAAAGAAGTTGCTGATGCGTAAGCAGCAGTGTAGCTTGCATCCCCATCACCATACTCAATCCATTGTGCATCGTTAAACCAATCTCTAGTATTTTTCATTAATGCTCTAATAGCATTATTCAAATTACTAGGTAGCATCCCCTCATCTACATCAATAGAGTTTAATGAAGTGTTGCTTGCTTGTGTAGTTGAGTAATCTTTAATATTTGTTGGCATATAACTCCTAATTCATAAACCAAGCAAAAGCTTTATCGCTTTCACTATTATTTTTATTAATTAAATTATTTACAGCTTCTTCTACTTGTCTTTGAAAGAACTCTTGAGTTTCAATTGAATATCTTATGTTATCTATATCTACTTTATCACTCATTACCTAGATCCTCCTTGACTAGCAGTTAAGTCTATTCCTTGAGCATGAGTCCAAATACTTTCTGCTGGTATTTTTACATTTGCTCTAAAATATCTACCTGATTGTCTTACTGGTGCTATACCAGTTGTGTTTATTGTACTTGAAGATGAACTTGTAACTGAATCTGAAAGTTTATCTCTAGTCTTAATTACAACATTAGATGAAGCATCTACTAAGGGTCTAACTCCTGTTACATTTGCTCTTAGTCCAGGAAACAATTCTGTTTCTTTTGTTTCTAGTTCTGCTTCTAAAGCTTTTCCAGAAAATATAGCTGCTTTAAAGTTTTCATCAATTGCACCTAAATACAATTGTCCACTTGTCCAGTAAGCACTATCTAGTGATATATTAATATCTTCTAAATTTTCTGAAATAATATCCATTAGTTCTACAGTATTAACCACCATGAACTGTTTAAATATTTGTGATGCTTGTACGTTAGCAACTGACCATTTTTGCGTTACATAATTATAAATTAATAATCTATCGCATATACCAGTAGTGTTAGGATTATTTTTACTTGGATATAACCATAACGCTAAAGTATTAAAAGGATCTACCGCAGCTGATATTCTATCTGTATAAGCTTTGTTTAAATCACTATCAAAAAATCTATTTACTTTTTCAGCTCCTATAGGCAATACTTGGTCGCCAGAAATCTGAAAGAAACCATCGTCTGCATAGAAAAATATTTGCCTGTTGTCTTGGCAAACAGTTTGTCCATAAACAGCACCTCTATTAGGTGATATAACTGAAAATCTAAAAATTACATTACCACCAACAAAGTCCATCCTAATTATTTGGTTTTGTCTAAATACATAACCAACCTCACCAGAAGTTATGGCAACAATCTGTCCACCACTACCAGGTAAGTCTTGTGTATCACTAGATTTAACTCCAGCTTCCCATGTTGCAATGTCATTTAAACCTGACCAAGCAACTCTGTTCTTTGCATTTTCAATGTTACCAGTTACTAAAAAATCTCTAATTACGCCACTTACTCTAAACTTAGCTGGTACTGTGCCTGAGCCACTACTTGTAACTAAGCTTTGCAAAGTTGCAAAATTAGTTGATGTACCCATTAAATAATACATTGGAGGATTAACTCCATTACTTGCAATTATGTATTGTCCAAATTGAGTAAATGTAAAAAAATCTGTATCACCACCACTAACTGTGCAGCTACCTTTAACACTAGAAAAAGTTCCAGATGTTAATTTATAAATATTGTCTTTTGTACCAACAAACGTAAATACTGTGTTTTGGTTATCTCTAAAACTACCAGCACCTTTAGCATTTTGTGTTACATTAGATGCACCACTATAAGCAACTAAACCTTTTACTGGTTTGTAGCTTGTTTGTGCATGGTACACATTGGTTGCTACTGTAGCACCAGGATTAAGGTGATCTGGTTGATCTGGTAGCCACTCTCCAAAAGGTAATTGCATAATTAAGCCGAATTAGTTGTTGATGTATAATTACTTTTAAATGGTGAAGCGATTGTATCTTCACTTCTAATTTGTAAAGGAGATCCACTAAATTGATCTTCTCTGTCGTTTAATTCTAGTCGTTCAAGAGCTGTAGCATACATCTGCTGCCAAGTTTGAACTTGTTGCGGATTGTACCCACCTAAAAAATTAGCTGCATGAAACAATGAGCCATATAAATATATAGCTGGATGATCTGTTAAAATAAAGTTTGTTGCATTTGTAGATGATAGTGCATCAAACTTTTTATAATAATTTAAGTAGCCTGTGTAACTACTATCAGGCTTTGGTGTAAATCTAAATGTATCACCTAAAATTGTATAAGCTTGTGGTATGCCGGTAACAGAAGTTCCTTTTACTTGATCCATTTGTGGTGGAGTCATGTAACGTAAAGGATATTTCGTACTGCCACTTAAAATGTAAAAATCTCTTACTTGTAAAAAGCCTGTAGGTATAGACTCAGTTTCACTATCAATTGTAATAGTGCTTTGAGCTATCATTTTTCTAACTCTTAACTTAGAGTTAAAATCAGCTTCTGTTAAAACTATAAAGTCATCTGCTATCTCATCAGTTAAATCTGATCTGTTTAACCAATTAGCTATTGATGCTTTTAGTGTTGTGTAACTTGTTAATGCCATTAAAATTTACCTGGTGCAGTTCTAAAATATCTATAATCAGAACTATTTAATTTTTCTCTTAGTATTTTGTGTTGAACATCTTTAGGTAACGCAAACCAATTACCTTTGTTTTGGTCTTTGTTATACTCTTTTGCCCAAATTTCTAAAATGATGGTTGGAATAGAAGCTACTCTTTTTAATCCTTTGTCAGGACTATAACCATCGTTAAGATTATATAACTTTTTATTGTGGTCTAAAATAGGCTTATGATTAATTTTTCTTTCTTGAACTACACCCTTTTCACTTTCGTAAAAGTTTTCAGTTAGTAATCCAGTTTGTTCTGTACTAATCTTACCCATTATCTACCTTGCCCTTTGTACCTTGTAAGTTTTTTGTTTCGTTTCTCATTCTTGTTCAATCGTTTTTTATGTTTGCCTAACTTTTTAGGTTTAGGTCTAGGTACGAAATGAACAAACTTTTGCCTAGCCACTAGCTTAGTTCAGAAATAGATACATTTGCTGTTCCAATAGCTGCAACTTTTTCACCTGGATTAACCTTAAATATTTCTGGTTGATCTGCTGGTATAAAGATGCTGCTAGAAGTAGCTGTAGGACTTGAGCCAAACAAAATATGACAATCTGCATCTGCACATATTCTTACATACAAAGTATATGCACCAAAAGCACTTGAGGCACTTGATGAACCACTTGATGCTAGCATTTGTACTGTTGTTGGTCTTAAACCATAATTAAAAGCCATCTTATTTACTCCTTATTTTTTTCTTTTCTTCATTTTAGATTTGACAATCTTTGCTTGAAGTTTTTTTGGTAAAGTTCTTTGCTTAGCAGTAAGAACTGCTTTGCCTTTCATTTTACCTTTCATTAGTATTTTCTCATCTTAACTTTTTTGCCCATTTTTTTAGCTGCTTTCTTAGCTGCCATTTTTCCTTTTTTTGTATAAGCAAATTTCTTTTTTCCGACCATCGGCATATTGTTTTCTCCTAAAAAATTTTTGTTGTGTACTTGGGGGAAGTACCGCTAGGCAAGATCCCCCAAATTTTGTTATCTTCTAACTACAAATGTAACTAAAAGTTTTTGTGCTCCTGTAGAAGCACCATCTGTAATCATTTCAATAGTTCCATCTTCTGAAACTGAGTTTGCAGCAGTAGGCTCTGATGTATCTACATCGCCAGCAGCTGAACCAGATTGAGCTACAGTAATTGCTGAGTTAGTCATAGCAGTACCACCAATTTCAAAAGTGATAGCTGCATCAGAACCAGAAATAGCACCTTGTAGAGCAGTTATAATTTTAATAACTCTACCGCCATCTGGCACTGCAACAAATGTAGAAGATGCAGTTGATATATCTTCTATTTCAGCATTTATAAAATAATCGTTTAAAGTTCTCATGATTTGTTCCTTTTTTATTTGCTTCGTTCCGCCATTGATTGACTTCAAAGACCAAACAAAATGTTAATGAAAAGTAGAGGGGATTGCTCCCCTCCACAAAAATTTAAGATTATGATGTTGTTAAATCAAATACACCACCACTTGCTTTTTCGTTTTTAGAAACAAGTGTGTATTCTGCTAACAATGCCTGTTTAGTTGCGTCTCCTGTCTTTGCAAGATCCATAAGCTGGAAGTCTCTCAAGAAAGCAACACCCCACATATCAGGTTGTATCACATAAGCTGATCTGCTTCTGCTGAATCTGTTAGGTACAACTGTCATCGCACCAAAGTCAGACTCATATACATCAACAGCAGCAACTAATCTTTTGTTTTCCGCTGGGTCAAATCTAGTTGATCCACCAGTAAAGCCAGATAGCACTTGCTTGTTGAAAGAGCCAAGCATAATCATAGATGGATCTCCACCCTCATCCCAACACTGCTTGATTACGTCTTTAAGCTGTGCTTCAGTGAAAGCTCTTTGAGTTCCATCAGTTCTAGCGTTAGTTCCAGAAGTTGTTGGATCTGCACCAGAACCACCACCTTTTGATGTGTTAGTTTTAATCCAAGATTCTAAACCAGCTAATCTTCTTGGTGTAGAGTCATCACCAGTTACTGGTGCTTGGTTAGCAGTTAGCGATGTTTCCATATCTCTTTTTAGCTCTTTAGAAGCTTTAGAGATTTGGTAAGCTAACTCATTGTTTCTACCAGCTTTAGATACTGAATCTAAAGTACCAGAAACGATCACAGATTTTCTTGAAATTTGTGTTCTGTTTCCAAGTCTAGTAGTAGCAGATGGAGCAGCGAAAGAAATTTCATCACCCTCAATCTGATAGTTGTCAGATGCAGCAGCAGCTAAAGCATCTGTTTGCCACTCATGAAATACAGCAGTTGCGTTTTCTTTTGCAATACCACTCATGAATGGAGTGTCAGTTGGAGAGATTGAATAGATAATATCTGATAAATCTTCTCTTTCACCAACTGCATCATATGTACTGTAAGTATTTGTTACCTGAGCCATATTGTTCTCCTTAGTTGTTGAGTTATTGTTTGTTAATCATATCTAAAAAGATGCTAGTAGCGTCTTTAACGCTTCCAGATTTTTTTAGTCGGCTCAACTTTTCTTTTCTAGCTTTAGAACTAATCTCAGATTTGCTTTGTTTCACTCCAGAAGTAAAAACTTTACCAGGCTTTGTAATTTTTTTTGCAATATTTGGTTTTGCTTTTTGTAAATTACGATATTTCATGGCATCGTTCACCAACATCACTATTCTATGGTCATAAACTTGAGCTACTTCTGTGTCGTTAAACCCATAAGCGTTCAAAGTTGATTTCATAGAAGATTTTAGCTGACTAGCTTTGTCAGGATCACTAAATTCTGGCATTTTAGATACCAATTTAGTTTGTTGATCCTTTAAATAGCTATCAAACTGTTTTTTTTGCTCAGATTGGTTTTTAGCTAGAGCAGAATTTATTTTTTCTTGCTTTTTTCTTAGCCTATGTTCAATCCTAGCAGCTTCTGTTGGATCTTCTTCGTACAACTTCTCTAAATCAGCAGAATTTATCTCTTGATTGAGTTGTTGTTGTGCAACTGACAGCATCTGATTAGCTTCATTAAGCTTTGCAGAATAGTCTTGCCTTTGCTTTTCAGACTCAGACATAAATTGTTTCTTTTCATAAGAAAGTTCTTCTGTCTTTCGTCTATAATCAGCATCTCTTGAGTAACCATTTCTCAACTCATCAAGGGTAACATCGTATTCTTGACCAGCTACCTTAACTTTGTAGGTAGGCTCTGCGGTGGAATCCTGTTTCTCTTGAGTCTCAATTTGTTCTTCGTCTTGAGATACTTCTTCGGTTGCTTCCTCTTGCGATTCAGCTTCCATTTTTTCCTGTTCCTCAGGTTGATCTTCTGTAGAAGATTCCTGTTCAGTAGGCTCAGGAGAATTTTGTTGTTGTTGTTGTTCTTGTTGTTCTGGTTTTACCTCTTGTTTGGGGTCTAGCAAACCAGTTATTGCTTTTGTTGCTTTTGAAATGTCAGTTTCAGCTTCCGCAAGCGGATTAGCATAATTGTCTGCCATTGTTTTCTCCTTTAAGTTAAGCTCCTGTTGTGTAGGTTGGCTTATCCTAAACTTGATTGTTTAGAATTTTTGATTTTTGATTGATTTACGATAATCCTCTAACTGTTTAGTAGCTAGTTTTCCTGTATCAATCATTTCTAATAAATTTTGTTCTACTTTACCTACTACATTGTAGGCTAACCAAAGCTTTTCTCTTGCCTCAGTTTCTTTAGCTCCAGTATTAAATAAACTATTTGCGTAAAGTTTTTTTAATTTATCAAAACTTTCTTTTAATAAAGGGTTTTCAAAAAGCTGTTTAGCTTTGTTCGCCTGGCTCACTTCCTTTTGGAGCTTGCCCACCTGATCCTTGTCCATATAATTGTCTTATCTGATCTTGTACTTGTTGCGATGTTTCCGCTGCTTTTCTAAAATCGTTTGTGCTTTCTGCAACTAACATTTTATTTAAGTCAGCATCTGCCTTTATTTGTTGTGAGTCTAATTGAGCATTGTATTTAAGTTCTAGCTCTTTTAGTTTAATTTCATTTTCGTAAAGAATTTCTGCGTTTTGTGATTTAACTTTTTTCAGTTCTATTTCTAGTTCAGCAATCTTACGCTGTTCTTCACTTGCAATTCTTCTAAACTCAATTTTTTCAATTGGTGTTAATGGTGGCTCAGGTGGTGGTGTAACCATACCTTTACCCATGTCAGGATTTACAAAGTAATTCTCAACATTTTTTAAACCAGCATTTTCAATTATTTTAGATAAACTATTATAAATGTTTTTAAGACTAACCATTGGGTATTCTCTGTTGCCTTGCAACTGAAACGCCTGGAGTTGTCTTTCTAAAATATTATTTAGCATCATTATCTGTTGTTCTTTAGAACCTGATCCTAAACCAACTGTAATAGTAATATTAAATCTGTTTCTCCACTCAGTAGGTTTTACTGGAATGAATTGATTATTTAATTCTACAATTCTTTCTTTGTCTTGGTACTTACAAGTAAGCTCAAAGATACGTCTAAACAAATCTTTGATACCAGTTTCTGCAAACACTCTAGCAATTAACTCCATACGCATTTGCGATTGAGTCATGATTGCATTTACGCCAGTAGCAGTTTTATTTAAACTGTCAGCATCTAAGCCTTGATTATATCTTGTAATACCAGTTCTAGTTTCTCTAATCGTATCTAAGTATTCTAATAATGGAAACGCTTGCTGCGAAATAGTTTGCGATTGCATTGGGAACATAACTTGACTTGGTGGTTGTTTAGTTCTTACTACTCCACCTGGTCTTGATGTAAGTAAATCATCAAGATTTACCATCCCATCCATTATGGCAACTCTATTATTATTAGTCAAATACATGTTATCTAAGAGCTGTCGCATTACTGTAGATTTAATTAGCTGCACATCTTCTACAAGTTCTGCAACTGATCTACCATAAAATCTGTGTGGCATTGGAATAGGTGTTAAAGAACAGAATGGAATATTATCGCAACTTTCATTGGATAGTATTTCATAACCACTCTCACCAGCTACACAAACTTTTCTAAGTTCGGCAACACCATCACCATCCATATCTACTTTAACATAGCACTCATAGATTTCTATTTCTTGAGTAGTTTCATCTGGTGCATTGTTAAATGGCGATTGGTCTATATCAGAAAATCTAGTTAATCTTTCATCATTTAAAATAATATTATTTGATGTAGGTAAATTTTCTACTATCTCTGGATCAAAACCCATTTCTATTAAGTCTGATCTAGTTCTTAAAACTCTATGTGCTACAAAGTTTGCTGACTCTATAGACTTAGCAGTTCTTTGTATTAAAAATTCTTCTGGTGGAACATTTTCTATTTTAACTTTACCACCCTTAGATGTTCTTTTAATAACGCAGTTATGCAGCATTGGTGTTTCTTCTTCTTCCACCACTTGTCCTTGTGCAGTTGCTTGTGCAGCTAACAAGTCCATTGCTTCTTTCATCTTCTCATCTACTACAGAAGACTCCTCAACTATTTCTACATTTTCATCGTCAAGCAATAACTGGTATTCTTGATCGTTTAAATTCTCATAAGTTTCTTGCTCAACCGATGTACTGTCATCCCAATAAACTTTTACAATTCCATTTTTTTCTAAAAGTGCATCTTTAAACCAAGTATATAAAACACTAAAGCCAGGATTATCTTTATTAAAAATATAATTAATATAATTAGTAGCTTGTTCTGCTAAAGGTACATCTTCACTTTTAACAGGCTCACATTTAACTACTTGATCTGATGCTGTAAAAATTCTTAATAAGTTAGGTAATATTGTTTCAATTGTGTCAGCAACATCAGTTGATACTACTTGTGATCTGCCATCAATCTCTGTGCCAAGCTTTTCACCCATGTAATATTCCATAGATTTTTTTCTTTGCGAAGTAAGATTACTTCCCATAAAACCTATAGAGTTATTAATCTCTGAGTTGATGATTGCTCTTAATTGTTCGTTTGTAACTTTGTCTGCCATATTAAACTATATAATTTGTGTTAATTGGTACTTCTTTTTTCCAATTTGAAATCTCAGCACCTTGTCCTATAATCCCAGTTCTAAAGCTATCGGCACAGTGCGATGCGTAGTTGTGCATGGGTTTATTTTTAAAGCATTGGTTTTTATCATCCCACCTTTTTTGGTAGGCTTTTAAATACTCAATTCCTGTTTTGCATTTTTCTTTGTCAAACCAGCAATTCGGCAATGCTTTTCGTACTGCCTCAATTCCATCTTCAATTGACAGCTTTGGAGCTACTTCACCAGCTATTCCTAATTCTAATAAACTTTCTAATCTTGATTTACCAAAGTTACCTATTTCTCTAACCTGGACATCATGCGGAAACACATGGGTAGAATATTCATAATCCTTTTCATTTAGAATATCTGAATAATGATCTAAACCATATCCACTGTTTTCGTAGTAGTCTATTAATCTTATTTCACCTTTGTACTTTTGCACAAACCATATAGCTGTTGAATCGTTAAGACCTAAATCCCACCAGGTTTCAACATCCAGGTTTTCATCGTAAGGCACATCGGTAATTCTGCCATCTTTTGCTAGACCCTCTATGATAGCTCCATAGTAAGATCCAGTAATTGCTGCTTGAAAGCTGCACTCAAATTCTTGTTCGTATAAATCTTTAGACATGACGCTTTTTGCAGCGTCTAGTTCCTCTTGGTCTAAAATTTTAGTATCGCTTGCCTTAAACACACAAGCATACCAATCTTTGTTTTCTTTTGCTTGTTCGTATAATTCAAAAAAATAATTTCTGCCTTTTGGTGTTCCTATAAACACACACCATCCTTTTCGGTCTGCCAAAGCTGGTCTTATGACTTCTGGAAATATGGTAGGCTTAATACTTTGAGTTTCATCAAACACACAACCATCTAAGAATATCCCTCTTAGTGATTGATCGTTCTCAGCACCTAATATTGTTATCCTTGCACCATTTGGTAAATCGCACCTAAGTTCACTTTCGTTGAATTTAGTGCCAGGTATTTTACCAGCGTAGGTTTTTATGTAATCCCAAGCTGTTGCCTTTCCTTGCTTGAATGTGGGCGATAGAAACGCATATCTGGGGTTAGGCAAGGGATTTGTTAAAGCTGCTCTCAGCATATGATTTATGGTCATTACTGTTTTGCCAGCTCTACGATGCAGCACAAAAACACTAAATCGGTGCTTATCAATTTTCTTGTGCAAAAAATTTTGTAATTCTCTTGGCTTGTATGGAATCACTATGTTTGTCATTTTAAAACAAAACCCCCTGATTAGTGAACTGTGACTCCTCTAGGTACATTTAATAAGTTTTCTATTCCAAGATCATCCATGATGTGATGTGAAAAATATCTGCACTCAGTTAAATCATTGAAACCGCCAAAGTGTACTACAACACTGTTGGTAGACTCCATGATGTAGATAACTGCTGAATATCCTTGCTTACCATCTTCATAGTCGAACATATTAAAAACCTTTGTTTATTTGTGTGTAACATCCCTAATTTTTTTTTTAGTTGCCAATATAGCTTTGGGGTGTGGCTTCGTTCAAAACCCCCCAAATCCTGTGTTTTATTTAACAAATTGATATTTAATCAATTGGTTTGGCTAATTAACTTAGATAAATAACAATTATTTATTACCGGTATAATATTGGTATAGATGACCGGATAGATTTGTATTTACTTTAGAATGATTCTAAAACAAAACAAGAACATTTGTGTCTATAAGCTACGCTGTGCTAGTTTCATCTCTGACTCACAAAATATTACACTAATCCCAGTAAAATCAATAGTTTCTATTTATCCCACTTAACAACTAATGGAGTATTTTTATCAAAATTTAATGTAGTTGCATCCCTTTTTGCATAATATTTGGGTGCAATACGTTCTGATTTCCACTTACTCAAATCCACAAATGACTTAATTAAGTGTGTTTGTCCTAAATCTGTTTTCTCTTTAAACTTACTATTCTCAATGCTTTCATTTAATAAATCTTGTGCATCAGATAATAAATATTCAATTCCATCTGTTTTAGCATCTTCATATTGCTGCCTTAAACTAGGATCTTTCCTCATCCATGATCTAAAGGTTTCCCAACATGGTCTATCAATACCTTTATTAATTGGTGATAAACATGATCTGATTGATTTACCTACAGCAAGCTCAGATAGTATTTCTTTGATAAGAGTCTTGTTGTACTTAGTTTTATTAGCCATTTTATTAATCTATTTCTGGTTGTAATACTGTTAGCGATAGTGTTTAATAGTATTATAAACTGATTCTAACGAATCAAAGGAGAGAAATATGATGTTTAAAAATAAAATACTAACTACTCCTATCGTAATGTATAAAGTTCCTATTGTTAAATACTACAGGAACAAAGACAAGTTCAAGTCAGCATTAAAGAATAGGAAAGAGTTAAAAAAGCTTAAATTAAAAGACTTTAAGCCTGTAGAACATTAATTCATACAGGGGTAGCTGTTATAGAGAGAGAAAGAAAAATGATAAAAGATGGCTACCCCAAGTATGATTCAAACTAAAAAAAAAGGTTTTATAAAAAACACTTAATTCAAGTATAATTTTTTTCTCTTACTTATTTGATAATTTGTCAAATAGTTTGCAAATATTTTTTAAGATTATTATTAGCTATCTGACAAGTGTCCACCAATGCTCTGTGGTATTGGTATCTTATTTTTTCATGGCTATCCCCAATGTAAAATCTTTTAAGCTGCCTAAAGGATCTGTATGGAAAATGCCTTAAATACATAAGCTCTCTTTGTTCCTTTTTAGTATCAATTAACAGGAGAAGTACGAATTCATAGATAGATAACTGTCTAGATGTTGCTACAATTCTTGGTCTAGCAGCTGTAGGCACAGAATCTTTGTAAGTATTCTTATCTGGAGCTACATCTAACATTTGAAAGTTAGTAGTACACACTGGTTTCTTAACACCTGGTGATATTCTATCTACAAATGCTGCAATACTTAAAAATCTATCTAATTCTTCTGTAGTTAATCTAGCTGTTATCATTGTTTGTAAATATCCTTTATGTATTGGTGAAATCTATCTCTACTCAGTGTTTTCTGTTTATTTTTAATTTCTTTATTAAGATCATGTTGTTTTCTGTTTTTAATTCTACTGTCTTTAGCTTTTTTGTAATAAAAATTAGTATTTTTAACCATATTTCCTATTACTTTTTTAATCTTATCTTTTTGATCCATATATATTATTTTCTATTAAGTATTTTCTATTTAAGACCTACAAAAATTGACCCCCATGACCTACAAAAATTAACTACCGAACTTTTGGATTTAGGTTAATAACTGTACCCTTGTGGATTTCTTGGGATAACTTTTTGTTGTGTATTTTTTCTTTTATAGACCTACTAATTCTACTTCTTTTGCCATTATTCATGCGTATAATCTGTTGCATTTTATTTTTCTCAAATGTGTAATTGTTAGCTTTGTTACGATTAGGTTGGTGTCTAGCAACTAAGCCAAACATAGTTAAATTATCTAAATACTTTCTAAGTGTAGCCTCAGATTTAATGCCAGTTCTACGCATTAAATATTTATTAGACACATTTACGCCATTCTTACAGTTCTTAAACCTACTAATTAAAATGTACAAAAGCTTTTCATGGCTATTGAGGGTAAGGTTGTCCAACAGCTCAATATCTACCTTTTCAAAAGTCCAACTCATATTCTAAGCTCCTTAGTTTCTTCGGTAGGTTTAAATTTATCTGTTTGGTTGCCCCAGATATCCCAACCAGGTGTTTTAGTTCTGCTAAACATTTCTAATCTTGGTAAATCCCCACAAAGCTGTACGATTTTTTCCCTAATGCAATCAGGCTTCCTACTATGTTCTCTAATAGGCTCATAAATTACCTGGTGTATGCCTTTATCTAATCTTTTAGGTTTGCCTTTAGTACCAAGCAAACAAATCTCAGCGTTAGACCTAGTCCAACCACCCATACCCCAAAAGCTATCAAATGAGTCTACTGGAAAAAATGATGATTGTTTTACATCAGTTCTTTTATTAGTTTTAATCCAAACAAAAGCACAAGTTTTAAGTTCAAAACCCCAAGCCTTAACAACATCTAAACCCTCTTGCAGTAATGGAAAAGTTGCCCACATAAATAAAATGCTATTGTCAGCAGTAATATCTTTAACTGGTATAGAGCAGATATCTTCAATTGGCATAACTGGATAGTGCTGCACCTTAGCTCTTTGTGGTAGCTTGCCATTGTACGACCAAGCTGGATCAGCATAAATAATATTGTATTTTTTGTTTGGCAGCTCAATCATCAGCTTTTTCACCACCTTTACCTAATTCATCTAATGGTATTTGTAATATTTCAGATGAATAATGGTCTGGGCAATAGTGCCTACCATTTTCTGTTAATACAGCTGGTGCTTCACAATCTTTCATGCAGCACTGCTTTGCTGGATCACCATACATATCTAATTCCATTCATTTATTTCTTCTTCTGCTTTGATAATTGCTTGTCCGATTTCGGTAACGATTTGTGGTACGATTGAGTTTCCAAGTGCTTTAATTCTGTTGGCTCTATCTGGGTGTGATTCATATTGTAACCCATGAGGAACTCCACAAAGTTCGGATTGAGTTTGCCACCAGCTTTTCTTGCTTGTGCCTCCAGACATTTTGAAGCTTGTGTGTTTCCTTTGAGCCTGTATTTGTGTTCCGAATTTGTTGGTGTTGGTAAATTGTAAATTTTGTTCACTACATCGTTCAGTTTTGCTCCATATTTTACCTTTGACTTCACCCTTGTTACACTCCAACCCTGTGAATTTTTTTGTACTGTCTGTGGTGGTGCTACTACATCCATGTAACAACTTGCACTTGGTGTTGGTAACATCTGAACTGCTGCTGTTAGATTGTGTTGAAATGCTTTCTTGATTCCTTTTCTCTTTATTAAAGTTTCTGCATTTTCCTGACCTGATGCTTTGGGAGTTGGCAGCAACGATCCAGATTCTACTTCTTTTGTGCCATGCTCCTTGCGAACTAGCTGAAATATTAAAAGTTTGGACTTCGTAACCTTGAGATTCCAAATCATTGTAAATTCCTTGCAAGATTTCTCCATTTGAGATGTTAGTAAGGTTTTGGACATTTTCGCCAATAATCCATCTGGGTTTAACCTCTTTAATGACTCTAAACATTTCATCCCATAGGTATCGTTCATCATCTTTGCCTTTTTGCTTACCGGCAATACTGAAACTTTGGCAAGGGAATCCTCCAACAACGACATCTGCTTTAATTTTTGTTCCATCTAATTTTTTAATATCCTCATGTATCGGAATATTTCTCCAATGTTTTTGTAAAACCTTTTGGCAAAACTTGTCTTGCTCACAAAAGGCAACTGTTTTAAATTTACCAGTAGACTCAAGACCAACACTAAAACCACCAATACCGCTGAATAAATCAAGTACACTTAATTCAAAAATCCATCTTTCAAAAACTTTATTGGTG
>BCSF01000445.1_pt1 | contig 16525 bp, 11 predicted proteins | sample 1016431 | NCBI WGS metagenome assembly BCSF01 (sample SAMD00045685;SAMD00045686;SAMD00045687;SAMD00045688;SAMD00045689;SAMD00045690;SAMD00045691;SAMD00045692;SAMD00045684;SAMD00045690;SAMD00045691;SAMD00045692;SAMD00045684;SAMD00045685;SAMD00045686;SAMD00045687;SAMD00045688;SAMD00045689, study...
GTCAATGTTTACTTGTAGGACAGGCTCACCAAGCTGCCTCTTACAATATGTGATGAGTTCAGCTCTTGAATTTGGAGATGCCATTACACACAAAAAATCCCTTCTTACCTATTTAGGAAGAAGGGATCTGGGATTATTCTGCTACTTCAGTAGGTGCTGCTTCTGCTGGTGCTTCCTCTTCTGATGGGTTAAGAAGTTCCAGAGTTTCTAGACCACCCTGTAGTTTCAATTTGTATTCTCTTGCTTTCATGAGATTGCCTTCCAATTCAGCAATTTGCTTATCAGCTTGTTCTAGCTGCTCATTAAAATTCTTCTTAAGTGCTTCAGTATCCATTTTTGATAAAGAATAATGTGTAGATTTATTTATAAGTGTATGTAGAGTCTCCTTCCCCAACTGTTCCGACAGGCATTATGTTGAACGATAACGAATACCTAGGGATATTGGAATGGTGTGTAATGACCTTATGTCTCAAACGACTGGGGAATATAATTATTTTATTCTTTTCCGATTCAATTGTCAAGTTGTATGAGTTCAGAAAATTTGGCATAGATGTTGGAACCAATACTTGTGGAGGATCAACTGAAAATACCAGAGGTGCTGATTTCTCATCATAGTCTCCAAAATATATGACAGCACTAAACCAAGAATTGCAGTGTGAATGCTCTACACACTGACCACCTTTCAGAGTCTTTGTGAACCAAGAGGTTGTGATTTCAATATCAGTATCATACGATAACGCATTTACAATGTAGTCTTTACAGATAGATGTAAGTCCTTCTTTTATTGATGGATCAGAATCTAGTACATTTCTATCTTTAGAATAAAATCCGTTGATTCCTGTATCTGGATTGTCTTCAACCCACTCTGCTTTTTTGGACATAGTTTTCAAAAGAAAACTTATATTGGCATCCAAATCAGAAGATGTGACTGGTATGGAAAAACATGGATTGACATGCCATGGTCCAATATTTAACATCATAATAATACTGGTACTTTACTACATTTTGGTTGTTGTTGGCATAACCTACACAAAGGCATGGGTATTACTTCTCCATCTTTCATCAAACCATTTGGAGTCATCTCATAACCATTGTCCCAAACAATGTTTTTAAAATCATCCAAGGTATTCCAGGACTCAACGACCTCTTTTGGAATGTCTGGTTTGACTAACTCATACCAGAACCATTTAATAGACCTTTGATCTGGACTATTACCTACTCCAACAAATGTATCGCAAGCATTACCATCAATAAAATCTTCATGACTAGCGTTTGCTGGACAGTGTTTAATACAATCATCACACCCCTCACAGAGGTCTAACTGTCCTTTGTTTATTTGTGGTTCTGGAGCATTTACCAAATCATCTAGAAATGTAAATGCACATAACTTACATTGAAATCCAAACTTCTTATTGTATATCAAAGAGTTTTTAGCTCTGACACCAAGTCCAGATTGTATTGCCGCTTCTTTAAAATTGACATACACCTGAACACACTTTCCTTGTTCAATGTAATCTGAAAGGTAACTTGCTGCTTCTTCATAGAGAGAATAATCAGCAGCATGTTCTGATAATCTAGCAAAGACTAAAGTGTTGTCTGATTGATAAGGTGCTTGTAAACGATTGGTCAACATCTCACCTTTAAAATGACATGCTGCTTTTACAGGTGAGTTCAGAACTTTTTTATATTCTGTTCCCCTGAGCAATCCAATATCCCATTTACTTTCTGGAAATCTCTCTGCGATATCATTATAATCAATCATTCCGCATACTCCACTCGGAAACCATATCTTGTATTACTTACAACATTTGGCATAAAATTCATAGAAAGACTGACACGATTGTCTTTTCCATTCTCTGGAACACTATGTGTCATTTGAGATTGCCACAAATACAATTCACCCTCTTCTGGATATACAGCAGAGTCAGTATTATACTTAGTGATAAAGTCATCATTCTCTGCTAAAACAATCGTTGGATGGTTTGGAAATAGTAAAGCAGATCTTTTATTAAACATGAGAGGAGAATGACCCTCTTCAAAATTTACATAATAAGTTCCAGAGATATATGCATTTGAATGGTAGTGTGGATGTTGAGATCCACCTTTGTCGCATTTATTCAACCAACTATCTGTAACCATCATTTTATCTGGTAAATTGTATCCCAGACAATCGCTGACATAATCTGAACATGACTCTTCCACCCATTCTCTAAAATCTTCAAATGGTCCATCATGTAAAATAGATTCGCTCAATTTATTATTGAGGTGATGTAAGTTGGAAGATTGTCCATTAACCTCAAAGTTATCTTTGTTCTCTTCCATAATATTGAAAATTACTTCTTTCAATTCTTTATGGTTTGGATATTCTATTCCAAAAACTGGATTGGGAAAGAGATCGTATAGTATCATTTTTTCAAAACCGCTACAAATAAACCATTCCACCAACTAGTGGCGTCTTCATACTTGGTTGTGAGAAGTTGGTTTTCATATAGAGAAGTCAACTTGTTATCGGATATAAACTGCTTAGCAGATTCTACCACATCTTTAAAATTTGCGTCATCGATAACTAAAATAAATGTATCATCAGTCAATGGTAAGACAGTTTCTAATGCTTTCTTTTGATCTTTGTATTCATGACTTCCATCATAAAATACAACGTTAACTTTAGTGTTTCCTAGATCAAACAAATTAACATCTTGGATGTGTTTGTCAATAAGTTTTCCCGACTTATATTTTTTCCTATTGTTTAAGAACTTCTTTTTGGGAGCAGAATAACCATTCCATTTGACATCCAATCTTGCTGGAGACACATTACAAATATAATTATCAACAGCAAATGATGGGATATCATTATTCATGGTAGCAGCAAAGAATGTGCTGCCAGCATAAGAACCAACCTCCAAATACTTTGCTTCTTCCATAGAGCAAAGATTATTCAAGAAGTGTCTAACTCTATCAGAAGTTAATCCTTCAATGTCATAACTATCAGCATCAAATTTAGATTCATATCTACCTGACTTGTCAAGTGAATCTAAAACATGATAGACATACTTGTGATTATCTCTATCGTATTTTCTCTTTCTAGATTCGATTACAGATTCGCAGTAGTTACATTTCCAACAATCAAATTTACATGATTTAATTTTTTCTCTCCATATGTCGATAGGTTTATTCTCGATATGGATGTCATGAATAAACTCGTCAAAATTTGGAAACAAATATTCATTTTCGTTTGCCCAGTTCTCAATGATGTCCATGCTTTCTTTGAGTCTTGTAGCAGACTCCCTACCATGCATTTTAAATACATCAATACCTAGGTCAATGAATTCTTCCCAATCTTCTTTCCATGGAGGTAGAATTGCTGCCTTTAACGGAGAAGAAGAATCATGGATGTCCCATGAAGAGCATGAGATTCTACTGATAGCATCAGCAAAATATTCTGGATTATCTCCACTCCTAGTATTATTGTAATGATAATGTTCTGGCATGATAGGACAACCACCCCAGCAATTCTCATTGGCAAGCAGAGAAATCTTTACTGGTTTACCAATAGATTCACAATAATCTTTTGCTTCCTTAATTGCTACAAGTTGATCTCTATCACGCATCAAATCTCTATCTAGATTGATGTAATGGAACCCTGCTTTTGCTAAGGATACAATTTCATTTGGTCTTGTAACTTCTCGTAGAATAGTATTCTTTATAAAGAGATCTGGGAATGCTTTTTGAATTTGTCCAGTCATCAACCAAGAGGTGTGAGGAATAGTAGCAATTCTCACACCTTTGTCATAAACGTATTTAAAATTTTTGATAAACAAATCTAAAGTTTCCTGGTCTGGTCTAACATAAATGTTGTTAAACGTAGCAGACAGTGGGATACCTGTTTTCTTTGAGATATACAAAGCACCAAAAGTTGTGTCCTTTGGATTGCCAAAGAGATCTCCCATAGCGTCCTGTGTAAAAGGAGGCATCCTACAGGTAAAATATAAATCAAAAATATATTCCCTATGCTTGATTAGAAAGGGAATGAATATATTTTCTACAAAATCTTCAGGAAACTTTGGGTTTATAGGTAAGCTGAAGACTTGGCGTGGATGGTTTGGCAGCATTCAATTCACCTTTAATAGTTTTTAATTCACTCAATAAACCAATTTCAAGACTGTCATCAATACCATGGAATGTTGGTAGTCCTCCATCAGAACTCTGTTCTAATTGCTCAATGTATGGAGTAAGTCTCTCTTGAATTTTTTTCATACTCACATTATACAGCGCAGAGTATTGTAAAGCAATTTCCAAAATTGCTTTCTGATCCTGCTCTTTCATCATAGCAATAGAATCTAAATTGCCTGTTCCAACTCTTCCTTGGAATGCAAGATCCATCGCTGCTTGTTTACCCATTCTAGAAATCCAATACTTCCTTTCTTCCTCAGGATCATATTCTAGTCTTCTTTCTAGTTCATCAGCAGTAAAACCTTCGTCAAGCAACCATTGAAAGAAACTTTGAATTTCTTTTTCCTGTGTAATTTTTCTGCGTTTAAAGACATCAAAATCTAAAGCCATACTATCGAGTTCAATTTGAAGAAGTTCTTTTTCATCAGGATCTTCTTCTGCCTCATACAAAGCAGTAACCTTTCTAAGGTTTACTTCATGTTTTCTTTTTTCAATATCAAGTTTTTGTAAATTGTGATTTCTGTTCTCAATTTCCATCAGACATTGTTTAACTTGTCTGTCTTTTGTAACTTGAGAATGGATAACATACATGTCACATTGTTGGGGCGACATGCCACTTGCCCATTTTTTTGAGATATTAATAATAGTCTCAATATCTAATTCGTTTGCGTCAACTGCCATGGCGATTCAAAAACTAATTTAAAAATTCAAACCAACTCCAACATCTCGTCTTTCGTTTGGTTCGTCAGCATTAACAATTTCTCTACCCAACTTAATAGCAAGATGAGATTGCATTGGAAGATTGAAATGATCTTCATATAAAACACTCAGATCTTCAATAGTCTCAGCATTATAAAATTTTTGTTTTAATGTCTGACACTCTATGTATAATGCTTTTACATAGTCCTCATGGGAGTTTCCACTACTAAAAACAGTATTACCAAATTCTTCTCTTTCCTTTCCTTTGACATCAGCTAGAGAATTTCTAAAGTCAGTGTCTTCGATCTGATACTTCCATGTATCTCTTTCTAACGCAGAAGTCTTTGCCAAATATCTACGATACTTGGTATCGTATTCATCTTCGATGATGACTTTAGCAACTAGTTTCATTGCTTTTTTAACAACACCTTTTCTTTTGTCACTCATAGGAATTTTAATCTTCCCTTGAGTATCTGCAGGATCTACTGCTACAACATCAAAGTCTTCAAATTGATTATCTACTTCACACTCTGTGTTATACACAGAAATTTCATCTCTAGTTTCTCCCCAAGATCTGTCTCTTAAACACACAACATCCTTTTCCACTTCAATACATCGTGGAGCTAGTTCTTTTAAATTATCTTTATCAAGATAATCGATAGAGAAGAATCTCCAATTGAGGATTTCTCCATGTGTTTTAAAAGAATACAGTTTAGATACTGCTCTGGAATTTGTAAGATAATAGCTTCTCATTTTTATACTCCGTCGTAACCTGCTAGAACTGTACCAAACTCAGCACCAGCTCCAGAAGCAGATCCAGGTGGTCCTTGTCTATCTATATTACTATCAGCAGTAAATGTTTCAGCAGCATAATTTAGAACTGCTCCTGTGTTCTTTTGAGCACCATCATACATACCACACATATATCCACGGTTCATACCTGTAAAGAAAGTTTCTTCTCCACATTCAAATTTACCAACTTGAGTTGCCTCAGAACCTGTAAGAGCACTTCTCTTAGAAAGGTTAGATGATGTTCTATATCCACCAGCGGTGTTCCAATAATTAAATCCATGTCTGGCATTTAAGGTTTTGTTAGATCCATCAGTGCCAGGAGAGTTTGGCCAAGCAGCATACGTTTCATTGGACCAACTAAACAAGTATGCTCCAGATCTTCTAGTCCATCCATAAGTAGCACCAAAACCACCTGCTGGGTTGTTCTCAGCACCTGATGGGTTTCCATTTGGTGCCAGACCAGAAGTGTCATTACTCAAGTTGAATCTATCAGGTCTGCTATCTCCATTACCATAAACATACGCATACTTAAAGTCACGTCTCATCAGACTTGTAGCAGATCTATTATTATTAATAGATGTAGTATTTGCGTTTGATGATGTATTCATGTTGATCTTCGATACTGTAGATCCAGTACCACCAACACCATTAACCGCAATCATAACGTATGCGTACATGCTTAGGTTTTGTGCTCCCGCGCAATAACCCTGACCATTTGTTAGAATGTCTCCGTGATTTGTAAGGGTATTGTTAGACATGTTAACAGAACACACATTCTTATAAGACGTGCTGTTCTTATATCCCGCCATAGCATATCCCCTGCTAATTTGGAATCCAACTCTATATCTATCTTCTACTGCGTGTGGAAGATCATCAGCACCGCTACCGCCCCATGGATCACCAATATCCCAGAAAGCATTAGTACCATCAGATCTGAGTGCTGCTCCAATTGTAGCTGCGCTTTGTGGTGGTAGAGTTTCAAAAATTGTTCCATTTTGATATAGATCACCAGTGAAGTTAATACTACCGCCAACAACTAATTTGTAAGTACCAAGTCCACTGGTGCTGTTAATACCAAGAGAACCTTTCTCCATGGTGATTTGGTTCTGATACCCAGTACCATCATTATCTCTTGTCGAGAAACGAATCCTACCACCATTGGGGAAGAATCTTAGGTATGCTTGACCAATTCCAGTATTTAATCTAGGGAACCATCCACCATCACTATCTGGTACATTTGATGGGTAAGTTTGAGTATTATAATTACTGACATTCATACCAATGCCACCAGCATCCCAGGTTGCATTTCCCTCAGACACCCACAATTGCATGTTAATATCACCAGTTCCACCACCATTGGCAGAAGAAGGTAATGTCATTCTAAATTGAGTGGTGGTGTGTTCACCAATCATATGTAATCTAACTTTAGGTCTAATGGTATTAATACCAATAGCACTATCATAGGTTACTGCTAATCTAGTTACTGAATTAGTTTCAAAACCAAGGAAATTACTTCCATCACTATAATTAGGACCATCCCAATAAATTCGTGCTGATCCATTACCAGTAATAGTTCCGCCTTCAGAAAAGCGAATACTAGTAGGAGACGATGATCCTACTGGACTCGTCATATACATGTCGCCAGTAATGCCAAGAACCTTGTCCGTGGCATCAGCATTGGCACCAAGATTTAATGATCCTCCATATCTAGCAATATCAACTCTTCCATTAGCGTCAGATTGAATTGATGGAACACCAGAGGAATCATTAACAGAAAATATAATACCTGATGTTATATTATCATCAATAGAAAATAGTTGCCCAGAGTTGCCCTCAAAAGACAGCGTGTTATCATCAAGTACGCGAAGTTTAATCGGAGCATTATCTTGCCCGACAAAACTAATTTCTGGTATATTCGCCGTGCCTTTATTGGGCGTTATAAGGATGTCCTTATCAGAATTCGCCATCTTGAGTTAGACCTTTATTGAGTATTTATATTCCGTAGAACGGACGTTGGGCATTATATATTGCTAAAACTTCTGCATCACTAATTTGTCTCTCAAAATACATGAAGTGATTCATGTATCCAGAATAATTTCCATAACCACCAGACCAACTACCCCATGTCATAGTTCCACTAGTCCAGGGTGTGTAAGTATCTTGATTGGTAGATGTATTTTTATTTACTCCATCAACATAAAATCTAGATTCCCATGTACCAGCAGAACCACCCCAATACGTTGAATATACATGATGATGCCAAAGATCATCAGATCCTCCAGGACCGCTAGTTCCAGGTGCATACCCATGGGAATAGTTTTGTACATTACCAGGAGAATAGTGAAGAACTCCAGCATCATCTGCTGTTCCTCCCCAACACATATAGAAAGAAGTTTGTGAAGAAAATCCTCCTCCATAAATGTTTTCTGCTAATTGATATGAACTTCCTCTCCTATATCTAAACCAAGAAGAAAATGTATACGATCCTACTCTAGTATTACTAGTCATTGATCCTAACCAACCAGGATCGTTACCAGCTCCAGCAGCAAGAGCATCTTGATATGCTACTCTTCTTCCATTAAAAGTTGGAAATGACATTTGTGCATGACCAGTCGAATTTCCTGAAGGAGATAGGTATGGAACGTCAGCAGAACTACTTCCAGCTTCATACATTAAATTGTACAGTTTTGTACTAGAAGAAACAGCAGCATCTGGGTCTGGCAAACACTTTCTGTTATTTACATCAATATAAACTTTCAACCCATCTATAGCTGGTGTTCTTATACCTGTAAATGTTCCCATTGGTTATCCCTCGTACCAAACGAAAATGTTCTTTATTCTTATATATCTACCTGTACTAGCACAGGATCTTCCATGCCAAACTCCACCTGGGTATCCATTTTCAACTCTCCTTCTAGTAGTCCAAAATGATTTGTACCCAGCATCATTAAAAGAACCATGAAACATATTAGTGTTGTCGTTATCACAAGCATGTGCTTTTCTAATGAAGTTACCACTATCACTGAAAGCATTCACATCATTAAAAATTCTATCTCCTGAATTTTCATTGTACTGATAGATGTTTCCAGGACCATCAATATTATAATTGTTACTAGAAGACATTTGTGAAGGAACAGAAGGACCACTTCTTCCGTAACCACTACCAGCTTCATTTTGTGGCGAGTTTGTTTCAGAACCTCCACCTAAGAAAGTCCAGCAAGAAGCAGTACCATCAAATTCAAATTGACATGTAATTCTGTTCCAAGAAATATCATCCTTAAGAACAATTAGAACACCAGCATCACCATTAGCATTACCACAACCACCCCAAACATTTGTTCCATAAAATTCATATCCACCACCAACATCTCCAGCGGAAATGTTATCCATATTATTTGTATAGTATGCTAAGACATCTCCAGAAGTAATTCTTCTAGATCCTTTTCCATATCTAATTGCCATTATTGCCACCTCCCATCTGGACAATCGCCCAGAATAGATCCTCTAATTAACATGTTATCCAACAAAGCACATCTTGCTGAATTTGGTGATCCCTCAAATAATTCTCCAGTGCCATCATCAGAGTAGTGAGGGCACTGGTGACATATTTCTAACTTCTGTTCGTTAGTCATTCTTTTTCCTCAGTTGGTAGTTCAACCTCTACCTCTAGTGGTAGAATATCCTTACGTGTTGCCTGAACGAAGTAGAACGACTCACCACCATCAATGAAGATCTTATTATCTTCAATCTTCTCAACCCATGCTCTGTGGTTGCCAATTGGTGTTAATTGAACTGTGATGCTATTCTCGTCTACAAGAGCGGTCCAGTAGTCTGGAAGTTCAATAACCTTACTTGCCTTACCACGGACGTATACACCGTGTTCAGGACCCTCTAGGGATCCATAGACGAGGTTGTGGTTCTCTTTGGTTGGGTGCTCAATACAGAACGACTTACTGGTAGCAGCAAATGATCCATTAACTTGGAGATTATATTGTGGATCAACAGTTTGAATACCAACATATCCATTAGTTAGTTTGATGGTGAAGTTATCATCATCAGCACTTCCATTTGTACCAATAGCATTTGTAAGGCGACTGATAACAAAATTACTTTGTGGGTTAGAAGCAATACCCCATTCTGCTTTTCCTGATCTATCAAATCTCAATCTGTTCCAAGTATCAGATTGTTTTTCTAGAACAGCAGTAGCATAGTATCCCTGATCGCCTGAAGTAGGAGCATTTCCACTAGCGATACGAACATTAAGTGGTGAGTAGTTGCTATTTCTTGAATTGGTTCCAAGGTTTGTATAACCTTTTACTTCCAATCTTCCATTATTATCAGAAGATGCTGGAACCAACTTCATGAATTCTCTAACAGATCCACCCTGAGTTCCAGTCCAACGGAAGAACTCGTTAGCATCATCATTAACGTTAAATTCTAATCTAGAATTGGTATCAGTATTGCCAGTATTGTAGAACTTGATAGAAGCGCCATCAGTGTTGAATCCCCAAACAAGACCACGATTAGTTTGAGACCATTGAAGGTCTCCAGTCATGGTATCGCCTGCTTTCAGGACGTTCAGTGAGGAAGCACCAGTTACATTTGCTGTGATTGTTCCAGCAGAGAAATTTCCAGAAGCATCACGCTTAACTGCAGTATTAGCAACGTTATTAGAAGCAAATGTAATGTTACCAGCATTCCAGATAATATTATTGTTAACGGTGAAACCATCAGAGTTGGCAACTGTAGCGTTAAGAGTTCCCGATCCTAGTGTAGTTCCTCCACCAGTAGCAGTAAGAGCAACGTTATATCCACCAGTCGCAGGAGTTAAACTAGATCTAAAGTGAATTGCTGGACTTGTAGCAGCAACACCATCAACTCTACCAAGAGCAAGAATACCAGTACCAGAAGCACTATAAAGTTTGTTAACTTCAAATGTTCCAGCATCATCTAGACTAAAGTCTTGGAAAGGAACTGAAACTGCTGTAGTACCAATAGATACTGCTCCAGTAAATGTACCAGTTTGAAGTACACCTTCGATGATAGAATAATTATTTGTAGCATCATTATTATCTACATTTGTAGGAATGGAATTAATTAGAATAGTTCCAGTTCCCTGAGCATCCGCATCATATAGGTTAACTTGCTGACCAGCAAGGAATGGCGAAGTAGTTAGTAGTTGTCCTTCGACATAAATTCTATATCTTGGATTTCCAGCGGCAGCTCTAATGCTTAACTGATTCTCGAAATACTTATGAGTCTGATAAACGGGTAATCTATTATCAGATAAAGTTCCTGTATTGATGTTAAGAGCATTCTGATACCAAGATCCTTGCTTATTATCAAGTCTATCAGCATCTAGTCCTGAACCAACACCATCGTTACCAGAACTCCATATCTTATACCAAGTACCCCATGATGTTAATGTAGATCCAGAACCACGAATCCACATATTATCATTATCTGTGAATCCTAATTGTCTAGCGCCACCACCCGTAGCATCTGTACTGGAACCGAAGTTCCTTAGAGTCATGATAAGTGCTCTAGAACCACCATCAGATAGTGATGTAGCAGTATTGTTTAGAGTGTTAGCAACAATACCTGTAGAGAACGTGTCGGGATTTGGACTGGATGTTGGGTTGTTTGTAGAAGAAATCAGACGTAGAGTGTTACCAGACTGACCAGAAATACTGATATTATAAGTACCAGACATTCTTTCAATTGGAACCGTACCTGCTGAAAGGTTACTAGCATTAGTATAGTAAACACCCTGAGCACCATCGAGAAGGTCAGCATCTAATCCAGAGTCAGAACCAGTCTTAAGTTGAACTGATCCGTTTCCAGAGTCACCAATATTAAACTGTGATTTTAAGAATCTAGCAACACCAACTGTTCCAAACAAATCAGAAGAAATAGTAGCATCAGTAACTCTATTAACATCGATAGAAACGTTTGCATACTGTTTGTTTTGTGTGCTTAATTTAGCAGCAAGAACTAAATTAGATCCAGAACCAATCTGTGCTGGAAGTGGAGTGACAATAAAGTCAGCACTGTATCCCGTACCACCATCAGTAACTGTAAGTTCTGTTACTTCACCACCAGCGACAATAATATTTGCTTTTAGACCAGTTCCAGTTCCACCATCAAGTGGGACATCAAAATACTGATTATTTGTATATCCAGATCCACTGTTGACAATAACAATATCATCAACAAAATTACCTTGTGTATAACTAGATTCTAGTGTAAGTGGAGAAGCACTTCTCTCAAATTCAATAACAGTTCCTACAGGAATGGTTTGATTAACTGGATTATTCAGTGTGATAGTAGTAAATCCAGCAGCAGTTACAACTGTAGAAATTGTAGTGTTTGCTTGAATGCCATTTACAGTTGATTTTACTTCATGACCTTTTAGTACATCAGCATTAGTCGGGAAGACTAATTGTGATGAACCATTATTTGCTTGACTAGACAAGATAGCAAAGTATCTTGTTTCTGCTGATTTAAATGATTGAACAGCAGGGGCATATGCTTGGTCTCCTCTTAAGAAAGTAAAGGAGTTTGCTGCAGATGAATTGAGTGCTAGTCTAGAAGTAGAAATAATACCAGATGTAATATCTGTAGCAGATATCTGAGTAGCAGATAGAGATACCCAGTTATTCGCAATATTTGATGATGTATTGACTACTCTATTAATTGAGACGGTATTTGCGGGAGAATCGCTATCATCAATACTATCGGTATCGTCAATCTTAATATTATTGACAATATCACCATATACTCTACTCTCGATAAGAGCACTAGCAGTTGCTGTTGTTCCGCCGCCACCAGGAGCAGCAATATTTACAGTTGGTTGAGCATCATAACCAAGACCACCAATATAACTATTAAATGTAATTAGAGTTAAAGTAACAACTTGACCATTGGCGATAGTTGCTACTGCTTTTGCTTCCACAGAAGGAGCATTACCAGCATGGTTAATTGTAACGGTAGGTGCTGATGTGTATCCAGAACCAGCATCAGTAATGTTCAGTTGATATACAACACCTTGTCTATACTCAGTTGCTTGAATTCTACCACCAGTATTAGAACCAGTGTAGATGTCTCCTGTATTGAATACTAAACTAGAATCAATTGGGAAACCAACATACAAACTACTTAGGTCATTGTTTAGAATGAATGAAACATTATTATCTTGCTGAATAGCAATATCACCAGCAAGTGCTCCTTCTAGTGCTAGTCTTTCTGCTTGATCGGCAACAGTGAAGACACTGAAAGGTCTAAGTGCTGGAATCTGGTCGATAGAAATCTTACCAGAATCGGTAAGTTCAACCAGTGCTCTAGGAACAGCATTTGTAGAATATGGTTTGTTGAGATAAGGACCAAGGTTGTTAGTAATATAATCTTTAACTGCCTTTTGTGTAGGTAGTTTAGAGTCGGTAGAGTTAGCACCACCAAGTGTGTTGGATGCGTCGAAACCAGTAACAACAACGTCGCCACCTTTCAGTTTCAAGAATTCAACTTCAGAGATAGTAACCGTACCTGTGAAGGTAATAGCACCAGTTCTGTTCTCAATCTTAGCAAATGTACCAACCTTGAAGTCACCAAGTTCGTCAGTACCAGAACAATAGACACGACCATAGTTCTGTGGTACTTGCTCATTTGCTTCAATCTTAGTACCACCGTTCTCAGGTAGAGCATTGTAGTTAGTACCAGAACCAGCAAATTCCCAAGTGTGGGAAGAAGAGTTAACAATAGATGGTCTGTGTAGACTAATAGTAACTCCACTAAATTCTGCCAAGGAGTTACCTACAATAACTCCAGGATTGCTAACATCTTCAAATTCTGCTGCTCCACCAGAACCACTCTCTAGAGTTAGTAAAGCCTCAAAAGGAGGACCAACTGTTACCTGCTCTACAGTTTCAACAAAATATTCAATGTCTGGGTTATGATTCTTATATCCATCAAGTTTGACAATGTAATGCTCTAGAGGTTCTCTACCAAGACCACTTACTCTAAATTGAGTTCTATTCGTTCCTGTAGAAGAACTTACACCAACAATCTGACCAACGTCAAAAGAGTATGGTTCATTTCTGAATCCAGTGGCTCTTAGAGCATACGTACCGAAGTTTGTAGCAGAGTTTGTAACCGATGCATAACCACCTGTTTCAGCAAGAATACCATCTTCACAGAAGATAACGAAGACAGAAACTAACTGAGTATATCCATCGTCAACAATCTTGTATCCAGTACCACCAAAGGAAACAATCGTGAATGCCGAAGCAACCATCGATTTACCTTGATTGGGGAACGATGCTGTTAGGTCTGGTTCTAGACCAGGGAAAGGACAGTTTGGACTCTTGACCTTAGATCCATCAACTAGAGCACCACTACCACCCAAGAATGAAATAATAGAAGAGTTTTGAGTATATGGAGATGCCTCAATAATTGGCAGGTCATCATATACAGCAGTTGGAGTGATCTTTCTATTATCAGCATCATATAATGTTGTTGATGCGTAATTGATAATACTTGTCGTGTCGTATAGAGTTCCGTATGTTTTTGTTGTTCCTCCAGGAGCTACTGTTCCATCTAGGATGTCTTCTAGAAGACCCATCGATGTTGTGATAGCAGAAGCAACAGTAGCGCAATCAGGATCGTTAGGATCTGGTAGAATATTCCAATCATCAAATCTTGGAATAGCAGAAGAATTAGCAGTAAGTGGTTCGTAGATAAGAACAATGCCATTTGCTAATGCGCTGGCAAATGTGTGAGCAACACCTTGTACAGAACCAGCATCACCAACATTAACAGTAAATGTTGTGGATCCACCAGAAGAAGATACAGAATCTATAGCAAGACTTCTTCCACTATTTCTATCTTGGAATGTAGGACTTGCTAAATCTCCACTGCCATTCGACGAACATGTCCAAGTGATAGCACCCTCTTTAAAAGCAATTCTATCACTGGTAGTTAATGTTGCTGCTGGATCAGCAATGGTAACAGTTACATCTCCTGTGTTTGAATTATAAGTAGCATTAGTTGCTGTAGCATAAACAGGAGCAGCAGATGTTGATCCATCTGTCCAGTTACGGATTGCGTCGATGGCATAGTCCTTAATTTTACTGAATGCGTAAATTGTGGGAGCAACTTCACTTGCTGGTAGTCCTGTTAAGTCAGAACCTGTGTAATAAGATTCGCCAGCAGCAACAATTCCAGCATTTCCTCCTAGAACTAAATCTCGGATTAAGCTAGTAAGAATTATATTGCTATCTCTTCTACACTTATACTCACCAAATGTGCTCAGTGATAATGAAGGATAAGTAACTTGAGTATCAATTAATGCTTGATCAACAATAAGATCTCTGTTTCTTGCGATTAGATATGCAGCATCTAGTAAAGTTCCAGAAGCATTGTTGGCAAGAACATCAACAAATAAGTATGCTAATGTATCAATTGCTGATTTGACATCAGCACATGCTGTTCCATCAGATGCTGATCCATCAGCATTTACACCAGCAGTAGTCGTGATTACAGTATCATCAAAATATCTTGGAATACTTGCCGCATACTTAGGAACGTAAATTGGTTCTGTTACGAGTCCTGTTCCGACTCTCCAATTTCTCATAGCAAGAATACACAACTGTCTTGTGTACTCAATTGCTCTTACTGTTTGGATAATTTCTTGATCAACAAAGTCGATTTGAGTTCCAACAATATATCTCTTTGCTGCCTCAATAATATTGTCATTACTACCATATTCCAAATCCATCAACAAAGAATGGATGATAATCTTAAGGTCTCTAGTACACTTATAATCACCAACAGGAATATTGAAACTTGGATATTCTTTCTGGGATGTTACTCCATTAACAGTACAAGAAACTATAATACCTTCAATTTTTACAGTCTGACCATCTGTAAACGTTGGTACACTTCCTAGTGTAATAGTACCAACACCACTGATATTGTTATAATTTAAATCTGTTACTGTAAAAGTTTGTCCTCCATACGAAACAGTTCCTCCACTTACATAAGTATGTACAAAATTGTTTGGATTTGTGTATACTTGGAATGTACTAGCATTAGTATCTACAGCAGATACTTCAAAATACTCTTTCGCAAATTCTTTGTTAATCTGACCTACAACTTCCGCAGCAATAAAATCAGCATTGTTTCTAATTAAGTTACAAGCATCTTGATATCTTCTTGCAACATAGTTTGCTCTTTCAAACTTGTTTGGAGAGTTTAGTAGTGTAAGAGTAACGTAATCAGCATAGGATGAAACTGTTGCTGATGCTGGAATATAATTTGAATTAGAATATGCGGTTTTCTTTGGAATTACAAATCTTCTGGAGCGACCATCAGCATCTTCTAAAACTTTATAAATTCTCTGCTTTCCATTAAGGAAAGATAAATCTGGATTTGAAGTTGGTAGACCACTGATTATAACTTCATCACCTTCTTTAAAGTTATGAGTATTGTCTCTTCCTAATAGTTCATTTGTGTAGAATACAATACCACCAAGATCCTCAGCATTTCCTTCTACTTCATAACCAAATCCATTTTGAGCAACTTCCGCTGTTCCTTGTAATGTAGTATCAATTCTGGCAATTGTTAACGTATCTGTTAAATCAATTCCAGTAGATACAACTTCACCTTCTGCCCTAATTGATTTTAGTCCAACAGCAACAAATTCGTAGGTTACTTCATTTGGAGAAGTACCAATATCATACTCAAAAGTTTCACCAAGGTTGAACGAACCACTTACGATGTCAATTTCTACAGAACCATTTACAAAAGCATCTGGTTCATTGGGATCTGTCTCATCGAAAGTTACTGATGTTACTACACCAACAGCACC